>Ga0153949_1000702_pt1 | contig 11767 bp, 10 predicted proteins | sample TSNJ033MetaG_FD_104705 | JGI IMG/M metagenome (GOLD analysis project Ga0153949, IMG submission 104705) | Attine ant fungus gardens microbial communities from New Jersey, USA - TSNJ033 MetaG | ecosystem: Host-associated > Fungi > Mycelium > Unclassified | place: USA: New Jersey, Wharton State... | reverse complement strand
GGTGTTGGAGGTGTTGGAGGTAAGCCAAGGGTCGCGTAAAGCTTCCTGAGCGGCAGGATGATGGAATGGGTCGAGGGCGGCAAGACGTCGGATAGAGGACTCGATTTTGGAGTTGGCTTTTTGCTGGGGGAAGGTGGGGGTGTCGTCGGCTCGAAAAGGGGGGTAGCCGCAGAGGAGAATGTAGATGATGATGACTATGCAGAGAGAGAGAAATAAACTTGTGTTTCATTTGTGTATGCGTGTGGAAGCAATTATACCTATCGACCAGATATCTATGGATTTTCCCGTGGCCTGTTTGGGTTACTTAGAATTGACGAGGGAGGTGAGTTGTTCGTCGAGAAGGTTTTCTTGGTAATGAGTAAAGAGTGGGAAATGGACTTACATGCCAAGGTCGACGATGCTGTCGGGGTCATTGGAACGGTAGAGGATTTTCTCGAGTCTGAAGTAGGTGAAAGGAGGGAGGGAGAGAGAGGAAAACAAGGGTGCTTGAAAGGTAGAAATGAGACGGCGTCTCGTCGAGCTCGAGCTGAGCAATCGATGGAGGTTTGAGAGGTGGCTGTGTTATGCAAATCGAAGGTAGGACCGTGGGTATAGACGCTTCAAGGGATGAGCATTATCGGGATGTAAGTTGAGGCTTCACTAGATATCAAAGATGTGATTTATCGGACATCTTGCTTTTCGAAGACAAAGTGATGAACATTACACCGCCAAAGCATTCACTGGTTTATTATCCCAAATAACATTTTCTGAAGCTCGAGACTTTGCTGAACCTGTTTTCTACCAGCTGTCAATTGAATAGCAGAACCTGGATAATAATGTAAGCCACAGCCAAGTTCCTTTAGTTGTCATGACTTTTCACTACCCATCGTGAAAGTTAAGATGCTGGAACGGCTCGTCAGTTTCAACTGAGATCAAGTTTCATCACGGCTGCAATGTCTTATTCATGATCCTGGATTGAGAATATCAGATATTTGATCTTCATCAGACTTTTTTGCTCCGTGCATAGCCGAATAGGATATTTATCTAACACCAGTTGATATATAATCGAACCATTTTCATCGAGTTTTGTACAAAACACCTCCCTACTGCATATCCAAGTGAAATGGCTGATCAGTACGGACTAACACCCGAAGATTACGTTTACTTTTTGAACCTCCTGTCAAATGAACGCTATGGCCAAGGTATGCTGTTTTTCATTCTATCGTTCTCAAAGCAATGGCTGAAGCCTTTTCAAGTCGTTATTGCTACTTCGCTGCTATATGATTTTATTCATCACATTCCTCGACAGGTGAGACTTTCCATTTGAAAATAATCATTCCACATATCTCTTCTCTCCTAGATTCAGCACCTACACAGGCATGTTTCTCATTTAATATAGCCAACTATTGCCACTTACATATGAAATCTCAGGAGGAAGTGGTCAAAATTGCATGTTATCTATTTTTCTGTCCCAATAATGAATTGGATAGGAATCATGTAACTATAATACTTTACTTTATTGAATGAGACAACTGATCCAAATTTCCAGAATACAGTCATATAGTACGAGGAAATCATCTGACATAAATCAAACGCATATTAATAATGATAACAACTTCACCAGGTGGCAATAAAGCCTGGGCATCGAGATCCGTAAGACATTACTCTTGATCCAGCTTTGATATCTTCATTGACTAAGATGTCTTAGTGGTATGCGTCAAATGTACTTGCTGCACACTCTGACCTGCCTTCTTGCTAGGTGTACATTTGGTCTTATACTAGTGACAGAGTGAGTTTCATCATGACCTTTCAGGACTAGAGTAGCTGATGACAATAGATTCATCGCAACTCTGAATTTATTGGTAGTAAAGAGTCTTCTTGTCCTGCGTCTTCGAGCGATTTGGAACAAGGATTTATTTGGTGAGAGCACTAAAAACATGGGCCAATGGACTCCTCATATTGATGTTTTTTTCGATCCTAGTTACACTAATTCTATACTTCATCACGACAGGTATGTTAGAATTTTATCTCTGACAGATATAGACGACTGATAGTCGAAAATTAGCTGAGGTCTTGGTAGGCTTTGAAAACAGTATGATATTTGGCCCACCAACTGATGATACTTTTCAGGCTATGGTATCTATGATGATAGTTGAAATATACATCGAATCAGTTTCCGCAGTCCTAGTCCCTGTCCACGGTTGCCTTCTGAATGGCACACGTCTTCAACATATATACAACAGCGTTGCTAGTGCCTTCAAGTATGTGTTCTGACATATTTTGCTTTGCTGACTTGCACACATAATCTCATACAAAAAAGCATTATCAGGGCAACCACAACCGCAATTGAAGTCGTTTTGACCTTTATCAGGTTTACCATGACATAAAAAACACAGGCAGTTGTGGGTGATGGAATATGCAGCTATATTTCTCACATGAAAACCTCGACTCGTTTATTGTATGTGTTTTACCGTGATGGAACCTTATTATTTATACCGTGAGTCGAGAACTAGATATTATTGATTTGACTGATGGCCTATCTATTCAGTCTCTTGGGTAAGCATAGACCATAAAATTAGTGGACTAGAACTCATTCTTTTCAAAGTCCTCTCATGCATGAACGCCGCTCCTGTCCTTAATCTTCCTAATGTTATTTTGGCTATCATAGGCTAGTACGTTGTTATTGTTGGTGGCCTTCCCCTTATTGACCCTAATTTTTAGCACTGACTTCTTCATTTATCCCTTTATTGTAAGCTCAAATCCTTTTTCCTTTTATCTCTATCATCACTGCTGATTCGTGTGCTGCTCAGGTGTCGCGATTGATACTCAATTTACTCGAAGCAAATTGTCCTTTGGACGAAAGTATAGATTCCAGCACAATGGAGACTCTCAGGTTCTGTCATTCAGTGTCCAATAGGGACACTGTAACCGATATTTCGCGAGGTGATAGAGGAGCTACCTCCCTGGGTGAAGACATACATGAAGAATTAAGATGATGGACATTCAGTGTTATTCATCCCAGTAGATGATGTTAGATGTGAACGACATACTAACCATTGTTTTGTCTGTTCATTTTCCACCACATGATTAGCGAGTTGTGATGAATGGAGCGAGACAATTGATACCAACAGAACGGGAAGATCAGATAATGCACTAGTCACATTCACGTAGCTGAGAATAAAGCAATAATGGAAGTCTACACCACCGACGATCATGGACCATGCATATTGCGTCTCACGCATCTTGGTCTTTGTGAGGCAGCAGTTGTGGGTAGAAAACTACTGAGAGGGATCGAACCAGTTCGATCAAGGAAAACCTGATGAAAACTGTTGAAATACACAAATTACATTATCTATATATCTGTGTCTTCGTCATGTAATGTAGCTACCAGTATCAAAATATGAAATAGTAGAATTGATCTCATCATATGCATCGTGCAGGCTTGCATGAGATCCAGAATGCAACAAAAGCATTAACCAATTTCAATAACAACAGGTTTAATAGGTGATACACCTTGTATAGGGATCAACTTCGAGACCAGTCGAAGCAGTGTATAAAAGAGAAAGAAGAATCTCACGGGCGAAATGTTATTCTTCTCTATTGTTCTTGGAGTTGAAACGTGATGTCACCTCTGCGGCGAAAGCCTATGACTTCATTACGTAGGCATTCAGAAGTAAATCAAATTAGCAAGAATAGCTGGACTGACCATTTACGTCGATAATACATAGGTCAGGGAGAGAGAGATACCAGAGTTTTTTTCATGATGAGGACACCAAGAAGTCCTCTCTTGCTAGTCTTTGCACCACGAAAACGTACTGTCTCTACACTGTATCTCAAGTAAAAAAATACAAGCGAGATGATAACAGCATACATACTATGATGAGGAGAGATAGTGCCCATACCATTGGATAGTTGGGTTTTTTGTGTGTGATTCTGATAAGACAGCCAGTCCATGCCCGTCAAAGGGTCAAGAGAGAGAGAGACAACGACTTGGGTTGAATCATAGCCAGACTGATGTGATTGACTAGGTGTCGAGGACAATGGTGACGAACATGACGCAGCGCATTATTCATTAATGAATATTTTTATATCCTGGTCACCCTCCAGTAACTGCTCTCTTTGATTTTTTTAGTTGAATTTTTCAAATGTATGATGAGATTTTCTACTTTACATGAAGAAGCGTCAGAATATCATCTAGATTTTTCCGACTGGATCCGTACGGGGAAGAAATAGTTCTCGATGAGCAGGTCCGAATGAACCAAGCATGGTGTCGCCACGGTCAAGGTCATCCTTCTCCTTCTCCTCCTTCAATGGCACTTGAGTGACGACGTGTAGATTCGGATCTAAATCGTTCCACCCTCCCAATTTTCGTGCTCGAGAGACTCGCAACAGCAGCAGAAAGATAGCTAAACATGTTGGCGGTCCTCATGCTAGTCAAGTCACTGTACCACTTTGCTCTACTACTTGAGGTTTGTCTGAGGGTAGGGGAGAGATCGACGCGGGATGGCGGGTTGATGGTGGTAGCGGGGGAAAACCAAGGGTAGCGTAAAGCCTTCTGGGCGGTAGGACAATGGAGTGGATCGAGAGCGGCGGAGGTCGGATAAAAGATTTGGCTTTATCGGAAAAACAGGGTTCCAGTATGAACTCTGAGATATGGTTTTGAAATCGGCATTTTGCTGGGCAAGGGTGGTAGTGTTGTCAGCACGAAAAGGGAGATTACCGCAAAGGCAAATGTAGGTGACGATGGCTGTGTAGAGAGAGAGCAATGAGCTTGTGTTTCGCTTGTGTATGCATATGGAAGCGATCATACCTGTCAACCAGACGTCGACGGCTTTCCCTATGGCCAATGTCTTTGATTACTTGGGGGCGACGTAGCCAAGAGAGCTGGCGAGAAAAGTGAGTCGCTCGTCGGGAGAGTGGAGGAAAAGATGAGCAAGAGGATCAAGGGTGGGGAGATGGGCTTACTTGCGTCAGTAACCCGAGAGCCTAGATGGTTGGCTTAAATCTCCTGTAGAAAATAATGAAGAGATCTCTTGCGAGCTCTTTTTTCAGTAAGCCATCCATGGGGTATGAGTCACGTCGCTTTCGAAATGCATCTCCACAGCCAATACAAGTGAACATGATGGCAGCAAAGGATATAAAGCAAAATAAAACACTTCGGATGGTTTTTTTCTGCTCACTGATTTGAAAGTACTGAGCTCGGTGCTCTTCAGCAAAATCAAACACTATTATATTATCAGAGCCAAAAGCGTGGGAACCAGGAGACAGTTACCATCCCAAGAATGATGCTGCACGACCACGCAGACCCCACGATCTCCAACCCCAGCCTATGCCCAACTCTTCTACCCCTCTCTCGTAGGCACAGATTACTGCACAAATGTTTGCTTTCAGAATACCGAGCGTGCTGATCGCAATTCTCAACTTGGCGCTCTCAGAAGGCGTAACATGCCCTCCGCTTATCTGGCCCATCTCCCTTATGCAGGTGATCTGGAAAGCCCAGAGATTTCAAATAACTCTGAAGTCTGCCGCAAGAAGAGTTTAACTCATCAACCCTGGTCATCCTCAGTGGTCCTATCGCAGCCATATCGCTCAACTTGAACTCAAGGGGAATGCCTGAGTGGGTGTGATGCCATTGAGCGCGTCTGTAGAAAGTTTCACTCAGGCTCATGTGGTTTGTTCTTTTCTACGCATACAGCGAAGCAAAACTTCCCACAGTAAGACACCTTTCGACGGGGGCAGTCATTCCTTGGCCCTGAGGAGAATGTACGTGAATCAGGCCATCAGTCAGCATCCTTTTCCAGATAAAAAGCGAGGTGTTGGAAGGACCCTGGACCTAGTGGCCCACTGCTACATCATCACGATTTGGCTTCCGACTTTTCTCATGTGTCAATGTGGTGGATTGTGATGCCATTGTTATCTGTCATCTCACATTGACTCGCTTTAGGTCTTTGTAGTCCAGAGCAGCAACGTGCATGGTGAGAGAAGATGAGCCTTCTCAGTCTTATCCTCACCCTAATGGCAGGTGTCGGTTTCACTGAAGCTGTGTGTGGGACACCTGCAACCATGTCTCATGGTGTCCCCGACTCATGGGAGAGTGTTTCAAACATGTTCATTGTCATTCGCGGCTATAGTTATGATATGACCAACTTTAAGCTCCTTGCTGCAACGGGATTCCATGGCAATACTGATCCTATTATGACGGTCGGAATCTCGCTGGAAATGATGCCTCATTCCCCTTTCAAAAAGTCAACTAGCATTGCCTTGGCGCTGTCACCAGAGCCTCTGGTTCATTATAACTGGTGGAAGCAATTTTCGCGAGTGGTATATGCACCGCAACATCCATAGCCGTATGAGAAGGAGTGGGGCCGACTCGACCGGTTATGAGCTCAGAGCCAATTGGCACATCTTGGTAAAGGCTCATTCACTATTTTGTCAGATGAGTCCGTCTGACCAGGTTTACTATACTTGGGATGATGTCAAGGATACTGATTGAAACTTGGTCATCTTTGTATACATGCTTGATTCGCTCAAACCAACGCTCCCTTGCTAGTTATGTTCTCGATCTTCATACTCGCTCAGCTACAAGTTTTCGACAAGCGCCGTGTCCTTGCCTGGTAGTGCTTTACTGATGATCCCTGTCCCTTCTCCTTCATCAATGTCATTCCTCAGCCTCCTCCAGAATATGAGCTCTTCAATTTCCCCCTCGCTCACTCAATATGTTTGATCACCACCTATTCCGAATCGGTGAGGGTCTTTACACTGCTCTTGACTCTTCAACAACGACGGATTACCCGAACAGCCTCAAGCTTATTGTGGTCATTAGTAGTGGTATGGCTAAGGGTGCCCGAAATACGTTGACGAGTCTTGAAATATTTTTGTCCATGATGACTGACTTTGTTGTTGCTCCTCAATGCATTGAACCTTACTCTTATGTCGCCATCGCAGATGGTCACAAACGTCGCAATATGGTTAAAGTTTGTGCTGGATTTTCTGATTATGATGATGCTGCCGTTGAATGCTGAAAGCAACAACGCGTGCCCATTGTCCTTGTCGCTGAATGTGGCAACCCTCTCGAAGCTGATGACACGAAACTGGGTAATTGTGGCAAGCACGACAGCCAAATTGTGCTGATGGCATCCTTGCAGAACGTGATGTTCGATGAGAGGGTGACAACTTTCGAGTACGAATTTTCAGCTTGATGGGTAACTGGTGTTAGATACGAGCTGGTTTTATGTGTAAATGCTGATACCAAGATTATCCCTGATCCCTGATTGGAAGGTCAGTTGTATGGTGTATGACGAACAAATCATACATCTTTGTGGGGAAACAAAGATTGCGAACTCATCTCACCTTTGAGTACTATATTTCCACTACACGACTAAACCCTTTGAGTTCGTGTTCGGTAGTGTTACATGTTGACCCGGTTGTTTCAGTATGTATTGTATCAAAGCACCAGAGGGTGATACTAGTTCATGGGTTCCTTCCTACTCTCGCGAATCCTGACATTGTGGAGCACTATTTTGAGAATGTTGCCGATGCCCTCACAAGAAAAATCGCTTCCTTCTCGGTGAAGATAAATATCTCACTATTCTCATAATGTTCCCAAGCGGAAAAATGTGCCATCAAGCGGTTTGCAAAACTGTTCCTAATACCTTCCAGGTTATTTTTTCTCAGTGACGTCGTTGGATTAATTCGACCATTCCCAGCCTCGCATAACCTGTGTTGGTTCAAGATTCATGTTTCTGCTCTTATTACTCGGCCACGTGACTAACAAAGAGTAACATAGGCTTATTGAGAGTATTGAAAACCTTGAGTTCGCACTCATGGCAACGTCATATGCCTCGCAATATCTCAATAGGAATGTACAGGTTGAGTTTACGCTCTCCCCGTCTCGGCCCATGTTTTTTTTCATTTACCACCGACAACGAACCTTGTGCTAGGTATGACACATATCTCGATGACCTCGATGACCCCCGCGTATGAGGAAGCCAGGTCGTTAGCGCTGCACAGTATCGTATTTACACAGGGGAAGCTTTCTTTACTCCTTTGGCATGTAGATTATCTGGGTACATAGCAGTGCATTCTGGAAATTGAAGTGGAGATGACTTAGACTTGGATAGGAACTCTGCAGCCACTGCTGGTGTCAATGTGTGCCCACAATAGACTTGAAGTAAATGGTACACTGGCAATTTTGGAATAGGCTACGGTAAAAATGTATCAGAATAAATCAAATACACCCATACATTTTTTGAAGCTCTTGAAGTTTAACTTTTTTTTCATGCCTTGTTCGATCCTATCAATGGTTTTTATATCTATAGCTGCTACTCCATAAAGACCACGGTGTGTGAGACACAATATCCATGGTCCATGAATCGAGAACTGTTGCTTCACTTGGATGGATCTAAGTGGGAAGAATCTAGAGGATTTTCTAACCCTTCTTCATGTAAAGTAGAAAAATCATATCACACATTTGAGAGATTCAATTAAAGAGAATCAAAGAGAGCAGTTACTGGAGGGTGAGTGGAATATAAAAATGTCCATCAATGATTAATTGCTCATGTAATATTGTTCTCGAGAACTGAGATGTCCAGTCAATCACACCAGTCTTGTCGTGATTTAACCCAACTCATTATTTCTTTCTCTTGACCCTATGACAACCATGGACTGACACTCTTTCCAGAACAACACACAAAAAACTCAGCTATTCGGTGATATAAGCACTATCTCTCCTCATCATATTATGTATGCTGTCATGTTATCATCTCGCTCGAATTTTTTTATAGTAAAGATAGTCTGGAAAGGGCATGTGTTCGTGGTGCGAAGACTAGCAAGAGAGTATTTCTTAGTGTCCTCATCATGAAAAACTCTGGCATCTCTCTCTCCATGACCTATTTATTATCGATGTAAGTGGCCAGTAGAGCTATTTCGTTTCAACTCCAAGAACAATAAAAGAACAACATCTCGCCCGTGAGATTTCTCTTTTAGATCCTACTTTGACTGGTCTCGAAGTTGATCCCTATGCAAGGTGCATCATCTATGAAATAAATATGTTTTGGTTAAGATTGGTTGATGTTTTTATCAGGCTTTCCTTGTTCAAACTCATGTCTCGTTCGATCCCTCTCAATGGTTTCTACCCATGAGTGCTACCCCACAAAGACTAAGATATGGGCAACATAATATCTATAGTCCATGATTTGTCGTGGCATAGACTTCCATTCTTGCTTTATTCTCAATTACATAAATATAACTAGTGCATTATCTCGTTTTGTTGGTATCAATTGTCCCGCTTGATTCATCACAACTCAATAATCATGTGGTCCAAAATGAGCAGATAAAACAATGGTTGTTATGTCGTATACTTATAGCATTGTCCACCGGGAGTAACATCCTATCCATCATCTTGCCGCTTCATGTAGTTCTTCACCCATGGAGGTAGCTCCTCTATCACCTAGTAAAATATCTGTTTCAGTGTCCCTGTTGGACTCTGAATGACAGAACCTGATGGATTCCATTGTCATGGAATCTATACTTTCGTCTGAAGGACATTTTTCCTCGAGTGAATTGAGTATCAACTGTGACACCTGGAAACACCCAAATTAGCGTTGATGGTAGAGATGCAAGGAACAAGGATTTAAGCATACAATAAAGGGATAAATGAAGAATTGAGCACTAGTAATTAGGGTTAGTAAGGGAAAGACTAGCAACAATAATAACATACTAGCCCAGGATACTGAGAATAAGATCAGATGAACTTTGGAAAAAAGCAGCTTGCAGGCATGAATAGACTTTAAAAAGAATGAGTTCTAGTCCAGTAGTTTTATAGTCCAGGCTTAAGAACCTGTCCATTACCAACTAACAATTGAATGGAAAGTCCTGGAGAATAATGTGAGCCGCAGCCTAGTTCCTTTAATTATTATAATCTCCCATCACTCATCGTGAAAGCTGAGATGCTGGAACGGCTCGTCAGTTTCAACTGAGATCAGGTTGCATCACAGCTGCAATGGACTGATCCATGTACTGGACTGACAATATCAGATGATTGACCTTGATCAGATTTATCGGTCTGCGCGCAATCGAATAGAATATTTGTCTGAAAACACCAGTTGATATATGGTCGAACCATGGTCATCAAGTTTCGTACTCCCTCCTGCATGTTCTACTCAAATGGCTGATCAGTACGGAGTAACACCACAAGATTATATATTTTTGACCTGAAGAGTTCGTCAATTGAATGTTACTGCTGTTTCTCATTCTATCTTTCTCGAAGCAATAGCTGATGCCTTCTCAAGTCATTGTTGCTACATTGATGGTATACGATTTTATCTATCACATTCCTCAACAGGTGAGTCTTTGCAATTGTAAACGATGATTCCACATATCTCTTCTCTCCTAGATCCAGTACCTCCACAGGCGTGTTTCCCATTTGATGGCCGATTATCACCACTGACATATGAAACCCCAGGAGAAAGTGGTCAAAATTGCATGTCATATATTTTTATGTCCTGATTATTAACTGGGCAGGCATCATGTAAGTGTTATTTCCTTACTTTATTGGACAACTGATCCAATATTTCAGAGTACATTCATATAAAATGAGGAAATTATCTAACATAAATCAAATGCATATTGATACTAACCTGACCAACTTATAATAAAGCCTGGGAATCGAGATCAGTAAGCATTATTGTAGATTCAATTTTGATATCTTCATTGAATAGGATGTATTAGTGGTATAGATCAAATGTATTTGCTGCTCGCTCTGACCTACCTCTTTGCCAGGTGTATTTTTGGTATTGCAGGTATCGAGTAAGTCTCATCATGACTCTCAAGGACTAAAGTATCTGATGTCAATAGATTCACCATAACATTAAATACATTGGTAGTAAAGATTTTGCTGGTCCTGCACCTTCGAGCGATCTGGAACAAGCATTCGATTAGTGAGAGGGCTAGAAACATGGGCCAATGGAGTCATTGTATTGACTTTTCTGAATTCTAGTCACACTAATTGTTTATTTCATGACGGCAGGTATGTTTTGTAGAATTTTATTTCTGATTGATAGAGATGATGGTCGAAATTAGTTGAGGTCCTAGTAGGCTTTGAAGACAGTACAATACTTAACCCACCAACTGATCGTATTTTTCAGTCAGCGATATCTGTGGTGATAGTTAATGTATATCTCGACTCAGTTTCTGGAGTGCAACTTCCTCTTCATGGTTGCTGGGCGAATGCAACACATTTTGATAATATAGACAACAGTGTTGCTAGTGCCTTTGAGTATGTGTTATAGCGTATTTCGCTTCACTGACTTGCATAATTATTCTCACAAAAAAGCATTATTAGGGCGACAGCAACCGCAATCGAAGTCGTCTTGACATTTATTAGGTTCACCATAACATACAAAACAAAAGGGGTTTTTGGTGATGGGATGCGCAGCCGTATTTCTCACATGAAAAACTCGACTCGTTTATTGTATGTATTTTACCGCGATGGGACCTTGCTATTCATACCGTGAGTCGAGAACTGAATATTATTGATCTGATAGATGGTCTCCTTATTGACCCTAATAATCAGCACTCCATACTTCATTTATCCCTTCGTTGTAAGTTAAAATCTTTCTTCCTTGTATCTCTATAATCATCATTGATTTGTATGTTGTCCAGGTGTCACGACTGATACTCAATTTGCTTGAAGCAAATTGTCCTTTGGATGAAAGTGTAGATTCCAGCACAATCGAAACCCTAAGGTTTTATCATTCAGAGTTCAGTAGGGACAGTGAAGTAGATATTT
>Ga0153949_1000697_pt1 | contig 11819 bp, 12 predicted proteins | sample TSNJ033MetaG_FD_104705 | JGI IMG/M metagenome (GOLD analysis project Ga0153949, IMG submission 104705) | Attine ant fungus gardens microbial communities from New Jersey, USA - TSNJ033 MetaG | ecosystem: Host-associated > Fungi > Mycelium > Unclassified | place: USA: New Jersey, Wharton State... | reverse complement strand
TGTTCATGGTTTTGAGCTGCATACTCGTTCCCGTGTACACGTACATTCATTTTCGCGATCGTCATAGCCCCCACACATAGCAGCCTTCGTGTCGAGACAGAAGATGAGGCAACGACACCATTATCTGCTGCTGCTACGTCCCCCGATCTGTGCTTATCAGGTTTCAATGCAAATTGAAAAGCTTGAAGCTCAACGAGATACAATCACTAACTCTATATCGAGGATTCGGGGTACTCAGAGCTGGTTGTATTACCGAAAGAAGCAACGTTTAAGAACGTTGGATATCTGGGCAGTGTCCGGTTCTCTCTATCGCTCTCGTTCGACTGGAGTTGCTTGTTTGTCTGTTTATCGCGGAATTATGTCATGTCATGGAGTGACATCGAGTTGTCTTGGAAACTCCATTTGCCAGAGCACTGCTTCGGATATTTACGTATATAAATGGGAATATAGTTACAGTTTTATTAAGTCTTTCTTGCTTCCTCTCATCTTCCCCTGCGCGCAATTCATTTTGCTGCGTCACTGTTTCTTCTTCGTGATCCCCGGAACCGAACTCACTCAAGAGACTTTGTGGGGTATGGGAAGGAAACGAAGCGCACATGTCGCAAGGATCCTGGTTCTGTCCAACAATGTGGCCTGAAGGACGTTTTGGAAAATAGCTTTGCCATCATAGACATCGAGTGCCGATAGGGGTCCCTAGAACTCTTGCATCAAAAATTTGAATGGCCGCATTGCTTTACTTGGCATGACAGGTGTTAAACTTTCTGTTTCTGAGCACAAGAAGCAGATATGCAGTGATCGAGTACTCTGATTTATCGAGTCGAATCCTACCTGCCTTTTCTTCGACTTCTGTAACATCTCTGTGAGGTGAGACAGCCAGGTCTGGCTTTAGGTATTTTTTGCTGCTCTCTGTCATGCTTCTCGAAAGTCCAAGACCGAAACAAAAACGGTAATATTCTGTGGGGTCTCCGATGCGATAGTTGGAAATGGAGTGAACACAACGAACACAACTCATGTACTTTGAGAGCAATAGCCAGCGGATCCCCCGAAGGATTCTTTCCCAGGCGCTTGTCGCACCTCTAGGCGAGAGCTTACAGAGGGGAGGTCTTCCCGCGACCAACGAGAAAAGCAATTGCAATAAACTTCCCCTATGGGATCTCCAAATCAATACTCGACATTTTGTAAACCTCTTCTGCCTTCTCCGGTCTTGTTTGTCACTGTCTCTTGCCTTGTTAAATGAGTCATTGTCGAATGAGAGGGTGTCCCATGTAAGGGAGGCGATTTCAATTCGCAAGGCATTCTCAGCTGGTGTCAATATCTTCGAGAAGTTCAGTTTCGAAGAAATCGCTGATGGCTTGGGCAGCATCGACTATGCAACTTACAGACACTGCTGACACCTATTCTAATTGGCCAGATGTAAATTGCATCAAGATACCAACTAACGAAGGATTCAGATCCAAAGCTAATGATGGCCTACAAAAATAGATATGAGCTCCTGAGAGACTCAAAGAGCCAGTGTACCTTCACGACGAGGGGACTGATGGGTCGCAGAGGACCAACCCCAACTCCGGTCCATTTCCCAGGATCACTTATGTTCTAGGCGAGACTTGGTTCTTTTTTCCCTGTCCTGGTTATCCATTCTCTGTCCACTTCGCTCTTCGTTCGTTGGATTGTCAGTTACCCTTGCCGCTGCACGACCATTCTGCATCCAATGGACATGTAGACTCGGTCCTAGGAAAGCCAGAATCTAGCCCAATGTCAAAAGGGGGGGAAATGAAGTAGTAGCTTCATGAATCAGTTTAGAGATGGGGTGGGAGGTGGCGGAGATGTAGAGCCCACTACCGTTTATTGAGATCTCGGATCTGAAAGGAGGAAAACTATTACAATGACGCTCCGTGCTTCCATGACAAATGAAACCAATCTAGATAGGAAGCTCTTCGCCGAGGACTGGTATACATGGGATGCAACCGGGTCAACTTCCGTTTCGTAATGGAGCTGACCCAGCTGAACCTCATACATAAGCACCTTTTTTGGCGGCAACAAACCGAACTTTTGAGCCAAATTCGTGATCTGAGTTCTCTAGCTGCCTACTTAGTTTAGATATGATGATAAAGGCAACTCTTTGTAAAAGAGTGAGTCAACAAAAATGACAAGATCTAGTAAATTGATCATGGTTTACCTCAGCGTTCAACTTTCTGTTCTCACGGAATTTCATACATATGCGTCCATGAAGTCGATAGTAGTCTTCGATTGTCCCGACTGGAAATCCATCTATTGTGAAGGTTCCATACATTTTGGTTTCATTCGCTGGTAGGTATGTAACGATGATACAAACGATGATACACTGGTCAAGTCGCACTGCCAAAAATTTGGTATCTTCTACAGATACTTGGGCCGATCTCGTCGTATTGAGCTTTGGTGTGGCAGGAAGTGTAGAAATCGGGCTGAAAGCATGACATTAGGAGATGACGGGAGATGAACTCAATGCAATTATTAAAATAACTGACTAGTGATGCAAGGAGAGATCCACCGAACCAGACAGCATACCTGGGACAATATCAGTTCGCAGAGAGACAGTAACGATGGGCCTATACCGTTGACGTTTGTGCGAAATAACCTCAACTTCTACGCCAGACGACTACGCATATACCTATTAGCTTCCGCGACGTTCTCCATCAAATATCCACAACCTACTTTCACAGAGCTACCGCTATTGAGAGCACTAATGTCAAGCCTGCGGTCAACAAGGTGCTTGAGATCTCGCTTTAATCTGTTTCCAAAGTTTTGGAACATGGTAGAACCACCAGAGAGCACAATGTTCTACCAGGAAGGATTGAGGAGTAGGTTCAATGTGGAACAGTTCAAGGCTAACCTTATACAGACCACGACGGACATCTATAGGTGAGCCTTGAATGACGTCGTCAACAATCTCGGGGAGAGGCGTCAAGAAATCTGATGAATAGATTTCTGGGTTGAAGAAGATTTCAGGGGCCAAGAAACGTTCATAACCGACATCGATCCCATACTTCTATAAGCCCACTCAGTAAAGTTTCAGCTCAGAAAGTAGATGCCATACCCTTCCTGTTACTGAATGCTCACCCTCGTACCTTTCAAAATACTTTAAGGGATCTTCATCGTACTTCCTGAATTCTCTCACAATATCCTGACAAACGTAGCTGTGATTCTCCTTTACCTTCCCTGCAACCTTCAGTTGATCCTCAGGTGGAACGTTGGTCATTTCACCGCGTTCTCTCATCAAATTCAACACGAATTGGGAGATATCTCGACCAGCGATAGGAATATGTTTGATCGCACTTCCAATGACGTAACCTTCAGCACAGGGTATAACATGCGTAACACCATCGCCAGAATCAATGACAGTTCCCGTGAGCGTACGATCTGTAACTTTGTTCGAGGTCCAGGACGCTGCAAGTGCAAGGACTGCTTGTACGGCAATATAAAGGCCTTGGATATTGAAGGATTCGAAAAATATCTCAGCTGTCTGTTCTCTGTTTTCTGGAGGATTGAGAGGAGGTTCGGTCTGTTCGTGGTGTAATTAGATTATGTACCCATCGATCAGTGTCTTGCCCACCAAAAGGAAATAATGATCTTCTGGTTCAGCCCTCAAATACTTGAAGATGGTCTGCTCCCAGTATCGTTCCATGTAATCCCAATTGTCAATCATTCCGTGCCGAATTGGATAGTGAACGCCGTAACCGGGCGTTTTCACGTTAGCAAGAGCTTCATCACCAATGAAGAAGTCGAGGTCTTCAACACCTCGTTTAGAAGCAAGATGCCCTGGTTTATTTGGAATGGCAGGTGCACGAGAAGATTGTGAAGGTGATCCGCGTGTAGAGATTGCGGTTGGAAAAACGCTGGATTACTTTGTTAGTTGTATCTTCAGAATCTGGCCAGTCCCCATACAATGAAGGGTCTGAATTACCAGCAAACCTATGCGACATTTAGAAGAAGATTTCCATTAGAAAACCTCCATTAGGAAGACGTACCCGATTTTTGAGTATCCTGTCCCGTTATCGCATATGATAGGAGCAAGGCGAGCCATAAAGGACCTGAAAGCCGCTCAACTCGATCATTACAACCCTATGTTTGTCTAATGCTCTCGGTCCAAAGGTTCGCACAGCCACGGCCGCCATCGTATATATGATGAATATCAGACCTTGAGAGAAAGTGAGAGAGTATACATATTTGCTGGAGGTGTCAAGTTGTTCAAGATAGATCCTTATGCTATAAACGCCTTCACCTGGAAAGTTACCGGAAGATGGCATAGGAAATTTGGATAATTATAGACAACTGTTTCGACATGAGACTCAGTCTTCCCTGTTAAAAAATCGAGCATCACACCTAGATTTTATCTCCTGATGATAAGATAGTTCATCTCACTGTGGTAGATAGAGATAGATACAAGTGACTGAGACGAGACTCGTTGCGCATTTGCAACGAGTTTTCGCTCATCCTCCCCTTTTCTATGTATCTAAATTCAACATTTCCACCAGAGCAAATAGATTGAATCATGATTAGCAGTTAGAACATACGGATATCATCTCGCTGACTGAGGAAGGTATAGATAATCAAAACCAAAGGTTAGAGTTCAGGGTCTTCACACTTGTTGTGTATCGAAGGAAAGTCTCGACATGCAAGTTGAGATGTGGATACAAATCATGATGTAGAAATCCTACTACAAAGACCAAAAACCGAGATATCAATGTTCTTGTTCGGAATTACAGCCAATCTTTCTCGCCTAGAAGATGTTCTGCATCAACTGACACGATCAATCACCGACAATCATGCTCGCTTTACTTACCTCGGATATCAGATCCTCGTCAATGTGGGGAAGCAACTCTGGGCTATCATCTGGCCATGGCACAACCTCCCACTTTGTCGGAGAATTCCCAATGCAAAGACAAATGTCCTCCGGCAGATATGCGCCGTACTCGGCATTGAACCGTCGTCGTACCTGATCCTCTTCTAATGGATGGCCTTATTGATATGAAAAACAAGATTAAATTTCCTCTCGCCTTCACTCATGGCCCTCAGCTGATCCATCATGCCTTTGACGATGTTTTCCGCTGCTTCCTTGTAATACTGTCGTCTCGTGATTTCTACTATCAACTTATTGAAAGCCGTTTGATAGGAGATGTATCGTTCATGTAGATCTCTGATTGTCAAGATTTGTTCATGAAGGGAATTCAGACCCTCTTCGCACTTGAGCTGTGAAGATATATTCGGCAACTAGAACATTTTGATAAAAGAAAGAATAGACGGACTTCGACTTCCTCTTGGTCATTAAGCATCTCTCCCATGATGTCACCCAATTCTTCGAGGTCGTCCAATACACCAATTAGGCGGACAAGATCACCTGTGAGTGATTCCTGCATAGAAAAAAGGGAGTCACTGAAAATATGTCAGGTGTCAGAATAATCAGAACAGCGAACACACTTGTGACTGTCAATTATGTGGCCACTCTGCTTTATTTCCGTCAGAATAGAAGGAAGTTCTTCAACATCTCGGTGCATTTCTGGGGTATGGTCAGTAACCAGAAATACTTTTCGGCTTCAAACAAAACATCGCACGCAAGAGATCCTCGTCATCGAAAGGTTCTCCGTCTTCTGTCTCCTTCAGGGCAGTATACATTTGCTCGTAGTGTGATACTAGGCTTTCAAGCAAACTTCCCATAGTGGCAGCCACAGCATCCTGTGCTAGTAGGGTATTGTGAATGCATAGAACCAACGATGTTTCTGGCGAAAGCTCGGGTAATGATGCACGGATAGCCTCAATTGCCAGAGTGAGAATCTCTGGATGGTCGTCTATCCGTCCAAGCAAATCCTACAACAGTTTCATCAACACTGAACCCTCCATACACTGATCAATCGCTAACATCAAGAGCAATTCGATTGCTTTCAATTGTCTCAAGGATGTCTTCAATGGCTTGGTCGTCAACGAAATCCCTCAAATTCTTCCAATGCTTCCTATCTAACCGATGTTTACTCCTGGACACCGGACGGACGGTTGTTCCGGTGTGATCCCGAACTGTTGCTGAGGGTGATGGAGGGGACACAAGTTTGTTACTGGAGTGGTCGTTTGAGAGCCCTTCATTCAGTCGGTCCGAATGCTGGCTTCCGAATATGGATGAGCTGGACGTTTGGTGAAACTCTGGAGGTACATGTTGCGCCCCAAGCGCTTCCAAGATATTGTCTAACTCGCCTGTGTAACGCGAGCAGTCCGCATCCAACGCCTGTAGGGATCTGCATCAGGGGATGAACCAAGAAGAGGAAATAAATAACCCACTTGAACCTGTTTATGCAACTGGGTGCGCTTTTCCTCCAAGGTTCTACCTACGGAAGTGGCCAGCTGTAGACAATGTCAGCTTTTCCCCATGGAGAAATAGTGAAATGACACCTTGAGTTGCTCCGCGATACACTCAATTACCCAGCGAACTTTGGCATCCAGACCCAGGATATCGAACGCAGCTTTCGAGGATGTTCTAGAGCGCTCATGGGCGAGTGAGCACAACTCTTGGCCATGTTGGAGTGCCTTCTTAGACTGTAACACCAAAGAGACAAGGTGAGGCTGATCTTGGGTGGTTGTCAAAGAGGCCATTAGACTCGTTACTTGAGAGCTGTCTCGGCGATCAAACAGAAATTGCTCACACTCCCTCAATTGTTTCTGGTCAGTTATGACTACAATTTTTTGTCATCTCTCCTCAAGCTTCATAAGTTAGATTGATTTCCTTGCTTGATGCAGATTATTATAAAATCTATCACTGTGAATAGAAGTGATATGTATGAGGTTCTCTGGTACTCTGGTATCACACTAAATTCAACAAATTAATAACATTTTTGAGTGCTTGAAGTGTCTCTCAAAGAAATAATGGCTGTTGACATCTATAATCAACCTTGAGAGACACTTGGTGAACCATTCTAAGAGCCAGATGCCCAGCTCATCAACTGGATTCTGTTTGAGAATGCTTTTACAACTTGAGCTGGACAGCCATAATACAGTAGCTCAAAAAACTGTCCCAATGTTTTGCACTTTTGTAATGTCTGGTTTATAACACAACACTGAACATGGATCTAATTCCAAAAAATGAATCACTAATACTACTTCTAGAATGACACCTTAATCATAGCCTTTAAATAAGAACTTGGTTCACAATAAACAAAGTAGTCATTCATTGGGACAGTTTTTTGACCTATCCTTCAAATACCTATATCATTGTAATACTTGGTATGACCTTCTTTGGCCTTGATAACTGCTTGTGCCCTTTTTGTTATAAGCCACCTTGGCCATAATTGTAAGGGAACACCCTAGGGCTGTGCTTAGTGTTGATGGATCTATTCTTATCTAGAATCTAGATCTCTTAACATGTACCCACTTTTCTTCTTTGTCTGGCTTGTACTCAGTTGATGGTCTTTAACTACTTTAGGTTGTTTGGTATTGTTGTGTTAGTGCTTATGTAATTGCATACAGACCACTGGCTCCCACTAGACATACAGGTCTGTGCTGCTTAGTCATCCATCAATCATGGGATAAGTCTGGTTATTAGGCTAAATTCAATGCAAAATACATTGAATTCAAAAACAAATTTGACTCAAATAATACAACTATGGCCACAGTCTTCCCAGCTGACTGCTTCTTTCCTGAGGGTTATTTTGAGTCACAAGAGACCCTATATATGTCAATAAATAGGCTAAATCAAGAGGTTATGCATTTACAACTCAATATGAGGAAAATGGCTTCTTAACTATTTACCATATATACAATTGAAGCTGCCAGTCTCCCAATATACTAGACAAGCCCCTATATATAGAAAATCTTATGCAATTGGCTATAAGATAACTTGGAAGGCATGTTCTTCATATTATTTAGACATATTATAGTTAGTATTTCATTAGTGAGTTAAACTGGAATTTGAATTTGTACCTATTCTATTACTAATGGATAACTAAGTGGTACAGACCTGTGTGCCTAGTGGAAGCCCAGACCACCTTCAATGTAGTGACTTAGCCTAAGATAACTTAATCACACTCCAAGTCTGAGTTAACAAGGAAAACTTGATGGAGTTTCCATTGAATTCCATATACTACTTATACAACTACTATATGGTCTGTGTACTACTCTCCCATACTCATTATGTAACTTTATTATGTAATATAATACTGTGATATCCTGACATGTAACCATAATGTGTAGCATTAGTCATATAACACTTTTCTATACTCTTTTTTTGTATAATAAGTCCAAATAAGAAAAGAAATATAAATAATGACTTAGCTATTTTGCCAAGTCATAATAGTGATAAACTGTCAACAGCTTTGTCTAGATTCCTAACAGCTTGTTCAATTCCTTTATCATTTCTACTATAAACTGCATCCCTCTATCCAATATAATACTTTCTAGAAGGCTATGCAATTTCCAGACATAATCCCTAAATAACCTTGTAAGTTCTTTGGCTAATATTTTCTCTATATGTCACAGTTGCACTATGGACTAGTAGTTACATACTGTATAGTTTACCACTATACCAAAAGAGTGATATTAGCAAGACTATTTGCTAATGAGGGTCCAGCTATTTATGTAGTTCTTTGAACAGGTATTTTATTATACCTCCATGTCACTAATTTAGTAGTCACTTTTTTGTGACAAGATTACTGTTATAAGTTGGCTCCAAAGAAGAAAAATATCTTCTATATATTCATTAACTTAATAGGAAATCTCTGGAAATATAATACAGGAAGATATAAATAGTGTAGGACAGTATTATGTAAGAACTATATAGTTATTAGTTATAGTCCTGTGACTATGGGATATTTGTATAAGTACTAGTAAAAATCCAATAGAAGACTCTATTGAGTTCTTTTCTTTCAATTGTTATTGGTTGGAGTCAGAACTTTAGCTCTAAGTCTGTACCTTAACAATTACCCTCCAGGAGCCTCTTCCTATTCTCTGAGGTTTCTCCTAGAGTTACTCTACTCCAGTTGCCTTTACATCTTTCTTCTATTGTCTACTCTTCATTTCTTAATATTTTTATTCCTGCTTTCTTTAGTTCTTTTACTGCTTTAACTACTTTCTGTACCTTTTTAATCCTATCTTTTAGGTTGTTTTCTTTTACCAGTGTTTCTGTCCTTTTTATCCATTCTAGCTTTATCAATATTTGGTTTTCATTATTATTCTTTACTCCCTTTTGCCAATCTGGTCTTCTACTCAACCTATCTACCTTTCTTATGCTTTTCCCTGGAATATGCTTAAGGATAAAGTCAAACTGTAATAGATACAATGTCTATCCAACTTATCTTTGGTTTAACTTTTAACTAGTTATAAAGTATTGAAGGTTTTTATGATCTGTCCAGATTTCAAACTTTACTTTTGCCCTTTCCAAGTAGTACTTCTATAATTTTAAGCACTGAATTACTACTAACATCTTGTCATGAATTTTATAGTTTTGTTCAGTTGTATTCAATAACTTAGAGATAAAAGCAACTAGTTTCTACTTCTTATCTCCATATTTTACCAATAGCACTTCCTCTTTGTATAGTCTGAGGTATTTGGCTCTACTCTTATCCTCTTATCTAAATCTAGGATGGCTAAGACTGGCTCTATCATAAATACCTCTTTTAGTCTTTTGAACACTTCTCTTTGTTTCTTTCTCTACCTTTACTTTTCTTTCTTTCTGACTAGTAGATGTAAAGGGGCTACAATTCTAGCAAAGTCCTTAATGAATCATCTATAGTAGTTTATGAGCCCTAGAAACTTTTGCACTTTCTTTATGTTTTTTGGCACTGGCCAACTTAGAACTCTATCTATCTTTTTCTTCTGCATTTCTATCTCTCAAGGTCCAATTACCATGTCCAGAAATTCTATCTTCTTTACCTTCTACTAATACTTTTCTGGTTTAACAAATAAGTTATTTTCCTCCAGTCTCTTCAATATCTCCTCTACTGGCTCTTCATGCCTCTTCTTAGTGTCTGTAGTAACTATTATATTATCAATAAATATTGCTATATTTTCTTGATTGATCATGTTTTAGAACAGGTTATTCATTATAGTTTAGAAGGTAGCTTGGGAATTTGTCAGTCTGAAATATATAATTGTTAGTTCATATACTCCAATATGTTATAGAATTACATTGGGACTATAATTATTATTAGTCCTAGACTGATAATAAGTAAATAGTAAAAAAGATAATGGCGATAAAAGATAAGAAAGACAAAGATGATATAATAAATAATGTGTTAGCACATTAAAATTAGGTTGGACTTTAGACTTGACTGGACTAATTATAGATATTGGACTGTAGAAGAAACATTGAATAAACCTTGGGGTAATTATGGACAAATCTTATAATAGTTATAAACTTTAGAATAAATAAGAAAACCTTAGACTAATCCATTTATAGACTCTGACTCAACTAGTCATTTACTATTACTAACTAGTACTTAGGATAGTAGTTTCTAGTTAGGATAAATACAATTCAGAAAGAGAAAAGAACAACAAGTTCTTTTTTTCTATAGTTTATCTAAAAATCTACTTTTTTTGAAACCCCATATTCTCTTCAGTCTTTGGATTAACTTGTAGAGTGTAACTAAAAGCCTTGATAATTATCCTTTCAATATAACTCTTCTAAAAACCTTAACCAGACTCTTTGTAGAAAGGCAAAAAGATATTAAATGTTAACATAGGCTTAAGGCTAAAGTATATATTTACCCTTGTAGTTTAGAGTCTTAACATAATGTGCATTGTGAACGCTACCTTTCACTCATTGTCTTCCTTGATCCTTATATTGTTGTATCCCCATTTAAGGTCAAGTTTTGTAAACATCTTCTTTTTTCTTATTTCATCCAGGATATCTGCAATTAGAGATAAAGAGTACCTATTTTTTACCATTGTCATGCTCTATAACATCTGAGCCATTAGAAAAGTAACAAGCTACCCTCTAGAACCCAACTTTTCTCTTGGTTCTAGCTCTACTAATAGAGATACTTCTACTATTCCAAATTGATTTCTCTTTTACTAACATATATATATATATATACTATTTGGACCCTTAGAAATACCCTTAGTCTTGTTCTTAACCTAGTAACCCTATTTATTACTAGTCTAATAGGTTTTCTCTTGTTGACCCTAGAACCTTCCTCCATAACTCTGTTACTATCTTTTTAGTAGAATTTAACAACTGTTCACTAATTTACATAATGATAATCTTGTGCCATTCTCCTTTTTCTATTCTTTTTTGCTACAAAGTGAACTAGTAAAGTCTGTGGCAATTTTGATAGTTGAATGTACTCTTTTTACAGCTAATTCTTCATGAATGCTTGCATCTCCTCTCTTTCCTCTCTTGATAGTAAATACACTTTTCCCTTCTTTGGTACAAAGCCTTCTTTCAACTCTATTGCATGGTCCTATAGCTTTCTGGTAGACATTCTTTCTGATTCTTCCTTTCCAAATACTTTCTTTTACTTCTAGAATCTCCTGAGTACTAATTTTTCTACTGTTTTTCCTTTTTTTGTCTTTTTCATCTGTTTTCTCTCCTGTGTTTCTTGCTTTTTCTTTTCATATATTGGTAGATACTATATCATCTTGACCTCCTCTTTTTTCCAGTCTATCTCTGGGTTATAAGCTATTAGCTAAAGTATACCCAGTATTATCTCTGTCTTTCCTAGGTTATACATTATCACAAATGACCACTTACTGATTTGTGATTGCTTGATTTGATAATCAAAGTATTCAAAAAAGCAAAGTTAGACAAGCAGCAAAAGATGTTGTTAAGTCTGAGGTTTATCCTCAGACATACAGTTCTTAAATAC
>Ga0153949_1000695_pt1 | contig 11823 bp, 10 predicted proteins | sample TSNJ033MetaG_FD_104705 | JGI IMG/M metagenome (GOLD analysis project Ga0153949, IMG submission 104705) | Attine ant fungus gardens microbial communities from New Jersey, USA - TSNJ033 MetaG | ecosystem: Host-associated > Fungi > Mycelium > Unclassified | place: USA: New Jersey, Wharton State... | reverse complement strand
TAACATTGCAGAAATAGAATTGAGCGCAATGACTTCGCAATGTTTGGGGCGCCGGATTCCAGATATTGATGAACTATCTGATGAACTCAAAGAGTGGAATATCACTCGCAATGAATCTTGCATAAAGGTTAAGTGGCAATTTACTACCGATGATGCGAGAATTAAACTGCACAGGCTGTATCCTAATATTTAATTGACGCATATTACTAGTAGTTCACCAAAACAAAATTTAGGATATAAATGTTTGAGTTTGATACGGGCGTCATCGGTAGAGAATTGCCAATCAATCGGACTCGGTCGGCCTTTGAAGAAGCCCAAGCATCAAGATCGAGGTTTAACTCAGATAAACTGGGAATAAGTCGGCACAGGCATTGTCTGGCAAGAATGCTGATTTGGATTTTAGCGATATTTAACCAGCTTCCATGTTTCGGGGTATGGTGCATATCCAGACGTTTGACCAGCCTTCTTCGCTTCTGGATCGGGAAAAGCATCATATAAGGAAGAAATGATGTGGGTGTTCAGATTGTCCGATACCAAACGGATTCACAGCCTTTCTTATAGTTCTATTCTATCAGCGTTTCACTGTGTCTAGCAACCCTGGTTTGGGTCAACGGAGCCGTTTTCGAGAAAGTTTTTACGGAATTTCCTATCAATTTAGCACTCTAATTATAGGTTATAAGTATAACAATAGAGGCAATACCATCTTCTTGTTTTTAAACATGTATGATATTCTATAGATGTGGATACCCAGATATCCGTAAGTGGTGGCATAGGGATGAGCAGGTAGGAAGTAAAACTGGCTGTCCGGCTTTTCTGTCCAAATATTGCATAGAAGGGAGGAAACTTTGGGGCTGACCATATAATTTCACACAGCGCATGAAGCAACGGGTGGTTTTTGCGCGGTTTTCCACATCATATTAACCGTAAATACATTTATGAGGAGCGAAATTTAATGAGTTACAAGGATTCTTACAATGGCATCGAATTTGAAAAGAACGGGCACACCGCCTATTTGACATTTAACGACCCGAATACATTGAATGCTCTAAGTTATGATGTGATGGCATCCCTCAACGAGATTTTTGATGAAATGCGTAAGGATCGCGAGGTATGGGGTGTTGTTCTGACGGGCGCAGGTAGAAGCTTTATCTCCGGTGCCAACCTTAAGGGTGGACCTACTCTTGATTATTTTATTCCTGAGGCTCGTCGTGATGACAGAGTTTATATTCACAATACGCTCAATAAGATTGCCAATTTTGAGCGCCCAACAATTGCTGCGATTAATGGTTACGCTTTGGGTGGCGGAGCTGAACTTGCCCTTTGCTGTGATATCCGCATTGCAAGCTCAACGGCCAAGATCGGCTTTCCTGAATCCCGCCTAGGCGGATTCCCCAGTTACACAGGCCCTTCTCGCGCCGTAAGAATTCTTGGTGCACCTGTTACGAAAGAGATGATTTTTACGGGTCGGCACTATACCGCTGAAGAGGCGATGTTCCGTCGTTTTGTTACAGAAGTTGTCGAACCTGAAAAACTTCTCGATAGAGCAAATGAAATCATGGACGAAATCCTTACAAGGGCGCCTATTGGTGTTAAAATGGGCAAAATTATGTGTGATCGCTGTGCCGAGATGTCCTACGAATCGTCGCTTGAATATGAACGCATTCTCTCCGCTATGCTTCCGCATACAGAAGACTTTGTTGAGGGCCATGACGCATTCCTGGAGAAGAGAAAGCCGGTGTTCAAAAACAATTAAATTTCTTTCGGCAAATACACCGAACTACGAATGCCGTGTTAAGAACGAATCGTTTCTTTGGAATATTACGTGTGTCCGGCAGAGTTTTAGGCTTCAGTACTCCAAAAGATTGTCCTAAAATGCAGCGACACGTTAGGATGTGATCATTGTTACATCCTGAATTATTTCCTGTCGTTAGAGATGACGACTAGTACATCATCTGTGAGTAATCATACTAAAAAGCGACACCTTTTGTATAGAAAACAGCAAAGGGTGGTCAAAGATGGCAAAGAAATATGTTGTGGAGTTGAGCGAAGAAGAGCGTGCATCTCTGAAAATTCCCGAGAATGTGGATAATCACTATACCCCATGCAGAGATAATTGTTCTTGTGATGGATAATCTCAACACACATTCCATCGCCTCTTTGTATGAAGCTTTTTCTACGGATGAAGCGCTGCGGTTGGCAAAGAAGCTCGAAATACACCACACTAAAACATGCAAGCTGGCTTAACATGGTCGAAATCGAACTGAGTGTTCTGTCTCGCCAATGCCTTTCAGGGTATTCCACTTCTAAGGATGAAATGGTTCACAAAACCGCTACGTGGCAATCAAGAAGAAATGCCGCCTGCCATTCTATCGACTGGCGTTTCACTACCGACAACGCCAGAATCAAACTTAAAAGACTTTACCCCGTTATGTCCGATTTCTGACCGGATGATGTAATAGCCCGTTTCGGTTTAGTTCTGTGGTAATTTAATTGTACCGCTGTACCGCTTTTTGCCCCGCTTTTTATACGAATGAGTAATTTAAGGAGGATTATTTTATGAAAAAGCCGTTGGAAGGATTCCGAATCCTGGACTTCTCGCAGAATATGAGTGCACCTATTTTTACACAAATGCTGGCAGACTTCGGCGCAGAGGTTATCAAAATTGAGAATCCGCCTCTGGGAGACTCCTCCCGACATCAAAATGTGCTTGAAAACGGTCATAGTTCGAGCTATGCAAGCCGCAACAGAGGTAAAAAGAGCATCGTTATGAATATGAAAGACCCCGTCCACAAGGAACTGTTCCTGAAGCTGGTTGAAACTGCCGATGCTGTTGTGGAAAACTACAAGCCAGGAGTCATGGAAAAGTTCGGACTGGGCTATGATGTGCTGGAGAAAGTCAATCCCAGAATTGTTTATACTTCTGTCTCAGGCTACGGACATACCGGTCCCTATGCATCTCATGCAGCATACAATCCTACGGTTCAGGCTGAGAGCGGAATGATGAGCTTTACCGGACAGCCCGGCGGAGCTCCGACAATGACTGGCGCCCCTGTTCCCGATTACGCAGGAGGAATAGTGGGATGCATTGGTACGCTGATTGGTCTTCTGGATGCACAACGTACGGGGCATGGTCGGCGCATAGACGCTTCCATGATGGATTCTACCGTATATATGTATGAGAATTTCTTTGCTTCGTATATGAAAACTGGTATTGCACCACGACCTATCGGGAACAGATTTCCTTCTGGAAGTCCCATGCGAGATTTTGTCTGCAAGGATGGGGTTTCCATCATGATTGTCATCTCCACCAATGCGCAGTTCAAATCTTTCGCAGAGATGCTTGAGCAACCCCAGTGGCTGGAAGATCCTGATTTTGCCTCGATCGTTTTACGCGCAAAGAATTATCACAAAATGGAAGCCCTTGTGGAAGAAAATTTTGCCAAATATGACAGTAAGGTCCTAGCGGAAAAACTGCAGGAAAGACAGTTGGTTTGGGGTTATATCAACGACTTTGATGCACTTAAGGAGCATCCGCAGGTCAAGGCAAGACAGCTTATTGTAGATTCCGTATATCCAGATGGAACCACATTCAAAGTTGCGGCTAATCCCTTACACATGAGTGGCATTGAGCCCGGAACGCGGTACGAAGTCGTTCCGCTGGGATATAATACAATTGAAGTTCTTAGTGAAATTGCGGATTCGGACAAAATCCACGAGCTTTTCGACCCCATTCTGGAGAGTGTAGCGCAGGCGGCAAAAAAATAATCGATAAGCTATCTGTCTTTATTGTGCCATGTTGGGAAAAGGTGAATGATATGAGTAGTTCTGCAGAAAAAACAATAATATCCGATGCATTGATCGGAAGGTCTACTGGAGTAAAAACCTTTGACTATACGTGGAGAGATGTTATCATTTATGCTCTCGGTGTTGGTGCTAAGGAAAAGGAACTTAATTATCTGTACGAAAAACAGCTGCAAATGATACCTAGTTTTGCCGCGATTCCTTATTGGGGAACCTTTGGAATTACGCCGTACAGCGAAATTCCAAAAAATGCCATGCAGCATCTGGAACTGGATATCACAGGAAGTCTGCACATGTCGCATGAGGTCGTGATTCACCGACCACTGGACCCTATGGGCGAGCGCTTAACCTTTGAGGACAAGGTTTCCAACGTTTATAACTGGGGGGAAAAGGGCGCAGTTATTCAGACCGAGCTGTGTGCCTGCGATGCATCGGGGGAAAAGGTGTTCACGAATTATGGTCAGACATTCTGCCCAAGGTTCATCGCGCCGAGTTGTCCCGCCCTTCCGAACAATGATATCGGTATTCCAGAAAGAGCACCCGATTATTCTGTTGAGGACGAGATACCTAGACACCAGAGCATGATTTACAGAATGTCTGGTGATACAAATCGATCCCATGTAGACTACGATTTTGCTGTAAGTTTGGGGCATCCGAGACAGCTGTTGCAGGGATTGTGTACCTTTGGCTATGCATGTCGCATGGCAGTTGGACTCGTTCTTCCCGGACAGCCCCAACGGGTTACAAGATTTGGTGGTCAAATTCGCAGTTCCATTTATCCTCCGGCACCTATCTGTCTGGAACTTTGGAAGATTGGCGATCATAAAGCCGCTTTCCGGCTTGTGAACTTGTCTTCAGGAAAAGCAGCCTTTGATAAGGGTTATATGGAGTGGAATTGAGGGTCTACCTGCAATTTAGGCATATAGACAAATGTTCTGTTCTCTTCGAGATAATCTTTGACACTTCCTCTTATGCAAAGGCGGCTTGATGCGTTTGGCCTCAAGCCGCCTTTGCACACATATTATTAGAAAGGACATTAGAGCGGTGAAAAAAATATGAAACCTCTTCAGGGCTATAGGATTCTTGACTTTACACAATTTTTATCAGGGCCTTCGTGCACAAGGATTTTGGGTGATCTTGGAGCAGAGATTATCAAGTTTGAAAAGCCCCCATTTGGGGATGAAGCTCGATATTATAAAGCCATAAAAGGCAACAAAAGCACAAATTGGGCTACAAGAAATCGTGGAAAAAAGAGCGCCATCATGGATTTAAATTGTGAGAGACAGAAAGCTCTTGTGTTCAAACTGTTGGAATCCGCTGATGCCGTTGTGGAAAACTATAAGGTCGGCACGATTGAAAAATTTGGCTTATCTTATGAAACAATGCGTCAAATCAACCCTAAAATTGTACTGACTTCCATTTCGGGATATGGACAAACTGGGCCATACAAGGCACATACGGCATATGATGCGATGATTCAGGGTGAAGGTGGTTTGATTAGTGTTACGGGTGACAAAGACGGACATCCGGTACGCGCAGGAACTTTTGTTTCAGACTTGACTGGAGGAATACTTGCGGCTGTTGGCACGTTGGCCGCTTTGCTTGATGCGCAAAGAACGGGAGAAGGCCGGCACGTAGATATTTCCCTATTGGACGGTGTCGTAATGCAGCTGGATAATTATATTGGTAATTATTTTGAAACTGGTGAAATTGCGAAACCCGCCGGAAACCTCACGTGGTCTGCTTGCCCATTCAGAGACTTCAAATGCCGCGATGATAATATGATTCTTTTGGGCATAGCAACAGACGATCAGTTCAGACGATTTGCCAAAGTTTTGAATCACGAAGATTGGCTCAATAACCCTGATTATGAAACGATTGAACTTCGGGTTCAACACAGAGAGGAACTTGAATATCTCATCCAAAAAGAAATTGAGGCAAATTATACCAGAGATGAGTTGATAGAAAAGTTACAAAGTCAACATCTGGCGTATGGAAACATCAATGATATTGCAGGCGTTGCTGTTCATCCACAAGTTAAATCTCGAAATATGATTGTAAACGGAACTTTTACAGACGGCTCAATCATGCCGGTGGTTGGAAATCCTATAAAGATGAGCAATATGGAGAATCCTACTTCCTATCACGTTGCAGACATTGGGGAAGATACCTTTGATGTATTTAAAGAGGTTGCCTCTTTGGAAGAACTTCACAATATTTTCGATAGCACATTGGAATTGAGCAAGAAGGCTGTGTTAGAGAGAAACGCTGTCAGAAAGGGTTGGTCGTGTTGAACCTTGGAGACGTTTTGTTGCATAATGCCCGTATTTATCCGGAAAAAACAGCGGTAATCACCGAACAGGCTAGCCTCACTTATCAAGATTTAAACAGGCGCTGTAATATACTTGCTAATAGTCTGAAGGGTCTCGGAATAACCAACGGGTCTGCTGTTTGTTCTTTTATGAGAAATTCCGTTGAATTTATTGAGGCGTTTTTTGCGTGTCAAAAATTAGGGGCTATATTTGTTCCGGTGCATACGTGTCTTTCTTCTAAAGAACTGATTCCCCAACTTTTAGCTGTTTCATGCAGCTGTCTAATTTATAACCAGTTGTTTAGTGAGGTAGTTTTGGAAGTAAAACCTGAGCTCTGTTCCGACGTTTCGTTAGTTTGCATAGGCGGATCAGACACGGACATAGTGAACTGGCATAATTTATTTACTGATGCCGACGATAGCGAGCCACAAGTAGCTGTTTCTCCAGATGACATATCTACGATTTTCTTTACAAGCGGGACAACTGGATTTAACAAAGGTGTTCTGAAAACTCACAAAACTATGTATATGCACGGTCAGGCTCTCGCTTCAATCAATAACAATCCGGATGGAAACGATGTAATGATGTCAACTGCTCCGCTTTTTCACATTGGCGGGTTTCAGTCGCTACTTAAAATGTTTGCCTTAGGCGGCACCTTTGTTACAGTACAAAAGCTCGTACCAGACGCCGTTATAAAACTGATTGATAGATGCAAAATTACTCAACTCCAGCTTTTGCCGCCTTCTAGCTATGAGCGTTTGTATAGCAGCGGTATCTGGAGGGAACACGACCTATCATCTGTGTGGGAAGTCTGCCTATCTGCCGGCAAAGCGACAGATAAATATATAAACCACATTTTTGAAATGTTCCCGAATTGTCATCTGCGCCCTTCTTGGGGGTCAACCGAAGCCTGTACCCTTACCGTAACGCAACTAAGTAAAGAGGCTTACGAAAAAGATCCGAGCCTTATTAATACCGTTGGCAAAAGTCTCCCAATGGTATCGATAAAACTTGTTGATGAAGAGGGCAAGGAGATTTGCGCTGGCGAAGGCGAAGCATACGTCAAATCGCCCATGGTGTTTACACAATACCTCAATGACGACGGCAAGAGCGAGGGGGGGGTCACTGATGATGGTTGGTACAAAACGGGCGATATAATGAGAAAGGATCCCCAAACTCAATTATATTACTTTGTGGATCGCAAAAAAGACATGATAAAGCCCCATGGAGAAAATGTTTATGCGCAAAGCGTAGAGCAGATTATTTCGAGATTTCCTGCTGTTTCGGAATGCGCAGCAGTGGGCATTCCAAGCGACTATTGTGGAGAAGCAATCGCAGTGGCGATTGTTTTGGATAACCGTAAAAACTTTAATATGGAGGACCTAGTTACATATTTCAAAAATGTTTTTTTACCTTTTAATAGGCCGTATTATATCGCTTTCATCGACAAACTTCCCACCAATGGAGTTGGGAAAGTACAAAAGCATCAATTAAAAAACACGACAAGCATTTTTGAAAAAATCGATTACAAAAATGCTTAACAGAAGCGCGCATTGCAAAACATGAATATGCCGTCAAAAGTCTATCAATCAATTACCGAGGACGAGACCCTAATCTCATGGATTTCAAAGAGAAATGGGGCAGTCAATATCCATCCTGTGTGAAAAGCTAGGAGGATAATTGGGATATCTTGTCCACATTCTATGGATATCCACCCGAGATTCGGAAAATCATATACACAACAAATATTATTGAAGGGCTTAACCGGCAGTTCCGACGCATCACCAAGAACAAGCCAAGTTTTACCAACGATGACAGCCTGCGCAAATAGTCGTATTTGGCGTCGAAACAAGTTGTCGAACACTGGACTGCCCGTTGTCGAAATTAGGACAGGTCATCAGCCATCTGAACGTTATGTTCAGCGATAGAGCCGTCGGGTAATTTGCCCATCATGTAGGATTCCCGGCAAGGTGCGCAAGCATTCAAGCCTACGGCTCGCATACTTGCGCACCTTGCCGGGAAAAACCAACACAGGCAAATCCCACACTTTGATTTGTGGGGCAAATCATACCTTTTATGCTGTTTTTCTGTCCTTGAGGAAAATCCTTTTATACAAAATTTTCTGGCATGCCTGTAATCTGATTTTTCATTTGGAGGTTAACTGCAACCAAATTATTTCTTCACTTCATTGCCAGCAATTATTAGAGGCTGTTATACGTTGCCAATGTCTGGCTGAATCCACCTGGCCAATTGACCCAGCTACAACGTCATAAAAGGAAAACTTCATTGCACCTGCAGCACTCCATGTACCAGACAAATTGTCGGAACAGTTGCTTATTATGTTTCGCAATTAGTATATAGGGCATACTCCGCAACGCCAAGCACCGCATGTCAGAGGCAAAAAAGAGGGAAATCTGGTATAATAGCTGCAAGGGAAAAGGAAGAAAAGGCGAAAAAAGCTTGCAGTTGGGGTGGAATGGATGTACAAACAGGATAATCAGATGAGGCTGGAGGACTTTGTGTTTCCATACGGGAAACTAAATCCGGGAAACGAGTGGGTGAAGCTGGCGGAGCTGATGCCATGGGACAAAATCGAGGAGCGGTACGCTTTAAAATTTGAGAACAACGGACATCCGGCACATCCGGCGCGGACGGCGCTGGGAGCGTTGCTAATCAAGCGTCGGCTTCGGTGCAGCGACGAGTGGACGGTGCGGCATGTGAGCGAGAATCCGTATCTGCAATACTTCATCGAGATGAAGGAATATGGGGATAGCTGTCCGTTTGGAGCATCAACGATGGTAGCGTTCCGGAAGCGGTTGGGCGAGGAGGATTTAGCGGAGATTCTGGAGATGACTACATCAGCCTGGTGAACGGCTATGCCCGCATGGAACGGTTCTCCTTCGAGGCTTACAACGAAGCCGACGACTTTTTCCACATTGTGGAGCGATATCGCAGCCGTTACGGCCGGTACCCGGCCCACATCCGGACCGACCACATCTACCGCAACCGCAAGATCTTGGCCTTCTGCAAGGAGCACGGCATCCGACTGACCGGTCCGGCGCTGGGAAGACCTCCCAAGGACAAAACCCTGTCCAGGGAGCAGAAAAGGCAGAGTATACCGATATCTGCGACCGCAACACGGTGGAAGGTGCGTTCGGCACCCTCAAAACGCCCTATGGCTTGGGCCGCATTGCCGCGCGCCTGGAAGATACCTCCCGCTGCGTGATCTGGATTGCTCTGCTTCTTTTCAATCTCACCAAGAGGCTCAGAGACTTTTTGCGCCTCTGCTTCTGCTGCTGGATGTCTCTTCACTTTCCAGAAATACTTATTGGCTGCATTTTTGAGCCGGTTGCGGAGTATGCCCTATATAGTCAAACTCCTCGAGGAAAGACATCTAAGCGGGCTGATTGATTCTGCCCTTTTAGACGCTTTAGGTAGAGGGCTTAAAGAAACATGACTATCCAGACAGAGCATAATATGATAAAATAAAAGAAAACGGTGCGGGGATTATAAAATGGCACGACAGGAAGCAATGAGCCTGATGGAATTTATGAAACGGTTTGAAACAGAAGACCAATGCCGGGAGTATTTGTATCAGATACGATAGGCAGAGGGTTTTGTGTGTCCAAAACGCGGGGAAAAGACACACCTTACCAAATCAAGGTCAGAAACAAACTGCAATGCCGCCATTGTACACATCAAACGTCCGTAACAGTGGGAACAATCATGGAGAAAAGCCGGACGCCTCTGACGAAATGGTTTCTGGCTATTTACCTGATGGGACAGGATAAACGAGGATGCTCGGCATTGAAATTGAAGCGGGAACCAAAAATTGCATACGATACCGCATGGACGATAAGCCACAAAATCCGCAAGGCCATGGGAGAACGGGACAGCTTATACATGCTCAGCGGTACGGTAGAGGCGGACGACTCTTTTTTCGGAGCTGCCCACGAGGGAAGTAAGCGTGGGCGAGGAACGGACAAAACACCTGTTGTATTCGGCCTATCACTGGACACCCCGGGACGTCCTGGTTATTTGGGGGCAAAAGTATGCTCCGGCGTTGACGGAGATATTCTGGCTGATTTCGCGAAGAATTGTATTGTACCGGGTTCTCTGATTCGCAGCGATGGGCTTCCCGCCTACAAAAGGCTGGGGAAAGAGGGCCTTCTCCATGAGAGCGAAGTATTTGACCACAAAGGGAATCCTGATCATTTGAAATGGCTTCATACACTGATTTCCAATGCGAAATCTTTTATTGCCGATACTTATCACGGGTTGGATGACATCCATTTGCAGGCGTTTCTGGACGAATTCTGCTATCGTTTCAATCGTCGTCGTTGGATTGATCAGCTCTTCGCTCGCACCCTCAAAGCTTGTTCTGCCGCCAAACCCTTTACTCGTTATGCGTTGATTGGATAGTCATGTAAAGGAATTTAATAGGGGGAGAGGATATTCAGATGAATATTAATGATTATCAGTATGTTGTCACTACAGCACAACTTGGCAGTTACAATGCTGCTGCCAAGGAACTCTTTATTACACAACCCTCCTTATCGCAAAGAATTAAATATATTGAAATGCAGTACGGTGTCAAGCTGTTTATCCGTTCTAAACAAGGCGTTGTGCTTACACACGAAGGAGAAATCTTTGTACGGTATGCTAAGAAGATATTAGACATGGAAACCGCGCTTCGGGAAGAATATCAGCTTGACGTAGCTAGAAAAGAGCAGACAGTAAAGTTTGGAATAACGTGGATTATTGACTCACCTTATTTCTCTATGCTTGTTACAAATATTTTGCGGGCGCACCCCCAGATTAAATTTCGAACTGTAGAATCATCGTCTCAAAGCCTTCAAAAAGCTATGCTTGTGGCTAAAATAGACCTCGCAATATGTTATCTTCCGATAATATCCGATAGCCTGTCTTATAAAACTTTTCTTAAAGATTCCTTTGTTATAGTCCCTGCCGTTGGAAGCCACTTGGAAGATAAAATTGCTAAACTCGGAATTCGACCCGGCGAAAAAATCTCGCCAAATCTTTTGGACGGAGAGCACCTTTCTTGTTGTGCACAGGATTCATATCTGGCCAGATATCTTGAAGAAGTGGTTCAGACATCGCAAATCACTTCCAAAATACACCATTATGTCAAAAGTCTTTCAATGCTCTATTCCTTTGCATCAACTGGTTATTCCTCAGTTGTTCTGTATAAAAGTTACTTCACTGATAGCAATATTCTTCCGTACTATTTTTTGGATTGCAACGTTAAATCTGATATGACGGCCTGCTTAGTATGGCGTAAAGAATCTAATGCAGAGCCATTCGCGAAGGATCTGGTCGATTTAATAAACAAAATTAGCGCTTAGAACATTCTTTCCGTTTGAATCGAGTACAAGATAGGTATTGGCTTCACCCTAAATCTGCGTTCTTTTCTCTGCTGGGAAAGGATACCTCCATCCAGGTGACCCCACCCGCCTCATCGGACACGAAGAAGCGCTGAATTACGCCACCAAGCTTAGCATTTCAAAATCTACCGGAAAAATATAGCCAAGTTTCTGCTGAAGTCGGATACGATTGTAAAACCCCTCGACATAATCAAAGATAGACTGGCGTGCTTCGGCCCTTGTTTTGCAATGCTCATGATAAACAAGCTCGGTTTTAAGCGTACCGAAGAAGCTTTCCATCGGCGCGTTGTCCCAACAGTTACCTT
>Ga0153949_1000688_pt1 | contig 11878 bp, 10 predicted proteins | sample TSNJ033MetaG_FD_104705 | JGI IMG/M metagenome (GOLD analysis project Ga0153949, IMG submission 104705) | Attine ant fungus gardens microbial communities from New Jersey, USA - TSNJ033 MetaG | ecosystem: Host-associated > Fungi > Mycelium > Unclassified | place: USA: New Jersey, Wharton State... | reverse complement strand
GTTGGTCCGATCGATAATTACAAGGTCCTGCCATGGTGCTAACACACCAATGTCAACCAGAAATTGATGGACGTTATCATCAATGTGAGTATCCGAATCCAGAATGCCAAGGCACTTGAGAATATAGCCAAGATTGACGTTGTAAGGATTTGCCTGAACGGACCGGGTGTGCTTCAATGACGCTTGCAAAAACCGAATGATTGTCCGGTGATCTGCAGACCACTTGTGCTCCGCGGGCACAGCGCTTGGCATTTCAGTCATACTCTCGTTTGCTATTTGCTTTTGCGATTGGGACACTCGCAGAGCTTCGGTGACAAAATTGTCTATCACCAGGTTCTTATCTCTGACCCATTCCTGAACTTGTAGCAAATCCTCTACATCCTCTCGAGGGCGCACAGCCAAAATCTGGGAAAACGGATACGAAGCAGTGGCAACGAATCTGACTGCGTCATTTAACAAGACCTTGTGCGCTGCATAGATTTGTATAGCTGATGGATTAGGGTTGATCATCTTTGCAATCTCCAGCGTGGTGACTTCCGACCAATCTCTAGGATTTTTGGCGCGAACGGTCTCGTAAACTATACTCAATTGTCTTGAGACACCAATCATGGCATTTTCAATCTCGCGCTGAATCTTCCGCAACCGTTTGAGCACCTCAATGCGGGCACTCAGTTGTGAGGGATCGGTAGGGCGAATTTCCATGCCACAGCGAGTTACAAGATCAGCTGGGCAGATGGAGGGAATGGTGAAGAATGAATCCTCTTTGAGAATAGCCCATGACGAGCCCGAAGCAGTCAATACCGACATTTGCCATTGACGATCTTTGAAACCACTACCGACCACGATACCGGTGTCGGCGATGTCATTTCTAGTTCAAGGACAAGTACTTGAGAAACCGTATTGCATTATCATATCTAATAACTACTTACCGTCTGACTTCGATAAAAGAGCCAAGAGGAGCTTCTGGGATCCAGCTGAACTCTTCGTTTTCAAGCTGTTCCACAGGGACAGCCGCGTCAAAGGCCACTTGTGTAAATGACGAAGGTTCACCAATCAGGGAATCGATTGTCTCAAGCGGTTCTAGCCCCGGTATCTTCTCCACCTTTCGTTTCAACCTCATCTCGTCTCCTCGGAGGGAAGGCATATGTTTCCACCCAAATTTATCTTCTTCTTTCACGGCCGCACGCATGAGGGAATCTGTGAAGCGTTCAAAGGAGTCGCTCTTTCCCGGAATATATATTTTCGTCTTCTTTGCTGGATCCTTCTTCTTCCCAATCTTCCCAAATCTCCCTGTTTTGTGTTTACCATCCGCTGGTGGATTGGTAACTATGGGTGTAGACCCAGAAGTAACTCTGGAACTGGAACTAGCTTTTTGACTAGAAGTAGATGCATAGCGAGCCTGGCTGGAATGCAGGCAACGGGCAGAAACTTGCACAACTGTCTTGTACATAGCAGAGTGAACGAAACCTAAATTTCGCTTTTCAAAATTTGCCACGCTGTAAAATTCTATTTTTAGATAATTCGGTTGAGCCGGCCCGGTGGCCTCGTACTCTTACCACCATGTTCAAACGCGTTGAAAAGCGCTTCAAAAGAAAACAACACGAGGACGAGCTTGGGATTGATGAAGAAATGAAAGATATCCTTGGGCTCAACAACACAGACTCTGATGAGTCGAGCTCTGATGATGACGACCCATTACATGGAGATTTGCTCGAGGATGAAGACACGGAACCCGACGGAGCTGATGAGAATCTAGATTCTGATGCTAGAGAGAACGAACAGGGAGTGGACGAGCGCGCTCTTATAACTGTTTCTGAAGCGTTGAACGATCCTGTTTTCATCGTCTCCCTCGATCCAGACATTAAAGAATGTATCATCTGCCCCGGAAAACTACTTAAAGGCTCTGTCATGGTTGAGAAACATAAATCTTCTAATGCATGTACGCTTTCCCTTTGGTCAGATTCAGGTGCACAACTGATTTGGATACCTGTCCAGGCACATGAACGCCGGTTCAAACAGTTTCAGCACTTGGCTACATCTACGGCCTCGAATGCTAAGGCACAGGTGTTGGTCATGGAAGCAACAGGAGAAAGAAATACTCAAGGTTCCATAATTCCTGGAACATCTAAACGAGCAGAGAAGAAAGTACATCTCCGACCCTGCCTCAAAAACCATGATCACTCACACCTTACTATCCAGCTCATTGCTCAACAAATGCGCAAGATCAAGCGGGAAAAATTTAAAGCTCGTAAGAAAGCCAAGAAGGAAGCATTGGTGAATGACGCAGCAGTAGTTGAGTCAAAGAAAGAGTCGAAGAAGAACACGAAGGATGTGGGGAAAGAACAGGAAGCGAAAAGATTGACAGAGAGGAAAAAGAAAGGTAAAGCAATAGAGAGTCTGAAGAAGGCAGAGGCTCCAGCTTCATCGGAGTTACCTGAAGAACTTGCTGATACCAAAAAGGCCAAAAAGCACCATAGTGAAGGTCCTGCTGTGCCGCCGAAGAAGAAGCAGAAAACCTCTAGCTCCTCCGTCATCCCTACAGTCAAAGCTACCGCGCTCTCATCGACCGATAAACCCACGAAAACAAAAGCCAACACACCTTTGACAAAACAGAACCCGGTGTCAGAACCTGATGACTCTCCAGCCGTCATCCAAGAACTCCAATCTCAAGTTAGGGATATTATAAAATCTGCCTCCAACCTTGCCAAAGCCGCCCGTGCTCGTGCTCTCAACGGCGATGACGTTGACAGCGAAAAAAAACCTTCGGCCAAGAAGAAAAAAGCTGTATCCACAAAGATAAGGGCACAGGAGTCCTGATATCTATAGTGGTATTCGGCACTCAATTAGTCAATTGGGCCTTATATCCAGTTTACATCCACTGGAATTGCTTGTCATGCCGCGACCCGTATCCATGCCTTCGTGTGAGACCTGAAAGGTAATCAATCAGGACTTGACGATATTTCACACCAGTTTTATAACCCGGGCTAGCTTCTCTGAGCGCCCGAGCCAAGATCTATCTCTCCAAGAACCTAGAACCTTGATGGACTCAGTTGCTTAACGGTCTCGAAACAGCGTGCATTTAGTCAGACAATGATGAGGAATCCAGGGCGTTGATTGTTCGTAAGGCTCGCTGATGAGGATACAGTAAACAGAAAAAAATTCACATAATCCTAATCTTCGTCTTCAATGGCAGTGGTCTATGAGCGACATTTGGTAAGCCTCTGAATAGATGATGAAGGGCCCGAGAGTGATGGGGTGGAGTCTTTACTAAGCTGGAAGCTCAGTCTGGTGGAGTATGCGTGGACAACACCGGCTGATGATGGCCTGTACATCATGATTTAACAACACTCCAATTCCTGGGTGCATCGCACTGTGGTCAAACCTTCCCATCAATAGAAGCGACGGTATTCACTAAGGCCTTTTAGATTTATGATGCGTAGACTTTACGTCCCTAGATTTTCCATTGAAGCTGAAACCGTATGACCTATTCTTGAGGGTCTGTGCCGAATGAAACTAGATGATATATTATTTAATAGATGACACAGCCCGGGAAACAATGACACGGGAAGTATACAAATTCCTGATGGCCATGAGTCTAAAAATTCATGGGTACCCTTACTATTTAAGATTACAATGCCAAAAGCAAGGCACGGATCATGCTATGTATTTTCAGTGATCACAATCCATCATGATTTTCGATTGTTCAAATCTATTTTTGGTGCAACCCGCGAAGAGTCAGGCATCCAACATGCTTGCCTTTTGATTCAAAGACATTGGCAACGGCCAAAAGACACTTATATTCAGCTGCAGCTTTGGAGAGCATAGTTGTCGTATCAGATCTGATGGTACTAGTATCTACCACCGCCAAAATATTTATCAGGCAAGTCAGTTCATTCGCTCTATTGCCTGCGTTATGCCACGCCGTTAGTCTGCCGTCAGTCTCTACATTGCCGAAAAAAAACTCTAGTCCAGTGAAGGGATCCCAAACCGGCTTGGCCTGCACAAGCAGTATCTTATATCACTCGGCCGGTAATAGATGATGAACGCATATACTCTGACTCATAGCCTGATTGTCAGCCGGCAGAAGAGAATCAATCATGGACCACGTTATCGGCAACCCTGGTACCACGGCATGTATCAATGTTGCTAAGGAGCCGAACATGGGATCAAACTCAGAAATCCAGGAGGACGGCCAGCCCATGTAGATTTTTCTGCAGTCGTACGAGGAAGCGCCTACAAGGCATTTCTGGATCCATGTGATCTCTAGATGTCGTCTTCCAAACAAATTTTCATTTCTCTTGTCCGATGTTTGAGGAATTTTCGGAGTTAGTGCTGATCACGATGGCCGTCACTTTTGCCATTGTTGTTATTTTCATTCGCGTTTCAATCATGATGTTGGTGAATTGAATCCAAGGCTCACCGAGCCCCAACAAGTCAGGGGCGGATAATCGGAACCCCAAAACGTGGTTGTTCTGGTGATGATACTTAAAGGGAGGTGTCATCTTGAAACACTGAGTACGCAGGGTGCACATGACCCAAGTGGCCGCTGTGGTCGACTCCTCCCATCTTCCAGCTCTTCGATATTGGATCTCTGGATTCACGCTTCAGACTCTTGTTTATGGCATCAATACCGTCATTTTCCTCACGTTATTATGGGTCCTCATTCTTCATATCCTGAAGGGCGTGCCTTCAAATCGGTTTCATCGGCACCATCGTTTCCAGAATTGCATCTTCCTGGTTTATATGACCGGGATGTTTGCCCTCTCATCTGTTTACATGGCATATCAAGGCCTAATGATAGATGTCATGTGGTTCCGATATCTCAGCACTCCAGACACCCCAAAGGATATCTTTGAAGATTCAATTCCAATACTGAGAACATGCAATGCGATATTCATCCTGGTAAATTGGGGAACGGTTAGCCTTTTTGTGAGTTCTTACATGAACGAAACCTCATCAGGGCATTTAATCCTCAAGTGATTCAGCTATGGCGTTGTTTGCTTCATTACAAGGTCCGCTCAGTGTTTCCCTGTCAGGTCATGAGTTTGCCCTATCTGTTGTTTGCATCTGACATTGGTAAGATCTGAAAACCTCTGTGGATATCAAAAGTTGACGACCTTTCTCTAGCAACCGGTCTGCTGCGTATCATATACGAGTCAAAACAGTCAAGAGTCAAGAAGTGGTCTTTGATACACTGGAGCATCGCGAGCGCTCTTTATTACCTACTCTCACTCCTCATCGTCACACGAATTGTCTATCAACGGCGTATCATTGGGCGGGAATTTGGAAAATCCGAAGTGCGACACTTTACAAGCTGCCTAACTATTTTCCATGAGTCAGGGGCAGTAGTCCTCGCATTTTCGACTGCATATCTTGTCGTTCTGGCGAGATTTCACAGCCTCATAAATCTTTTGCAATCAACAACGCTGCAGATCCAGGCGAGTTCCTCTTCTTGAATTATATCCTCGGTGATGGTAATGGATAGCCTCAGGTCATGCTTTCGTTGATCATCGTACAGCGTGTCGCCGTAGGTAAGGCATGGTCAGGGAAAACAATCGATTGTATCCTACACTCAGAATCTAGACGTGAGTCAAGGCATGAGGAAATATCCACCATGGGGTTCAATCCGAATACGCAGCTTTCGTGTACACAGAATGATCCAGAGAGCTGTCCAGATACCAAAGCACGGCATGACCTGACAATGGAGATACAGGAGGCAAAATGAAACAAAGTTTAAAGATATGACCGGGTAGTTAATCTCATTGTATACATAAATAATCAGGATCACGAAGGGATTGAGGTTGACACGTATAGCCATCCTCATTCTCTAATCCTTCTTAGAGAGCACATGATAGTTGATGGTTGTAATTAGAATTGGTTCAAGAAGGGCCACCAGGATATTTTGAGGTAAATGTTTCAAATACAGATACCAGATCCTAGGTAAAACTACTACATACACTAGGCACCGAAGAGAAAGCCGGACATAAATAACGGTATCCAAGATTTAGAGCATCAAACGAGGCTCTGCAGTACACGATCTGTCATTTCGATTACCTATAAATCCCAACACGCTAGCACTCAAACATTCAATCATAAAGCTTGAAATCAAGGACTCACCTGATGAATGTCTGGCCGCTCCCAGGGGTTGGGCTTCAGCATTGCATCAATCAACGACTTCAATCCTTGTGAGTAGGCAGATTCTGGGTGTTGATATCGGGCATTGAGCACTGCCATTGCTATGGAGCCACCCTGTTCTGTGGTTTGGGTATTTTCAAATGGCGAATGGGAATAAGCCAATGCATATAAGGTACAGCCCAATGACTGTAGACAGCATATTACAGGTGATGATCCTAGGTGAGAGTGGTCAAATGAACTTACCCATATGTCTACCTTCTCATCCAGCATCTGTCTAGTTTTCACATCAAAGAGTTCTGGAGCACGGTATGCCATTGTACTCCGCTCCGCAGCAATATCTTGCTGCAATAGTGCTTGAGATCTGTTCTCGACGTTAATTCTCGCCTTCATCGTACTTCCAAAATCCATGAGGATTGGAGTGGCACCATCGTCCGTAATCATGATGTTCCTGTAATGTGTTGTTATCCTCAAATATTAGAGGGAGTACACAATGTAGAAGACCTACCCAGGTTTTAAGTCCCTGTGTGCGTATGGCACAATTGCTTCATTGTCAATTCTATTACTCGAACCGGTAGTTTCGACCGCTTCCTCGTCACCATCGAACACGATGTGTCCCTCTGCGACATTTGATTTTGTGACTAGCGGCACTGATGCCGCGTCGTATGAATATCCACCATCTGCGTCGCCTTCTGGATGTGGGAACCGTTCATCTTGGTCTTCATCGTCAGAATGGTCGGTTTGCTTGCGCCTCTCGGGAGGCGGAGTACTGGAGGATGGAACAAACTCATTTTGTCTCGGAGAGGAAGAAAGGTTGGTAGATCGTGAAGGAGAGTAGGAATGCATCGCTCGTATGGCTTCACAAGTTCCTCTAAACAGGTGAACCATTTTTTGCTCAGGAAAACGTTGTCCGTTAACTACATTAGCATTAATAGCGTCTTGAAGGTTTCCACGCTATTGTCAAAGAGGAGAGTGCGTCAGGTGATGCTCAGAAAATATATAGAAGCCACTCGCACTTTGTAGAGGGGAAGAAAGAGATAAACGATCTGTCCTTCACCTTCGGGATCTTGAACAACTGCCGAATCCTAGGGGACAGATCTTATCAGACCTGTACTTGCTTCCAAAAGCAAGAGAGGAAGCACACCAGTATCCGAATGATGTTTGGGTGTCTACAAGCCCGTTAGTATCCCTTTGGATCACACATGAATTTTCACTCCTACCTGAACCGTCTATAGGCTTCCACCTCTCTCAGGGCTTCTTTCACGCCCTCTCTTCCAGTCGGACAGCGAATCTTTTTTAGCGCAAATTGTCTCTATAATTTTGAGATGTAATATAGACCTCTGGAGATTGACTAGTCACGGACCCCGCTATGTTCATCTTGTGCCAGATACACAAAGGAGAACCCGCCCTCCCCAAGAACCTTCACAATTTTGACTGGGGACCTGTGAGTTATGTTTGCCGCACTCAAGTCACAGACTCAGATAACTTACAGGTTCGCCCGTTAATCTTGACTGACGGTGTCCGTTGACACAGACACGAAGACAGTGCCCAAAGTGCGTCCCGAACCTGATCCTTGAATGTGTCGATTGCGCTCATTAGCTGAGGCGGTAATGGCATTCTCTGTTTTAAGTCTGGGGCTCAGAGAGGGATAAAAGAGTATAGCTCGTGCTGGTGCTTGCTGCAGCTCATTACAAACTGCGGGCAGTGACACGCTCCGTGGGAACAAAATAGTTAATTGATCGGAGCAAATCTCTATACATTTCTTTGAAACCTCTAACAGGTCCTCTTTCGAAACAACAAGCGGGCTCTCGTGTCAGGAGTAGCAAATAGAGTCACCCAATGGATATCTGATTTTTTTCACCTGTCAGTGCGATGTCGTAATTCAACAAGATGTGCGCCAGTGTGACTTTGATCTCGTAAGCAGCAAAAAATCTAGCCCAGGATGCATCGATGGTATGTGTTAAAGTTATGGAATCGGCAACTCACCGACCAGGACACGCGTGCTTCCCTACTCCCCAGAACAGCCAGTTGGAAGCCTGAGAGGAAAACGCATGTTTCACTTGATGTTCGTCCTCTCCTTCATCTAGGTTCGCTTTCCGAAGGCTATAAAATCTGAAACCATCAAATGTACCTGGGTTGTCGTAGAAAGTCGCATCTCTGTGGACTGCATCACTCAGAACGGATATGGATGTTCCATAGGTCAGGGCTATTCCATTGGAAAATTTGAATCCATTAGGATCAGTGACTTTGCGCATGCTTGTAACTGAAGATGGACAACCGTTAGTTTCGAGAGCTGTCTGTCTATTGGTCTCGTCATATCTAACCTCCACTTAAGCTAGTGAGTCTTGCAGACTCCTTGATAAAGCTGTCCAATTTGTACATTTTTGCAACGGTGCTCTTTGTCCAGTCCTCTGAGACCGTTATATTTTGAGCTTCCTCTCGCAGAGGCTTTATATACTCAGGACGAGCTGCAAGATCAAGCAAGAAACTTGACATGGTCTGGGTTCAAACATCAGGAACCCGCAAGGGATGTCGCCTATCATACTTACCATTGCCGTATTATGCATGGTCACGAAATTAATAAACAAAACTCTCATCGCGATATTGTCAAGCCTTGCGTCTTCTCCTTGAGCCTCGTCTATAAGCCAACTCAACAGATCATCCTGAAACATGTCCGTCGACCTCGGAACATTCACTATCGGCCATGTCATGCACTCACTGGTTTCCCAGGCCAGTCTTTGCCGAACTCATCGATCATTCTGACTCTTTCCTCGATAATAGGACGAAGATGTTTCAGGGCCAATCGCCTATGTTTCTCATAGGAGGAAAACCAAGGTCCAATAATACTGTTTCTATCAATTTAGCCGGGCTCTTCGACACGAATCCCTAGAACTCACGGACGCAAAAAACTGGGAAGCAAGTTTATAATAGCACCAGAGGTCACAACGCTCCTCGCAAATCTGATACACAGGTCTAGGAAATCTGGATCCCGGCATAATGGAAAGCCCACGAAGATTCGACAACTCATCCTACCGGTAAGCCTCACAGTGATATCCCAAAGAGGCACTCTAACTCTATAGGTAAAATTTTGAAGTTATTTTGCAAGTTGAAGCGACATACCTCTCTCTGTTGTTTGGACAAGATCCTGCATTGCTATGACACATTCATCGTGCAGGTCTTCACTTATTCACCCCAAGAATTTGTCATTTAATCAGTATCGAAGATTAGTAAGAAAAACCCACCAATACGGTCCAAACGACGTCATCTTCGTTTTGAAGAATTTGAGGTGATATTGACTGTGTTCAAGGTTTGATTTCACCGTATAATCAAACCTCATTCGCTGACGTTGTTCCAAAGAAAATTCAATAGGTAACACATCGTTTACACATGGGATATTAGCCCTGTATGACTGACTAATTCGAAAACAAAAACAACTCACCTCGCTGATCTCTTCCTGGAAACTAAGTTCATGGTCCCCTGCTCGTCTCAGATCGTCGACTAACTTCTCTCCGGCGACAAAGTGTTCCCACCGATCAAAGCCAGGTACTCTGAATATCCCTACAGGATTCAAATCATATCCATTTTGAAGAACCCTACGGCCATTTGTGAATAATCTAATCACAGAGAACCACGACATAAACCATCCAGAATAACCGATCGTCGGCACTGCCTGCTCAAGCTGTGAATCCAGTCAGTGCTCGTCAACTCGAATAGAATTTTGTCTACGGGGGATTGATGCTTGTCCAGATGCGTTTTGCATACCGAAGCTACAAGAACGACAAGCGCAATGTAACATATATGCTCATTTGAAGCGAATTTTAGGAGGGAAGGGGAGATCATGCAGAATCAAAATTGATGTGGCACAACTGGCTTTCTATCTTATATAGTGTTTCTCCATGCACTTCCAAGGGACCTGTGTTCTAGCATCTAAGACATCGGCTTCTAGTACAGGACCACCTTTATCCTATTTGCTAAACGATATCAAATATCAATGATCCTCACATTCTATTAAATCGACCACATGGCCTAGATGCTTCTCTGTCACAGGTGGCATTGTAGCTCGTTCTCACTCGTCAGAGTTTCTTTTACTGAGAAGGCTACAATTGTGCCAAAAAACGAGCCACTTACTACTTGAGTGTAGACGATGGAGAAGCTCTTTACTCTATGGGTTGTGGCGTTATAAACCTTTCAATGATCATGCGGACATAGATCGCTTCAATTTAGTCCGCAATAATATCTTTCTCGTAATATCCTTGGCATATCGATGAGCTAGACTGGTGCCTAATCCTTTTTTGACCTCTTTAATTAGAAGCCTTAGAGGTCTTCCTCCAGGTCGCTCTCTCAAACGGTGAACTCTCTGAGGGCGTACCTATCATGAGTCACACCAGACATGGCTGCTCGAAAGAAGAATCCACCAAAATATAATGTCAATGACTCCAAATTTGGATTCCTCTGGATGACACTCTGGCCTTCCAGCCGCATTAAATCAAAGTGGATGAACCTTTCTCATCTGAAACCCTTCGTATTCGGCGAGACATGGCTATCGACGCATTACCGAGATATCCCTCCCACCGATGTTCATGAGTGGAGATAGATGGCCTTGCTCGAAGCTATTGCAACATCTGTCCAAAGTTTACCAAGCAGACCTTATGCGCGGACGAGGAATGGGTTACCACGAAACCGCAAATGCAAATATACTAACGATGGGAACGCATCAAAAGTACTTTGACACAACGCCTTGACCATTCCACCGTCCACAACTAAATCTGTCAGACTCTTCAGGGACGGTAAGGATCATCTTGTGGCTGACCCAATGAGCCACACCAGTGAACCGTGTTTCTCGGAGATTCTGGTGTCTACTTACAAACTCGGTAACGATAATGGCCTCCTCTGTTACTCGACGCTTCCTCCTGATTTGACCATACTGAGTGAGAGCGGCAGACCATATACCCTCAAGGATTGGCCAGTCATCCCATAGATTCATCTCTGGACAGCGTTCATTAAAGGCCAGTTCCCCGGGGACAATGTCTGATAAGCATCTCTTGTAATGGGAGAAATGCAATTGACATTGGCAGCTGTCCAGATCTGGCCTATACCAATACACCAACGAACAGGTTACGGAGAGATTCAGTTCGGGTGGCTGGAATATCGAGCGCTGCACTAAAAATACGTTAGGATTTTATTTCCTGATGATCAGATATATTATTTTATGGTAGTTGAAGATAAATACAAGTAGTTGAGAGGAGACTCGTTGCACTTTTCCAGCAAGTTTCTGCTCCCCCTTTCTCTTCTCATCTTAACTCAACATAGGGAGCTCCCTGGGATGGTGATATTTATACGCACCGTGGGTTGTCAATTGCGATCCGGTGAGACCATGAAAGATAGCCAGTTGAGATGAATCGTCACAAATCGGTCCTTGTGGCACTAAATATGCTGGTAAAATGGGTCAAAGGTACGTAACGACTATCAGGCTCAATAATCAGATTATGAGGTCTACGTCGAAGACCAACGTCTTTGTATAAAGGACAGCTACAAGGTCACCTCGAATAAGCTTCCTCCAAACGAGGAACAAGTCAGAGAGACCTACTTCTTGTGAAGGCTTGTCCGAATTTTATCAATTGGTGCTTTCTTGCAAGATCTGATCATGGTCGCCAAGAAACCTTAATTTGACAATTGGATAACGGTGTTTGCAGAGGGGCTCTCTGTCATAATAACGTCCATCCCAGGTATCAACCTTGTTATTAAT
>Ga0153949_1000684_pt1 | contig 11899 bp, 10 predicted proteins | sample TSNJ033MetaG_FD_104705 | JGI IMG/M metagenome (GOLD analysis project Ga0153949, IMG submission 104705) | Attine ant fungus gardens microbial communities from New Jersey, USA - TSNJ033 MetaG | ecosystem: Host-associated > Fungi > Mycelium > Unclassified | place: USA: New Jersey, Wharton State... | reverse complement strand
TGATAACACTTTGCAGCGTAACAGGCACCGCAAGCACAAGTGCCTTTCTGTAGAATTGTTTGTCCCGGACAAATAATTTCATGACATACCTTCTTTATGTAGAATAAAAACTTGAATCGTTACACAATACAATATCATATTTTAAAGGTTTTTGCAAATTATCCACTTGTAGTGAATAACTATTGTCCAATATGAAAGGAGGAGCCCTTACGGACTCCACCAATCACAAATTATATATTTCATGTATCTTTGTTATAAAGGTTTTCCACAAAATAGCCTCAATGGGCTGTCTGCGCGGTTATATACGGTGTATATAGCGTCTAGAATCTCCTCTTTTCTATCTTGGATTTCATCCTCAGGCAGGTCTAACAATACATCCTCAAGGATATGGGGGCCATATTTAAATTTACCCACAAGGCTTCCCCGGATTGCACCGTCAACCAGAATATATTGAAGAAGATCAAACCCTTCTTTGATATATTTACCCTTTAGTACATGTTCATTGGTTTTCACCAGGAAATCGCTCCGGTGCATCGACAGAACTGATTTTTGTAAATCATAGCAGTTCCCACGCAACAGGTCCTCGTCGGTTTTTAGCAGGTAACCCCCATCGTACTCCGCCAGCACCTGTTCCTTCACCAAGGACATTATTGCGGCCTTGATATCCTTTTCCGGCAGACGGTAAAAGGATTTGGCGTGGTTTGAATCAAACCAAACCTGCCGGTAGGCAAAACGCTGGAGAACGATCATCAAGGCTTGGTGGCGGTTATATTTATTGATGTCGGCATCCGGAAACATTTCCTCAAACATGTACCAGGCCCGGTCCCACTCGCCGTCATACTGGTCTTCATAAATAAGAAAGGCCTGTTGCAGCCGGTGGAGGACAGGGGTGATCTCCTTGACCAGCAAGCCGGTCAGCTCCTTCATGAGTTGTATATTCATAGGCCCTTCCCTCTGTATCAGCTCCAATAGAGTGGTCTGGATGGCGGAAGGCTTGTCCAATGGCTTTAGGTAGAGTCCGGCAAATAGCTCCAGGTCGGCCCGTTCGATCCAACCCACATTGCCGCCCTGGAAACGTCCCTTAACGAGGGCGCGGTCCTTTTGACGTTTTCGGTTGTACTCGATGTCGTCAAAGCTGGGGCGGTACGGGATGCACGGCGGATCACCAAAGCCGCTCCAAAAAATACTCTGTCCTGGGGAGCAATCTCTGTACAGGTGGTCATATTCTTCCACATTCGCTCTATGAACCAGGTGTTGCCTCTCCATCCTGAGAGCTGTTATATTTTGTTGGTCCAACATCATTTTTTATCCTCCCTTTTCCTCTTTGTCCTGGACACCTTGTGTTATTTTTTAAATGTATTATACCGTAGAAGCGAAGCGGAGATGGCATAATTAGCCATCGCCGCAGGCGGGCTTATAAATCCGTATAATAACCGCCGCCCTTGCGGTTATTATACCATAGAAGCGAAGCGGATATGGTATAATTGGCCATCGCCGAAGGCGGGCTTATAAATCCGTATAATAACCGCCGCCCTTGCGGTTATTATACCACTATAAACATGACAGTAAGCTGTCCTGTTTGTTTTTTGACAGAAAAAGGGTTGACAAGCAAATTTGAATATGATAGCATTTATGCGTACCATCTGTACTATGATTATTAATACGGATAGTACACTTAAAGGAGAGGGAGGATGGCATTTGTGATTACCCTGGATTTGACCAGCCGGGAGCCTATTTATGAGCAGCTAAAAAATAAAATTATTAAGCTGGCGGCCTCAGGGGTATTTGAGGCGGGTTATAGGCTGCCGTCGGTGCGCAGCTTGGCCAAAGAGCTGATGGTCAACCCCAATACTGTGCAGAAGGCTTATCAGGACTTAGAGCGGGAAGGCGTCATTTATTCGCTGCCCGGCAAGGGGAGCTTTGTCAGCGAGGGTGTCAACAAAAACAGAATGATACAGAATGGAGCAATGAATCAATTGCGGAAGTCCGTTAAGCAATGCGTGATTTTTGGTGTGGCAAAAGAACTGGTCATTTCGGCGGTTGAAGATACCTACAAGGAGGAGCGGGTATGATCTGTGTAGAGTCATTGATCAAAAAATTTGATAACAAAACAGTTTTAGACGAAATTTCACTGGAGATTAATGATGGGTTGGTTTATGGGCTTTTGGGGTCCAACGGTTCAGGAAAATCCACTTTGCTGCGGTCCATAGCGGGCATTTATGAGCCTGACGGGGGCGCAATTATGACGGATGACAAGGCGGTATTTGAAAACGCGGATTATAAGAACCAGATCTTCCTGGTGTCGGATGAGCCCTTCTTCTTTGCGCAAAGCTCAGTAAATGAAATGGCGGCTTTTTACCGCAAATTTTATTCTAATTGGGATGAAGAAGTGTTCCGGCGGCTTTGTGGCGTATTTCCACTAAATTATTCGGCGAAAATAAGCACCTTCTCCAAAGGCATGAAACGCCAGGCACTGATTATCCTGTCCATTTCCACCTCGCCAAAGTATTTGCTGTTGGATGAAGCCTTTGACGGGCTGGACCCCGTCATGCGCAATGTGCTCAAATCCATTATTGCCGAGAAGATTGTCGACAACGCCATGTCGGTGGTGGTGTCTTCCCACAACATCAATGAATTTGAAAATATGTGCGACGTTATCGCGATTCTCCACAAGGGCAAAAAAATTCTGGAGCGCAATCAAAACGACCAGTCCGACCAGATTACCAAGGTACAGATTGCCTTTAACGGACCTCCCGCAAGGGAAATGTTTGGCAGCTTTAATGTGCACCATTATGAATCCAGGGGAAATTTGGCCACCCTTACGATCCGGGGAGAGCGGGATGAGGTGGAGAGCGGGCTCCAGGCCATGAACCCTATATTTATGGACATTATCCCAGCCACTTTGGAGGAAATTTTCTTATATGAGATGGAGGGTGTTGGCTATGACCCAAAAAATATCCTTTAGTAAGAGCAGAGGTCTGGGCCTGTATCTGGATGTTATGAAGCGGCACCGTGGCATCGCCATTTTGTATGGTGTGGCTATGTTTATAGCATGCCCCTTTATTTGGTTTATGGATAATCTAAACAGGGTTAACTATGATTATTCGGTTACATTTTATGATAATGGGCTGATAGGCATTCTGCTTGTGGGCCTGGGAGGCGCTTTCGTCATCAGTACCGTTATACTCCGGTTTATGCATAATAAGCAGGCTATGGATATGTATTACAGCCTGCCGGTGAAACGGGAAACGATGTTGCTGAGCCACGCCCTTGCGGGCCTTACCTTAGTGCTCGCGCCTGTACTGGTTAACTTCCTGCTCACCATGGGGATTGAAGTATTTTTCGGGCGCAGCAGTATTCCCAGCAGTGTGTGGAATGTTCTTCTGCTTTTCCTGGTGGTGATCACAGCTACCTACGCCATCATCGTCCTTGTGGCCACTGTGGTGGGAACAAGCTTTGATACGGTGGTCTTTGGCGCGGTTTTTCACTTTGCCATTCCTATTGTGGTGGGGCTGGTTTCTCTTACAGTGTCCATGAACCTGTATGGCTTTGATTATCCTGAGGGGTTAACCCGCTTTATTCTCTATTCAGCTCCCTCTTTGATAAGCGTCGCCTACTTCAGCGACTGGAATGTCTTACTGTCCGCAGTAATTTGGCTTCTGGCGAGTATAGGGCTGTTTGCCCTGAGCGCGGTTGCCTTTAAGCGCAGAAAAAGCGAATTTGCTGGACGCGCGCTTGAAAACGGTTTTTTGCATGTGATTGTGAAGATGATTGTTAGCTTTGCAGGTGGATTTTTGATGATGGTTATCTTCACCCACAGTGTAAGGGACGATTTGGGATTTGCGCTGATAGGGTTTGCCTTTGGCGCGGCTATCACCTTTATATTTATCCACAGTATTCTGGCCCGGGGCTTTAAGACGTTGCTGAAAAGCTGGCTTCAGGTGGCCGTCCTGCTGGTTGTATCGTTGGTATTGGTGCTGATATCCTACACCGACCCCTTCGGTTATGAGACCTATATCCCGGACCTTTCCAAGGTCAAAGCTGTCAGCATCTCTGAGCACGTGGTGATTGATGAGCGCATTATAAATTGGGAGTATACAGGGTCCGAACTCACCTTTGAAGGGAAGGAGGAGATAGAGGCTGTTGCCCGGTTCCATGAGGAAGCTCTTAACCTTAGGGATGATCATTACGGCTGGAGCGCGAGAATCGTGTATACTTTAGACAGCGGCCGCACCATCAGCAGGTACTATAACACCTTTAGTGAAGAGGCCAGGCAGGAGCTGGTGGCTTCCATAGATATAACTAAAATAATCCGCGCCCATCCCATATTTCAGGCGAAGAAAATTGATTCTTTGATGATCGTTGACCGCTTTGACAATAGTGAGGACGTTCGATTAGATGCTACCAAGCAAAAAAAATTAATAGAGGCACTGCGCAACGATATTCTAAACAAGGGCGACAATGGGGATGCGGCCTACCAATGCTATCTCCAGGTGGATAATATGTATTTTAGAATAAACAGCCAATACACCAACACCTTGGGGCTGCTGGAAAGCTGGGGCTACGAAAAGTATACTCAGCCTGATGTATCCACGATTCTTCGCGCCTGCGTATATACTTTGCCGAAGGATATCTATGAATATGACTTTAACTTCCAATTATGGGGATTGTTAGACGATAAAGATATAACGTGGGAGTTGGAGTCGGCAGAGGACTTTTACGATCTGATGGAGTCGGTAGATGGCATCCGGTGGGTGACTGATCTAGAGGAAATGCGGAGTTTGGCGCAGAATATTCAGATCGCCTACAACACTGCCGGAGTGGTGAATGAAAATGGTGCAATTCCTGCTGGAACGCAGATTGTTTACTTTGTAAAGGATTTCGGTGAGTTTTATAATTACGACTATATGTATCTAAGTGGGTATTTTGTTCGGTAATCCGGGACAAGTGGGTGCTTAATAAAAGCATTCAACCAAGGGCGAACATGGTTGTAAGGGCCAAGCAAACACTCATAAAAACGAAACCGCATTGGAAACAGCCATGTGCGGTTTTGTTTTTATGAGTGTGATAACAGAAGCGCAGAGGTTCAAAGATAAAGGAATAGGTAGTTTCTCCTGTACACACATCATATTTCGTATAATTTACTCTGGAAAAGTCTCCCGTGAAGCGCTGCTTGATTTAGTATACCATGAACAAAATCAGAAATCGAGAGTAGCTTGTTCAGCGCGATGTTCCTGGCCTCTCTGCCGGAATGAGATTTTCCATTGTAATTTGGCGGGTGAGCATGTAAAATGAGTTTATTGTGTAATCTAAAGCGGTTTTAGAAAAGAAAGAGAATCCTGCCTTGGCACCCTCACCTTTAAGGATTCGGCCTTTTTCTATTTGTTTTTTCCTGACCGTTTCTGAAACTGCTCTAGGTAAAGGAGAGAAGATATGGCTACAACGGTTGTATTGTTTGGAATTGCTTTATTTGCTTCTATTGCGGGGGCCATTAGCGGCATTGGTGGAGGAGTGATCATCAAACCTGTTTTGGATGCCGTCACGAATTTAAGTGTAACGGAAATCAGTTTTCTTTCCGGGTGTACCGTATTGTCTATGGCGGTGGTTTCTATGGTTAGAAACCGCAAACAGCCCACTAAGATCGAATCCGGGCGGGGAACTATGCTGGCTGTGGGAGCAGCCATTGGGGGAATTGCGGGGAAATGTATTTTTGATGTGATCAAGACAGCCTTTAGCGGAGATAAAGTGGTTGGAGCCACCCAGTCCGCATTGCTTATTATCATTACTATGGCTGTATTTATTTTTGTGCGCAACAAGGAGAGGATTACTAACAGAAATGTGGGGAGTAGGCCTGCATGTATTTTTGTGGGTTTGACACTTGGCATGCTATCAGCTTTTTTGGGCATAGGCGGAGGTCCCATCAATATAGCGGTATTGACCTACCTTTTATCAATGGATTCTAAAACAGCGGCACTGCATTCCCTTTACATCATCTTATTTTCTCAAGCAGCTAGTTTTATTTTAACCTTTGCCACAAGAGCAGTCCCTGAAACCCAGCCCGTATACCTTTTTGCCATGATTGCAGGGGGTATTGCAGGGGGAATGATTGGGAGCGCCGTTTTGCGCAGGGTTAACAATAGGATGGTGGACAATATATTTTGTGTAATCATGATTTTAGTAATCGTAATTTCTTCCATTAATTTCTTAAAATTTATCCAAATGTAAGCAGACTTTTATTTGACACCATATGTCATCCCTGTTATAATATGTTTGTATCCTACAAGATTACGCTTTATATAATTATTTCCCCCTAAATTCGCGGTTTTATGTGGTAAATGTCAAATTATGAAGATGAAGAAGCGCTTGGACATAACCAATCGACTCTTAACATATAATTAAGCAAGTAATTGCAACGATTCATATAACGGAATAGATAGCAAACGATGACTGGTTAGTATTTTCGTTGACTGGTCTAAAAGGAACCTTGACAATGGTTTGCGGTAGCGGTAAAGAATTTTCTTTCCTTATAAGGGGAAAGAAAGACTTATGGAGGCCAGTATAATGGACATTAAAGAAGTAAAAATTCGCAGTATGCATAGAAATGCAGGCTCATTGAAAGCTATCGTCTCTGTTACGGTTGGTGATTTTGCTATCCATGACATTAAGGTGATCAAAACAGATTCAAAGGGCTATTTTGTAGCCATGCCCAACCGCCGGGAAAATAATGGCGCTTTTAGGGACATAGTTCATCCCATTGGCCGGGACGCTAGGGAACACCTGCAAACCGCTATTCTGAACATGTATTTTGAGCATTTACAGGCGGTCAATGGAGGCATTGACGATTAACGATGGTCATTACAGGATTCCCGAGGATGGTATCTCCTTAACAACAGCAACAACAGCGATGTGATCGCATTTTATTCCTATGGGTGTTATCTGTTTTGTATATATTTGGTCAACTGGGCGCAACTAATATCCATGTTTAAAAAATAATAGCAAGGAAGTAATATAAATGAAAGCGATAGGCACGCCGCAGAGGGGAGGCAGATCGTTTTTTCAAATTGTGGTGCGCTGAGCAGAAAAGGACATTTGAACGTTATATAATAGAAAAAGTCTCCTTATTTCATAAAAGGGAGACTTTTTCTATTATATGTGGTGTGGTGGATATCTGACAAATAAAAAGGACATAGATGCTGTAAACAGAATTATAAGTATATGTTAACTGGGAAATAGCCATAGATAATAGATGGGAATAAAATTTCCCAGTAAAACAACATCCCGTTATAGCTTTGAATAACCGAAGCTGTTTATAAGGGCATCAACCTTCATCTTGCCTTTACACATCTCACAATTACCTTGGTCGTAGCTCTTATAATCGGCGAGATCCTTCGCCGGGAAAATGGACTGTACATCAATTCCAGCAACGCTTATAGCAGCGCTAAACAACGCACCGATTCCCACAAGATTCCCATTGTAATATTCCAAACATTCCAATGTGCGTTTAATCGTTTTTCCCGTGGATACAGATGCCAAAAGCAGTAGGATGTTTTTCCCCCACACCATCCGACTGGTGTTGTCACGGAAAATCAATTGATTGTTCGCATTCGATTCTGGAGTCAAAACGTTTATATCCTTTTCAAAGTTTACACCGGCGCGGTTTTGAGAGAGCTCCGCCGCCAGAAAAGCACCGACAACCTCAGTCCCTTCCATACAAAGAATGGTGTCTACTGGTGTAATGGCGTACTTACTCGCAAGGATCGAAGCCCCCGATTTGGCCATCCGGTGATGGGTCTTGAGGCTGGTTAAATCCACATAATAATTTACATGTGAGTGATTTGTCACAAAGTGTCCCGGGATAATATCAATACTGACATTGCCGTCCGCCGCATATACCTTTTGCGCCCTTGTTTCCATTCACGTACCCTCCCTAACAAAAAGATAATAATAAGCAATATTTTTAACTTTATTTGGCTATAGTATACCACAAAAATTCATAAGAAACAACAATGAATACAGCAGCTTCAATAATAAATATATATAAAAGGACAGTTGCACTTATATGGTATTTATATAAAAAATATGATAAAATGAATGTATAAGAGAGAAATGTTTTAGAAGCTATTCAGCCAATAGGTAGAATAATTGGATATTAATTAAGCCTTAGGGAAATCATAGCGAAGAGGTTAGTGAATTTAGGAGATAAAAGTTGATAGAGGTTAATTTACTAGGTACAGGGGGTATGGTTCCTCTACCAGAAAGGTATTTAACATCCCTGTATGTAAAGTATAAGGGGAGTGCTATACTTGTAGATTGTGGGGAGGGTACACAAGTAGCAATTCGTGAAGCTGGACTTGGATTCAAGCCAATCGACGTTATATGTCTAACCCATTTTCACGCTGATCACATAGCTGGCTTACCTGGCCTCCTATTAACGATAGGTAATTCGGGTAAAATCGAACCGCTTACAATTATTGGGCCTCAGTATGTTCGTCAAATCGTGGAGTGCCTATGTGTTATTGCACCGAAATTACCATTTAAAATAGATTTTGTTGAGATAGAGACAAGCGGTCAAATATTTGATATAGATTTATTATCAATATCAACGCAAGAAGTTGATCATTGGATACCTTGTTATGCTTACAAATTTTTATTAAAGCGGCAAGGTAGGTTCAATCCGGAAAAGGCTAAATCACTTGAAATACCAATGGAATATTGGTCTGTTCTTCAAGCGGGAAATACTGTAGAGGCAAACAACAAACGATTTACTCCATCCGATATTATTGGCGCGCCCCGTAAGGGCCTCGCTGTGTGTTATGCAACGGATTTGCGTCCCTCTAACGCATTAACAGAGTTCATCTCATCTTCTGATTTGTTTATTTGCGAAGGTATGTATGGCGATTCTGAAATGTTAGAAAAAGCGATAGAGCATCGGCATTGTTTATTTAGCGAAGCTGCCGCAATGGCGGATAAGGCATTGGTTAAGGAACTATGGTTGACACATTTTAGTCCATCAATGCCAAATCCAAAACAATATATCTCATATGCGACAGATATTTTTCCCAATGCATTTGTAGATAAGAAAAGAACCATATTGACTTTTAGTGAGTAATTCTATATGGTGACAGATACATTTTCTTTGATAAATTGAGCGTAAAAGAAGATGAAGGCCCTTGTTAGGAGTAGAGCGAAAGTGGCAGAGGTATGCAGCTTAAACAAGTTGCCAGCTAACGCCTTTAGACGTTAGCTGGCAACAAAGGCTTATAGTCTCAGAAACGAAACTGCCCGTTTGACGGATGGCCTTATTTACATTTACAGCATCGTCGCGAACGACTTTAAATAGGCTTTAAAATCGTCCCCAATTTCCTTGTGGGCAACGCCTACCTCTACAATGGCTTGTAATATGCCCAGCTTACTGCCCATATCATACCTTTTGCCGATAAAATCCACACCGGTCATTCCCTCCGTACGGGCCAGCCGGGCCATAGCGTCGGTTAGCTGTATTTCGCCGCCACTGCCGGGGGGCAATGCTTCCAGAATATCAAATATGGATGGAGGCAGCACACAGCGTCCCAAAATGGAAAAGAGTGAAAACACCTCTTCGTCAGTGGCGGGCTTTTCAATCATGTCATCAATAGCGTAGATATTCCCTTCCAGAGGAGCTACTTTCATGCTGGAATATTTGGAAATGTCCTTGCGGGAGACCTCTTTGATCCCCACACTGCCTTTACCATATTGATTGTACGCCTCGCAAAGCTGGCCACAAACCGGGTTATCCCCAATGATGACATCATCCCCGTACAGCACCGCAAATGGCTCATCGCCCACAAAACTTCTTGCGCAAAGAATGGCGTGACCCAAGCCCTTGATTTCCTTCTGCCGGATATAAACGATGTTGGCCAGGTTAGCGATGGAGACACATTCGTCATGCATAACTTGTTTGCCTCCGGCAAGCAGCCTCTCCTCTAATTCAGGGGAGCGGTCAAAGTGATCCTCTACAATCCCTTTGCCCCGGCTCAGAATAATCATAATATCTGTGATGCCCGCAGCCACAGCCTCCTCCACAATGTACTGAATGGCTGGTTTGTCCACAATAGGCAGCATTTCCTTGGGCATGGACTTTGAGGCGGGCAGCACTCTTGTACCCAATCCCGCAGCGGGAATTACCGCTTTTCTAATTTTCATAGCTCCACTTCTCCTAAATATGAATCACATAATAGACGTATATAACACATAGCCAAACGAGGATAACAAGTATAACAAAACAAATACCTGAACCACCCTGCGGTTGACTCCGCCTTTGGCCTTCAACGCCTCCTTATATTCCTGACCGGCGGGATAAGCTTCCTTCACCTTCTCTATTTTGCCACAGACGTGCATTTTGTAAATATAGTTTGAGAAAATCCCATTGAGAATCATAATCGCCATCTGAATATACTGCATATAATAGAGATAATTTGACAGGGGAACCAGATTGGCGGGAATATCGGTAAACACTGATGTTCCTTGCGCCATCATGGCGACGGTTAGCTGCCCTGAGTAATAGAGGCTGGGAACATAGTAAAGCAAAAATATAATCATCATGGGGATGCCGAAGGCATACATCTTCCGATTAAAATAGTATAAAAAATTTCCAAAACAGCCCGCCCAATTCCAGGAGATCTTAAATTTCTTTTCCGAGAGGGCCTTGAACTTAGGTAAGTAGTAAGTAGCGTTTTCACCCACGCAGAGGGATAAATCACTGACGGTCACGCCGTCAATCTCCTCGTTGGGGTTGAGGCCCCCATATGGATTAAACATAGCTGAAAAGTTGATAGGCATCCCTTGCATTGGGTTTTGGTACTGGGTTGCCCCCCCCACAGCCTTATTAAGAGGATTTCCACAGGCCTCGCAAAAGATATTTTGCGATGGATTTGTGGTCTTGCACTGGGAACAAACCACTGAATCGACAGGTTCTGGATCCGGCTCCTTTTTCTGCCAAGTATGCTCTGTCCCATGCCTATCCTCCAGCGCACAACGCCCCAACTGACGAAAGCATGTGCGGTGATGGGGAGCGCCACATTCAGGACAGATGACCACATCATCTTTTTCAACAAACACTTCCTTGCACACCGGACAGGTTTCACCTATATATTGATGCATGAGCCTTACCTCTTTTCACTTAAAATACACTGTGCAAGACGACGATTCTGTTTCATTATAGCCCATATGTATGAAAAATCCAAGCATAGGATATGAAAAAACATATATTTAATGAAAAAAAGATAGAAATATCCCTTTATTTTCATAAGATTCGGTTATATGACAGGAAATTTCCCGTCTATCTGACTAAAGCCGGCTATCTCTCGCCAAACACTGCTTGCAGTCACTGAAAATGTGGGAATAGATGGGAAAAAATGAACACGAAGACAGATTCTAAGTAGCGGGTTGTCATGGTAGCACGCCCTTTCTTTTTTATAACCGCTTTGAGGCGGACAGGAATATTGAATATTTGATAAAAGCACAGGTTGACAGAAGGGCCGGGGCAGGATAAACTATAGATATAGCCTCACAGACGGATTTTCCATTAATTTGAAAGAAGGTTATGCGGATGTGGCGAAACGAACTTTCGATCCAGGAGCTTGGATCTTCCAGAATACTAGTATATAAAGGAGATGTGGAAAAGCTAAATTTCAACCTTAATCTTCCCAATATTCTCACCTTTGTGCGGACGACCTTTGTAGATGTGCCCCTGTGCTATTTTGATGTTACCGGAAAGACCTCCCTAAGGGAGGTGCAGAAGTATGCGCTGGATAAATTTGACCTGTTGAAAATATTGAAGATTTCGGCTTTGGTGGCCAATACCTGCATCCACCAAAATATTGATTTGAACTCCATACTTTTTGACGAGGATTATGTCTTT
>Ga0153949_1000683_pt1 | contig 11899 bp, 8 predicted proteins | sample TSNJ033MetaG_FD_104705 | JGI IMG/M metagenome (GOLD analysis project Ga0153949, IMG submission 104705) | Attine ant fungus gardens microbial communities from New Jersey, USA - TSNJ033 MetaG | ecosystem: Host-associated > Fungi > Mycelium > Unclassified | place: USA: New Jersey, Wharton State... | reverse complement strand
TTTAAAGCTGTCGATGCCCGTGATCTGCCCTGCATGGCAGATGTGGAATCTTCACTGCTCTATTTTTGTTCAAAAGTTGTGGACTATAATAAAGTAACCCTGACCGGTGAATGTGCGGATGAATCAGTACATATATGTTATCCATCAATAAAACCGATAATTAGCATACTTATTTTAATATCTAACGTGTCCTTTCAGTTTATAGTAAAATACTGCTCTCCTTTTTCTGTTGATCTTAATAAACATTCATCAAAAGTCATATTCTGAACTTCCAGCTACTAATAAAGCCAATTTTGCCTCTGCTTCATTCAGCAATGGAAATAACCGTGATGAAGAATATGTATATAATAAAGATGCCGGAACCATGCAATGTCCGAAAGGACATCTTGCCATGCAATGCAAAAAGAATCATTCGGTTGAAAGAACTAAATTTGGCATAATATAGGGGGCGCTTTTGCCCTTTTGATCTCAATAGATAAAAATATTCCAAATCAGATATTTTAATATAGAAACTTCAAAGACCACTCAATTTAATAATAAAAAGTGGTCTTTTTCAGTGCCCTCCAGAAAGTTGGGCTTCTCGCTCTATAGACAGGATTTTATCAAGGTTGTTTTCAATAGCCTATTATCTACAGTCACTCCAGAGACGTCTATAAACATCTCTGAAGTTATTAATCTATTTCTTTATTACTGTAGATAAAATATAATATTTTGATTTTCCAGAAAGGCTATATCCTCTTTAGTTTCATTTTTCATACCAGCCATCTTCTCGTGAGAAGTTGTTCCGATCCAAAGCTTCTCATTTCTGTAAAAACATATGTCTTCAGGCAAATTATTTTCCAAGGCCAAAAAAATATTTGGCAGTTCCAATAAAGCATCTCTTGTCGCCCTACAAGCTTTATATACATTCATAACTTTATGTAAGCTACTTGTATTTGTTCCTGGCCATTCTCTTACACGCACCACTTGTTTTACAAGATATTCTTCAAAATTCTTCATCACTTCGTCATGTTTACAATTTGGCGGTGTTTTTGAATATGGTCTTTTAAGTTCTGTAATAACTGCAAATGTATCTGAATATCTAATTGCATATTTTAATACTTCTTTATACTTTTCAACGATATCGTCATACACTATTATCATATACTATTTTCACCTCCCCCCCACATAAAATATGTGTCCTCCCTTTCTCAATCCATCATGATAATGTTTAAAAAATCCTATTTTAGAACCATACATATCTTTATGCTTTCCATCTCTTATCGGTCTTCCATTACCAACTGCCTTAGCTAACTTTTTCGCATCATTTTTTGTTGCAGCAAAGACATTTCCGCGTCCTTTTACATATGATAATGCTATTGAATAAGAAAGACTTTTCGTTGGAAAAAAAGTACCCCTGCCATCTCCCATATTAATATAAGCAGCAATCCAATACTTAGTTTTCTTTTTTCTATTACGAATTTTTACTTTCGCTTTGTATGCGACTTTTGAAACTGGATAGTATGGATTTGTTTTATATGCATCACTAGCTTTAGCAGAGTTAATAATCCCCTTTAACTTTTTCCAGGTATTATTTAAATAGCTATCAAGTCCTTCCCAACTCAACTTTGTATAAGGAGTTGATGCGACATAAACTACAGCCAAGATACACCCTGCGATAAATAATGTCACTTCAACATCCATACTTCTTTCACCAGTCGGATCTGAAACGTTAATCGGATTATTAAGGCAATAAACAAACATGTTGCTACCTAATATACCCTGCCCTGTGGAGACAAAAATATCACCGTTAATCCATCTTCCGATTACAGGATCATAATATCTGGACACCGTTGAATAAAATCCAGTCTCTTCATCGTAATAATACCCTCGATACCTGAAAGGATTCAACTTTCCTATGGTACTGGCTAGACTTCCGGTAATACTTAACGGTTTGCCCCATTCATTATATTCATAGGATACTACTTCATCTCCATTACTGTCAAGAATACTTATGATATCTCCCTGCAAATTTTTAACATAGTAATAAGTTCGTTTGTATGAACCAATTATATATTCAAAGCCGATCACTTCATCCAACTCATTATATCTGAAATAAAGAGTTTCATTTTTTTTAATCTGAGCTGATAATTTATCCTCAACATATACATACTTTGTAGTAATCCCCGCTACAGTCTTTTCTGTCCTTAAATTTTGGTCATCATACTTATAATTTATGATAGTTCCATTATTTGTAACACTTATAAGCTGTCTTCCCATTTGCCATGTAAATGCAGCACCATTATAATATTTCAGCGGATTTCCCATAGTATCATAAGTAATGTTTGACCCATTATATGACGTCAATAAGTCTTTCCATTTAGAATGATATCCATAAACAACTGTCTTCAAGGGCTGTCCTAACATGCCCTGGGTGTAATAGTAAGTTTTTACATAGCGTAGATTTCCACCCACATCATACTGGTACGTCGTTGTACCTCTGACTGGATTGTCAACACGTGTCAATTGTCCTGCCTGATCATAAGTATATGTGATTCCATTCGCCTTGGAAATATATCCTCGATTATCATACTCATAATTCAGAGTTAAGTCATAACCGTAAAAATCATCATGTAAATGTATTTTACTAATCTGATTACTAGTACGGCCTTTTGATATATCAGTATAGGTATAACTTTGCTTAAAAAACCAATCAGATGTACCCCTCACGTGATTCCCTTTACTGTCAATATCTACACTACGGAAACTTTTTGAACTAGGTCTGTTTAAATTATCATAGAAAATCACTTCCCCAACTTGCTCATTCTGGTTAATATTCCACCATGTTTCGATATTTCTCCCGTCTTTGTCTTTCTTATAACCAGTTACATACGTATCTCCATTTAACATCTGGGTCTGTATGACATTTTCGCTGTCGGTATCCTCTGAAGAATAATACTTATTTGAAAAAATATTTCCGTTGATTCCATCTTGTGTCGTTACACTATTTCCTTTTTCATCTACCACATAATTTGTTCTAATATTATTGACATTATCAATTTTGGCAATTGCATTTCCTTTAAAATCTAAATAGTATTTGAATAATGAACTTCCATTGTACTTTATTTCATTCAAAACAACTTTGTCAGAATATATATAATCAATTGATTGATTATTTCCATAAGTAATACTGTCAAGCCTATTTTCATTTAATTTATTGTTATAATTGTATGTAATTAAATCTCCTATCGGCGTTGTGACTTTATACAATTTACCAAGTGGATTATATGAAAATCCATAATCAAACCCATTATGCGTGATAGCCTCCAAAGCATTACTCGAATTATAAGAATACTGGTCAGACATCTTATTTCCACTTATTAATCCCGATACGCTCTGACTCACTTCTTTAAGATTTTTCATGGAATCATACGAGTAATCTACCTTTCCACCAACTGAATCTTCTGTTGACTCCAAAAGACCTAGTTGTGTGTCATAATTGTGTTGCACTATATTGCCCATTTCATTCGTTTGGCTCAATAGGTAATTGCCATCAGAGGTATATACACTTTCATTCTCCATTTTATTATTATTGTTAGACGTAATAACTTTCAATGTATTATTATAATCATCATAACTCGTAGCTGTTTTAACTCCTTCTGGTGTTGTGCTGCTTATAACTCTACCATATATATCACTTTCACTAACTTCTTCTTGCTCGTTATCTTCCTCTGTATTATCTATCTCAGAATTGTTTGTTTCAGCATTAAGTTCCACGTCATATGTATAGTCCAGACTCCCATTGTCTTTAAATACTGAATTGGTCGCAAACGGTATCTTATACAACTGTAATGCGTCAAAATATGCTGTGTTTAGCTGGTAATCATAGTGTAAAGACAGCTCAATTCCACTATATGGATATTCGGTTTCAAAGCCGTCCAATGCATATTGCCAGTCTGGAGAATAAGAATTAAACCTAACGGTATAAACCTTATCTTCACTAAATTGGCCGCTATCCACCCCAGGAGCTCGTATGACCTTTGCCTGGATATTAAATTCACGGTTTTTATTATTCTCCGTTGGCAGGGAAGCTGCTTTGGCATAAGCCCCAAAAGTGAACTCGTCACCTGATTTCCCGGATATGGGAACTAACTGCCACATGACTTTTGGGGAGTTTACATCTCCATCTATGGAAATATAATCTTTGCTGACCGGGCTGGCATTTTGTGGATCGGTTTGCCGGATAACGCCCGAAGCAATCCCAATCCGTTCCCATCCAATTATCCTGCCCTGGTTTGTGATGCCATTGAAATCTCCATTGTACACCATGTTGAATTCGCCTAATCCACCACGTTCAAATTGGATCCCGTCACACCAGACGGTTTTTCTGCCATTGTTTGATATCGAAAAAGTCACGCTGGTCGGCCTAAGCACCCGAATTGTCTTATAGAGTCTCCTCCATGTATCCTCTGTGCCAGAAGAAATAGATTCATTTTCAACAATAAAACCATCCCCTGCAACTCCTAGTATTGCCCCATTTCCTTTTGTATAAGTAGAAAAGGTATATGTCCCCTGTTCCAGCTTTGCCAAAGGGTAGGTGATTGCCTGGGCGATACCTGAAGGTATTTCGATTGTCCTTCCGATATTGAATAAACCAATATCTTTTTTTATTCGACACCTAAAATTTCTTTTAAGATCTTCAAAAAACAACCGGTTGTTAGCAGGTTTGAATTGCTCCGACATATTTCCTAAAAGATTCGGGCCACTGCCGCTATCTGAATGCAAGCCAAATACCGCATATCCTTTTCCATCCTGCATACAGGTTACATTTCCCTGTTCGTCAAATTGTATTGTTTCTGTATCACCTGTTATGCTGTCTTCATATTTTGTCTGTCCGGCTGCCCTTGTAATAATAATGTCCTGATATATTTTACCGTCTGTCCCATATATTTGGATTCCATCGGCACAAGTTGAAAAATCAAGCCTTCTGTTTTTTAATAACATGTATCTCCCATCAGGGGTCCGAAGTTCCTTAATTGCCATCCCGTTTGAAATATACATCGCCTTTATTACATTATTATACCAAACCTTAATTACTTTATGAAACCCATTTGCAGTCTCATATCCATACCTGACAGTATGGGTGCTTTTATCGCCATCAAATTGGATAGAAGATAGTCTGTCATATTTATCATAATTGAAGTTATACTTTCTTCTCGCCCCATCAGTAATCATTGTTATCATCATAGACGATTTATTTGAACCTGATGTTGGGTAGTCAATACGAATAACTCCTGGTTCATCTGTGACAGGATTTAAATTGCTGGTTGCTGTAACGGACTTGGTGACAGGATAATCCCCGACAATCTTTTTCAATCGGCCTAACCCGTCAAAATAATATGTATTGCCTTCAGGATCTGTAATCTTTTGTTTCGTATAATCCTCGAGGTTATTAATGTCTACACTTAACTTATATCCCGAATCACCGGTATCTTTAAAAATTTCATTTGCACTTTTATTATTTGTTTTTTCAAAATAGATAAACGTACCAGTATCAGATAGATACTCATAATACTCTTTCGCTATGGAACCTACGTGATTCTTATGATAACTCAGCTTTTGACTGTAATTTGTTTTCCACCCTAATCCATAAGGCGAGGCGTCTCCCCAATAACCAGGATATATTGCATAGGAATTATACACCATGGAAATCTGTACCGGCATTATATTCCCATCCATCCCGATGTCCTCTCTTACGATGCAAGTATTACCGGAATAGTCATCCAGATACACTTTTCCAGAGCTTCCCATATCAATGGTTTTACAACTGCCTCCCGCTTTAGCCCCCAGCAGGTTTTTATAAGTCACTTCAAGGCTTGGACCGTGAGACGGAGAAAATCTTGAACTAAAAATATTACTCAGGCTTCCTTCTGATTCGCATGAAATCATGACCCCATAATTGTTGCTTAACTTGTTATACCATTTATTTGCAAGGGATGTGATATCATAAACAAGCGATGCGGTATAATAAACAAGCTGGCCATCAACTTCTCTGCCATTTATATTATCAAGTGCATAGTCCACTTTCCGGGTATCATTAGCAGGGCGGTCATTATACGTAATTGTATTTACGTTCCAGGCAGATGTCACTTGATATATTGAAGTTCTAACTGTATCAACAGGAGGTGGTTTCACTAAGTTAAACTTCAGTTTTGCATTGGTGACCGTAACAGGATGCTCACTTTTCGGCAGGTCATTTACCTTAAGGTATATATCCTTTACTAAGGAATCTGTTTGTTCCAAGGAGAGGTAACTTGATCCACCAAAGTTCTTTTCCCTGTCGGCGGAACTTACATAAGTATCCGAAATCAAGGAATCCGATGCTGCCTCCACAGTCGGATCCACAGTAACCGGATATACCCTTTCCTTATCAGTCAGCCAATCAAAGCTTGGCTCATAGGTCAACCGATAACCTCCTGAGACTTCCTTTAATGTTACTTTTATATCCTCGGAAATATTATTTGCTGCGTCATACATATATGGAGCTGGCATTTCAAATATCGCCTTATTTTTTGATTTAAAAGATACAGATTGATCATCATTCAGTATCATCCTCAATCCATCCGCTTGAATCAGGTAAGTATATAACCTGTTTTCTTTAGGTGCGGTTGATAATATAATGCTTTCTTTTAATGATTTTCCCTGCAGGCTGTAGATCAGATCTGTATTCTCATATGCATTTTCATATACGATACCGGACTCCAACGTCATGTCCTCTACGAAATCTTCCATTGCCTTGGAGTCAGCTGCCCCCTCATCATTATTTTCTTCTAACGCAGTTTCTCTTTCTTGCAGTATTTCCGGAATTTCTATCTTCTCCTTAGTTTCTATTTTGGCTGGTAAGCGATCTTGTATTATGCCAGCATCTTCCGTTAATTGCACTGCATCGCTTTCCGTCCCTTCTAATATGAACGACAGTTTATACCCGCCTTGTGATATTTTAACTTCCTCTCCCCCATTTAATGATTTTGGTAAGATTACATCAAAATCATTGGCTGCATTGGTATAATAAGACTCTCCGCGCCCATTCTTTTCCTCTTGTAATGTGTTGTCTATTTCCATCCATTTTTCTGTCTTTTCATCCAGGTAATGCAAAGGTCTTGCATACATGACCGTTGTATACAAGTCATCATCTCTCTGGAAAGTCTTTGAACACTCATCCCGCAAATTTTCATCCTCTCCCAGGATATGAGTACCCTCAAGACCTATTGGTTCGCTTGCCTGTTTTATATGCTTTGATGTTTCTTCCATTGCCTGTTCTTCTTCTGTCTGTTCTTCTTCTGTCTGTTCTTCTTCTGTCTGTTCATTCTCTGTCTGAACGGTTTCATTTTTTTCACTTTCTTGCTCTGCCGCCTGCCCTGCTTTCCCTTGAATTTCTTCTGTCTCTGTTTCCTTCGCTTCTATAGTTCCTGTTTCTGCGGCTTGAACACTTATCGTACCTGGCATCAGTTTGCTTGGAATGTCCATGGTCAGCATTGCAGCTACCAGTAGGACAGCAATTATTTTTTTTGCCATTCTTCCTCCCTTTCTTCTTGTCGCCTCTCTCTGTTACTTTTAACATATTAGTTTGAAAACTTCATAATCATCATCATTTCTCACAATCCCAGTAATTAATAAAAATATTAACTCACCTCCGTTCTTTTTTATATTTCATGGGATATGGGATATTTGACAATGATTAATTTCGTATAAGAATATCCTTCCAGGGACTCCCTCCGGTTCTTTGTAGAATCTACTTTTATCTTCTGGTTTTCTATGTAGCTGTCTCCTTCATCCGCACGATAAACGCCAGTCATTATTTTCATCAATATATACTTTTCCGCTCCATTTTTCCCAACAAAACCATGAACATCTCCGATTTTGACTGAAATCAATAATGTTTTATAATTATTTTATACCACTTACCGCTAAATATCTTTACGTAATCCTCCTTATTTTTTACATTTTTTTCCAACAATTCGATTCTACACCCTTGACACCGCCCACCACTGTCGCCGCCAGAGAACTCAATGGTATAGGCTATCGCACCAGGAAGGAAATCCATTTGAGTCAAAATAAATAAAGGCATGAGAATCCCCATGCCTTTATCTAAAATATAAACTATATATTATTTTGAACCTGAGATCTGTCTGCCGGTTGTTTCAAGACTTTACTCCAAATAAGCATCATAGATTACCCCTCTTGGGTATACTTCAACATATTGGTTAATCCATACCAGTTTGAGTGATGTTCCCTCCGAAATATTTAACCTGAAACTTTCTGGATTCTTTACTCCATAAACCCCATTTGCACTAAGTTCTTCTAATTCTACACCATCTAAATAGATTTTTACATTGCAATAATATGAAAGTTCATCCTCAGTTGCAGGAGATGAGAAGATAAATGAAAAAACCGAAAATTCACTAACATCAAAGGTTATGTATTCGCTATCATCTGTGCTGTTGCTCCATATTACATTAGAGTGTTGTAAGCCTCCGCAATCAATTAACGATATATTGTCAAATTTTATATTTCCAATTTTACTGGTTGGAGTAATATCTACAAGTGCATGTTTGGGAGTGCTTTTCTCTTCAATATTTTTTGTTTCAAGTTCAATTGGTTCAGAAGAGTATTCGCTCTTTCCTATTTCATAGCCATCCATATAGCCAGCATCATATCCTTCATCATACTTATCTTCAACTGTTTGCTGATTCTCAGAAATTGATTTTTGTTCACCGCGTTTTTCTGCTACATTCCATACTGGTACAAGAGCAATAACAGCAGCTATAATTGTACAAGTTCCAGTTATCAAAGCAGCTTTAACCTCACTTTTCATAAAACATTTTTCCTTTCTATCATAGCCAAAATTACGCCCTACCCATTATATGGATTAGATCACGTAAAAAGCTTATCATAAAACACCTGGAATATATTATCCAGATTTTCTTAACATTAGAATTAGACGATTTAGCATTACTACCTCCGCATACGCAACTATTTCTTTCGCTTAAAGTGATGTTTTTTTAATATTTCACTCACTTTTTCCTCTGGCAAACCTGTTTTAAGCCAGATACTATGCTTTTTGTCAATATAACATTTACATCCACAGAGCTTTAATAATGGCTGTATTTCTTCGCGATTGACATCAAATATACTTTCTATTTCATCATTTAATATATAATCATGTCTAGAAAATTCTTTATCAATTTTCTTAATGTTTTTCTCAATTCGATTCCAACTCGAATTTCCATCTCTCGCTTTTTTCTTGTTTTGGGGGATCATTTTAAGTTTTTTCCATATAATAGAAGTCGAAGTAATAACAATTGTACTTGGCAAAGTTTGTAAAAGTCCTGATTTAATTTGCATTATTATATCTGGATTGCTGAAGAAAGCACCAACGCTATCCACGATTTCCTTTAATAATTGCAAATCAAATTCGTGGCGTTCATCCCAAAAATAAGATTCATATATCTCCAAAGCAATTAAATCTTTAAAGTCTCTTCTTTGAATTAAAAGAACAAAATCATTGCATTCACTTGAATTATCATTAAATCCACGAGTGACTATAGCATCAAGTATATATACAATATTCTTGTTGTTATCCATACTTTCTACCTCCCTAGCAAAGACAAACCCACTGAAGTCAGTTCGTTTCCATCAATAAGGTGCATTTCTTTGCATAAATAGTATAGCTTTGTATTTGTCTGGTATGAGCCTAATGATAGATAATTGAGTATTTCATTTCTTGATATGTTATTATCGTTGTACCAAGACCAATGATAAACTCTTCGCCTAATTAAATGATACACCATTGGCAGATTATTTGCTGTAATAAGCACATTATTTATATAAATAGCAAATTCGTTGGCATCATATGTATTGATTATTAAACTCTCTCCCTTGGGGTTTGTAAAATCAAGGTAGTTTAAGGGAAATAATCTACTATGGTCATCTGCTTCATTATCGCAATAATACTTTGTTTTAAAGTATATTCGAATTGATTCAATATCAATTAAATACTCCAGAAATTGATTGATTTTAAAAAATTTTATTCCTGTTATTTGGAATCCCTCAAACTCATACAAATTTTGATCTTCTGTTTTTTTACTGTACAAACACTTCATTGGATCCAATAATGGGCTGACATATGAATAGTGTTCCCCTAAAGAAACTTGTGTGGATAGCTGTGAAATAAGAAAATCAATTAAGTCCTCGACTATGAAAGAACCATTTTTAATAGAATAGAAATCTCTCTCAATTTCATCTATTTTCTCTTTGGTTGGCTGCTTAAAACTGATGTATTGGTTTGTTTCTTTATCTACCATGCGTTTTGTTTTGTTAGTCCCTCCATGTATTCTTCCCAATACTACTACATCCCAAAGTCTCCACACAAGAAGTGAAGTTGTTGAAATCACCGCATTACATTTGATACATATTTTTAATAGTTGATAAAGAAGATTTATTTCAGTCATATCAACACGCCTTTTTTTCAGTTTCCCAGTACCGCCATATATAACTCCATTATTGCCATCTATAGTAACATAGTTTTTATTTGATTCTAAAACAACTTTAATTTTTTCATAATCACCGAAATCCGAAACGCAAGCTAACCCCAATCCCCGACAAACAACAGCGGCATGAGATGTCATACCACCGCGTGCAGTCATAACGCCTTGACAATAAGAAGAACCAATAATTTCAATATCTTCCGGGAAAACCTCAAGCCTACAATAAATAAATTCTTTCTCTTCATCAATAAGCCTTGTTGCTTCATCATAAGAAAAACAGACAAGGCCAACGCCAACCCCTTTACTTGCAGCTAATCCGCCGGTCAACTTATCTAATTCATCAGTATTAGTTAAAACATCCGTATTTATTATATCTTCAATCTGTTTATAATCAAGGTTTAATATAACATCATTAATGTTCATTTTCCCTTCACAAAACATACTCATGACTATCCTTAAATTAGCCAAGGAGGTTCGTTTCCCAGTCTGGGCTGTAAGGAGATAAAAAGTACCATTCTCCACTACATACCCAAGGTCAAGCATATTATGAAATGTCGATTCAAGAATAGGGACATATTTCTGTAATTCCTTTACAATTAATCGGTTCATATCGAGATCGGTCAATTTAAACACCTCTGTTCAGTAGAATAGCCAGTGTATATTTCTATAGAATATATTTTATCAAAATAATTTCTGCTTAGCCATCTTAATTATTCAGGTCATTATACGTTCGTATTATAGCCATAATTCTTATTAGATATTTCATATCATAATATACCATACTATTCCATTGTGCAATATTTATCTTCAAAATCTCATATATTTCTTGTGTCGAAAAGTTAATTACGATTACGGATAACTATACCAAAAGCTGTATTAAATACCTTGAAAGAAATCATCCCATTCCGCATGAAAGATATCCTTCAAAGCTTTTAGCTCACTGACCCTTACATTACAATAACCAATTTCGATTTTAGAGTAACTACTTTTAGATATATGGCAACCCGTCAGCTGCATTTTTGCTGTCACTTGTTCCTGCGTTAATTTTGATTTTTTTCTTAAAATACGTATGTTTCCACCAATCAAAATATCTTGTTTTATTTTCTGCTCCATAATCTCCCCCCATAAATTCAATAAAAACAATATTTACTCCATATAACGAATTTTTTTCTTGATTTTATCTTATTTTTAGACTATGATAACTCCATATATGGAGTTATCATTTGAAAGTTGGAGGAATTTATTATGGAAAACGTCAATATTGATGAAAACCTTGAAAATTTAAAGGCTAAAATTGATGAATTGAAAGCAGGGACTCTTTACAGACTACTTATGAAAGATAAGAATTATAATAAGATTTCAACGGAACAAAG
>Ga0153949_1000673_pt1 | contig 12028 bp, 8 predicted proteins | sample TSNJ033MetaG_FD_104705 | JGI IMG/M metagenome (GOLD analysis project Ga0153949, IMG submission 104705) | Attine ant fungus gardens microbial communities from New Jersey, USA - TSNJ033 MetaG | ecosystem: Host-associated > Fungi > Mycelium > Unclassified | place: USA: New Jersey, Wharton State... | reverse complement strand
CACGCCGTTTTGTATAAGTTCATTTCGACGTTTACCCAAAGCAAGAAAAAATGAAAAACAAATCACAACTAAATATATCCATTTCGAAAGCTCAATATCGCAGATAGCGCCACCATATAGCATTCTTAAAACGAAGCCAATCGCTAGTATTACGACATCGACTATCGCGTAATTTTTTAATCCAAAACTATACCCGCAATTCAAACTCAAGTACAACAGCAGATATGTTAGCGAACTTAATTCAAAGCCAGCGGCTATAAAATGTAATATAAGTGAACATATACACATTAAAAATACTAGAATCTTTGCTTTAAAAGGCTTAATTCTTCCACTAGCAATGGGGCGATGCTTTTTTATATTATGTAAACTGTCTTTATCGGCATCACGTAAATCATTGATTATATAAACAGCCGATGCGGCAAAAGAGAATGAAAAAAATGCAACAATTGTTTTGCTTAGAGTACTAACTTCAAAAAAATTTGAACTGCATAGAAGCGGTAAAAATATCAGTCCATTTTTTAACCAGTGTTTTATTCTCATAAGGCGTAAATAATCTATAATTTTATCCACTCTCCAAGCTAAATGTTGCAGTTTATATACGCAAAAGTATTTTTGCTATATTACGAATTGTTACAATTATAACCAATTCCCTCTGTCATTAGAAATTTAAAATACTATAAGCTATAGGATTTATTCCATATTTACCATAACTCCTTGCATACCAAACGACGTATCTTTCACACTGTCAATCTTATTTATTTCAGCCAAAGCAGTGGTACGAGAGGTAACTAAAAATCAATCGATTACTTCCCAATACGGTAATATTCAAAGCCCAGTTTCTCCAAGACCTCGTCGTTATACTGGTTCCTTCCATCAAATATGATTTTATTATTCAAACGGGAGGCTATCTCGTCAAAATCCGGACTACGGAACTCCTTCCATTCGGTTATAAGAATCAACGCATCCGCATGAGATAAGGCGGTGTACTTGCTGTTTACATATTGTATTGCAGGAGAAGCAAGGTGTCGCTTAGCTTCATCTATAGCTTTAGGGTCAAAGGCTTTAATATTGGCTCCTCTTTTAATAAGCTCGTTGATGATGACAATAGACGGAGCTTCACGCATATCACAGGTATTGGGCTTAAAGGCCAGCCCCCATAGGGCGAAGGTAAACCCGTTTAAGTCTTCTCCGAATCTATGTACAATTTTATTGACCAATACTTGCTTTTGCAATTGGTTTACTTCCTCAACCTTTTCCAATATTCTAGACTCACAGCCATATTCCCTGGCTGTCTTGATCAATGCCTGTACGTCCTTAGGGAAGCAGCTGCCTCCATATCCGCAGCCGGCGTATAAAAAGCTGTAACCTATGCGGGAATCACTGCCCATGCCGGCTCTTACCTTGTTCACGTCAGCCCCGGTTTTTTCGCAAATATTAGATATCTCATTCATAAAGGATATTCTGGTAGCCAGCATGGCGTTGGAGGCGTATTTTGTCATTTCTGCGCTACGAATGTCCATTGTGATAATTCTATCTCTCGTCCGAAAAAAAGGCGCGTATAGATCCTTTATAGCTTTTGTCGCTTCTTCATCATCAGAGCCGATAACTATTCTATCGGGGCTCATGCAATCGTTAATAGCCGAGCCTTCCTTTAAAAACTCAGGGTTGGATACTACAGAAACCTTATGATTAACGTCTCTTTTGCTCATTTCTGCCTGAATGACTGCCTTTACCTTATCGGCCGTGCCAACGGGAACAGTAGATTTATTTACGAGAATCATATCGTGGCCTATGTATTGGCCTATGCTTTTCGCCACCGATAGCACATATTTAAGATCGGCGCTACCGTCCTTATCCATGGGAGTACCTACTGCTATAAAGCATATTTTTGATTTTTCTACTGCTTCATTTATGTCCATTGTAAAAAATAGATTTTCATTAGAGTAATTTTGAATTACTAAGTCGTACAGGCCCGGTTCGTAAATTGGTATTATTCCTTTTTTTAGGTTTTCAATTTTTTCGTTGTCATTATCAACACAGTATACCCTGTTACCCATTTCGGCAAAGCAGGTGCCGGTTACAAGGCCGACGTAGCCGGTGCCGATGATTGAGAGATTCATATAATATAGCTTCCTTTCTAGATCCTATCTTTTTTTATTTTAGAAAAGCACCTAACTGCAACGTTAGAAATGTATGCCATAACATCCCCTGCAATTGAAACAATACGTTGTATAATTGCTGCTGTTAAAATAACTTCCATACCAAAATCTCCTCCCAACATAAAAACTAGTACCGCTTCTCTGATTCCAAGCCCTCCAGGTGCTCCAGGAGTGATGTAACCAAGCAACCAAGAAACAATATAGGCGGATATGATAAGTAGAATTTTTGTTTCGTCAATTGGTGTTAACCCTCTTAAAATAAAAACAAGTATTACTCCAGAAATTAAAAAGAACGAACTATATAGTATCATAAGTTTAACAGATAATTTGAGAAAGCGCTTGCTTTTAAGAGTCTGTATGTTTTCGAATAGATTTTTTTTCTTTAATATAAAAAAAGCAATCCCTGCTGCACACATTATAAATGTCATTATAGAGATAATAATTATCACAAGTTTCAAATTCACATATTTTATTATATAAGATACGAGTGTTCTTCCTGCAAAAATAAGCGACAATAGAAAACTAGTTAAACATAGAAAAATAATCTCAATAAAAGTGCTGAATGCTATTTGGTCTTGACTAATATTTAGCGAAATACCAAATAAGTTTCTATTAATAAACTGCATAATATTACCTGGTATGTATTTTGCTAAATTTGATTTTAAATAGATACAACTCACTTCTTTGAATGAAATATTCTTTCGAGAAACGAATGTTAATGCTAACTTCCAAGAGTAAGCAACTATATAAAGTAATCCGATATAAATAATAACAAAAACAGTCATACCGCACACGGTTGAAGATTCAATTATATAAGAAAAATCAATTCCATAAGATGCTGATTTTTTTATAATAAAAAAAAACGATAGTATCATAATAAAATTTCCAATTAAATTAAAAATTCTTCTAAATGTGCTTTGTCTATGCATATGCATGTGACTCCTTAAGAGTTTTTACACTATAACAGTTTGTGTTTTTAATATATCTTCAAATTTTATTATGGACTATTATAGTCCAAGGGAATGGGGCTCTGCTTTTATTATTCTTACCTAAGTATTTTTCAGTCCATAATTTAAAATCATGCTTGGTCCAATGATTTATATGATCGATAGGATTACCTAATCTTGTAATGTTTTTAAGACTGAGTAGATTGCCTATGCTGAAAAAAGGCTCATTTGGGACACTTATAATAAGTACGCCACTGGTTGATGTCACCCTTACTAATTCTTTGAGTGCATCAATCGGTTTTTCTAAATGCTCAAGAACCTCTGTACAAACTACAAATTGAAAGTAATTATCTTCAAATGGTATTCTGTATATACTACCTACAATAAAATCAATACCTTTATTTGTTTTACTTGCTTCTTCAATAGCTCTAGCATCAAAATCAATACCTGTAATATTGCAATTCTGGATTTCATTATATAATATATTAGATATAAATCCCTCGCCACAACCCATATCCAATACTTGTATTTTACCATGAAAAGTTGATGGATTAATAATGCTATTATATTCATCTTGTATAATATTTACTAAGTTATTATTGAAATTGTTAACCAAGATCTTCTTCAGCGGATTTTTAGATGTGTGCTTTTTAAAATTTCCCGATGAATACTCATTAGTAATCATTTAAATATTCACTCCCAATTCTTATCTACAATTTTTCCTTAATATGGCTCTCGTCATATCGTTTGCTATACGTAGCATCTACAAGCATATCTCCTATTAAGCCTATTGATATAAATTGAATGCCTAATATGATTAACAATACACCTAAGATTAGCAGAGGCCTACTTCCAATTGTATAACCAAGGAACCATTCAACTGTCAGTAATAAACAAATTAAAAAGCCTATTAAAAATGATCCTAATCCTATTCTTCCAAAAAAATACATAGGCCTATCATAATATTTACTCAAAAACGAAACCGTAACCGAGTCGAAAAGCCCTCTTAGGTATCGTTCAAATCCATATTTAGATTTTCCAAATTCTCTTTTATGGTGATTAACTTTTATCTCCGTAATTTTAAAACCTTTTCTATAGGCTAAAACTGGTATATATCTGTGCATTTCCCCGTAAACATCAATGTTTTTTACAACTTCTTTCCTGTATGCTTTAAAGCCGCAATTAAAGTCATGCAATTTAACTCCTGATAATAATGATGTTACTTTATTAAACAATTTAGATGGAAGTCTTTTTTCCATCGGATCTAGCCGATTATATTTCCAACCTGAAACTAAATCATACCCTTCGTAAATTTTGCTAACAAAATTAGGTATTTCTTGGGGATCGTCTTGAAGATCTGCATCCATAGTTATTATAATATCACCGCTACAATTTCTAAAACCTGCTTGTAGAGCAGCAGCTTTCCCAAAATTTTTCCTAAATGCTATTAGATGCACGTCTTTATTTATTAGGTGCAAATTTTTGATTGTATTAGCAGAATTGTCTGATGATCCATCATCTATAAAAATAAATTCAGAAATATAGTTTTCTTTCTTTGTAATTGATATTATCCTATTATAAAGTTCATCTATTGATTCCTCTTCGTTGTAAACTGGAATAACAAAAGATATCATGAATTATTTCACTCCTAAATTATAATTAGTTATGAAACCTCAAATTACTTGATTTCGATGGAATAATCCCCAAATAGAAGCAATAGCGTTCTTGAATCGTTTGGAGCATCGATCGGTCTAGTATCTGATGAGACTTCAATGATATTTACGCCTGGCTGAAGTGTAAACTGAACATCATACTCTGCAATTTGATTATTGATCTGGTATTCTTTGTTGACTGTACCGGATAAAACTAAAGTTGAATATTCCTCATCGGTTGTCACTGCTTTGAATGAGAGCTTAACATCTACATCCTCAAAAAACGTGTTTACTATACTTATGTTCCCACTGTTCGACATCCACCTCCAAGTCTGGAATCTCTCATCCTCTATCTCGTTTTCTTTGTAAAAGCCGTTGAAGAATGCCATCTGGATAGTCTCTGTAGTGTTCGTTTTTTTGTCGACATCCCTTATATCAAAGAAATATAAATCACCTTTTTCACTAATAATCATTTGTTCACTAAAGTTTTCAGCCAAATAATTGTAGAAGCTCCTTGCGATACTAAACTCATCCCTATCATTGGAGAGTATAGCAGTATCGCAATATACACCTTGATACCCATAGTATTTTAATATATTTAAATAATTATCATAATCGGTTATCATAGAGATTGCTTCAAGATATGGTACGTATTCGGTATTCTGAACGAGACCGCCGCTCCATTTTAATTTATCAGAATGTAGGTACCCTTTAAGCAGTCGGTTGTCGTTGGCATAGTTTTCCGGAAAATCCATATATGGCAACTGGTATACTGCTGCCTCTTCCTCAAGCGTTTCCTCAATAGACTGGACAAACTGGCGATCAGAGGCATACTGCTCTTCCTCGTGATTGAGCGCTAGGGCCCTGGGAGAAGAATCAAATAGATTTATGAAAATCAAAACGATAACTAGCAAAATTTGATATATCCTTTTGATATTACGACTAACATTTTCCAGGAAAATAGTTAAAGCTATAAAGGAAAATAAAATGATAAATATACCAATCCTACAATATGTTCGGATAGATGAGGAGACAAAGAGAGCGAAAAGAAAATCAAGACTAAGAGGAACCGCCAATAATATAGCTGAGATATTTAAAATGCTGAAAAACTTCGTAGCGCCTTCTCTCTTATCTACAAACAGCTTTTCATTAAACAGCCACAATATCATAATCGCAAACCCAATTACGCCAATAATTCCCAAGTACGAGTAAAAGGTCTCATTCTTAGATATGCCTACGTTTAAGATTCTATTTGTGATAAAGTAAAGAGGATGATTTCGATTGTAAGGCGAGACCAATCCAATTAAAGGTAAGGAAAACGTGTTAGCACTACTGGGAGAGTGGCGGTTTAGGTTAGAGCTCATCATCATTACGGCCGGTATATAATTGATAACCATCATGCATACAACCGAAATAATTATCCCTATACCCGCTATGGCGTTGTGTATATTTTTATAACACAGCTTATATATTATGACAATAAAAAGGAAGAAACATCCAAAAAAGGCGTAAAAAATATCAGTACAGGCAAACAGAAATATAACAGAAACATATTTCAATACATCCCAAATTTTTATCTGTTTAATACTCCACTGTCTGAAATCATAGATGAAAATAATATAGCAAAGGTAAATAATTAAAGGCACAACATAAAAAGATATTGCGGTCATGTGATTAATGTTATGCAAATAATGATATTGACAAAATGGATATGTAAGCGCCACAAGCGCCGCCCAATGGTCTTCAAATTTTATTTTCCGCATAACATATAGTGTTGTGATACTGGTCAATATAAATGTTAATATATAATAAATATTAATAATAAGAAAAAAATCTTTGATAAAAAATGATAGTAGTTTACAGATGTATAGATAGGTAAAACTAACCATAGGAAAATTATAAAACTCTGCTTGAAAAGGATATCCCAGATTATCATTTACCCATATATCACCGTTTTCAATAAAATTTTTGGCCAAGCCTTCATGATAGAAATCATCGTAACCACTATAAATAATAGGAGTGTATAACCCGTTAGCGAAAATATCCAATGCGTAATAACTAAGCAGAATACATCCAATGATTACAATAAAATATATATACTTATCCTTTAATCTCTTCAAGATAATCACCCCTTGAATTATTTATAAAAATATTAATGAATATAGAGTTTGTTTGACATCATTCACATTTAATAAACCAATTATAGCGAAATATTGTAGTAGGAAAAATATAACTAGCTCAATTCCTACAATTATTTCTGCTGCACACACCATATCTACACATTTATATTGACTTATCGATACTAATCATCCAATTTTCCATAATAAATTTATATTGAGTTAGAAGATTTTGATTTGCATATGTTTTTTTTCATGCTGATAATATCTTTATAAAATTTCAAAGTATGCTCGCACATAATATCATCAGTAAATTCTTTTTCTAGCCTATTATAACCAGCTGTCCCCATTTTTTCCCGCATGCTTTTGTCTTTTACTAAGACTTCCAATTTATCTGTGAAATCCTTGCTATCTCCTGGTTCGCACAATAAACCAGTAACTCTATCTTCAATTATCTCAGGCATCCCGCCCGTATTACAACCAATCACAGGCTTTTTATGTCTCATAGCCTCTATAAAAATTATTCCAAAAGATTCATACAATGATGGTGATATAAAAATGTCACAGTCTGCAAATTCCTGTTCTTTTGCTTTATCAGCTATTTTCCCCATAAATATTACTTTTTTTAACCAATTTTTCCCTTTGTTTTCCTTTAAAAATTTATTTTTATAAGTGTCATGTATTTGTTCATCATAAATATCATCATCTCCTGCAATATGAAATTCTACATTCGGATAGTTTTCTAAGATATACGGAATAGATTTAATAATAGAATCCATACCTTTTCTTCGCTCTAATCGCCCTATAAAAAAGATTATGATTTTTTGATCATCTATTTTTCTTGTTCCACTTATAATTTTATCTGGATTAATTCCTAAATAATTTTTTATAATAGGCTGTGCAAATTTTATACTATATAATTCTTCTATGGTATTTTTAATATTATCACTTATAGCTATTACGCCATCTGAATGCATAAGCAACGATTTTTCATAAGCTAATAGTAAAGATAGATCAGCATCAATTTCTTTGCCAAAAGTTTCAATAACTATCTTAAGTGGCGTTTCTAACCTGGTTATTATAGGTATAGGCGATAAATGTGCTGATACAAGGCCATATGTATCCCACAATGGAGTTTCTATAATATCTATTGTGAAAATTTGATGAAGCTGCTTAATCTTATCATAACAGGCATAAGAAAAATCCGTTATTCGATGACAATTAGGATAATCGTCTAATTCGGAAATTGATAAATGCTCCGGCACAATTAGATAATAATTTATCCCTTCTATGTTATTAAGTACTGCCAATTCGCCTTTTGAAATAATATGAACATTATGCCCTTTTTTAATAAATCCTTCAGCTAGCATTTTAGTGTATACTGAACAGCCTCCTATAGGGGTTACTACATCATTTTCTGAAAGCATAACAATATCCAAAAAATTATCTGATATTGATTTATCAAAAACAGCAAATTGCTTAGAATTTAAAGATATATTAAAGTTTAATTTTCGTTCTAATTTAAAGCCATCTCTTATTCCTTCTTCTAACCCTTTATTTGCTGCGAGAACAAATTCTTTATAGTCTTGCTTAGTTATATTATTTGCTTCAAGCATGTATTCAAAGTCTTTAAGCCATCCCAAAAATATTGGAGATGATTTAGCTTTCTCAATCCGTTCATTTTTTGATAAGTTCATTTCATCAGTGGCCTTTATAATAAAATATCCAAGAGAACGAGATATGACATTCCAATTTAAATGAAACTGTGATTTTCTATTCGCACCCTTTGCAGCTTCATGATAGACATGTGAATATGGATGATGTAATATTTTATAGCCATTATTTATCAGTCTAAGGCAAACATCTGTTTCGTCTAAATAATATGCATAATATTCATCAAAACCACCAATTTCAACAAGAGCGTCTCTTAGAAAGAACGCATTACAACCTACTACTCGATTATAATATTCACCCTTTGGACTATTATAGTTTTGATTTGGTTTACCAATTACAAAATTTTCTCCTATTACATTAAAATATCCACATGAAAACTCTATATCACCATTAATTCTTTTAGAATCTCCCCCTACTGCACCAGTTGTTTCATCCTCGAAAAATGATACTGCATTTTCTATCCAATATTTATCACATGGAACAGCATCATCATCAATAAATGCGACAATATCACCAGCACTTGCCGCTATGCCAATATTTCTTGATATGCATAAATTAACCACCGGACACGATTCAATGCGTATGACGTTTTTATATATAGATAAAATATCATTGGTATTATCATCTGATGGTCCATTTACTACTATTATCTCAAAGTTTTCATAAGTTTGGTTCGCTAATGAATCTATCAATCTTTTTATATGCCATGCTCTATTATGTGTATTTATTATAACAGAGACTTTCTTGCGTTGCAGACACATTCTTAATCACTCCACTTTTCAATTAATGTTTTTAATTTAGATTTTAAACTATCATTTAGATATAATTTTACATTTTCTCTTTGAGCATATACAATTCTATCTCGAAGTTTATAATCATTTAAGACAAGGTCTATAATGCCAGCTAATATCTGAGGGTCCTTTTTATTTACTATAATTCCAGTTCTTCCCATAGTATATGGAACAGCACATGAATTATAAGCCATAACGGGTATATCAAAATACATTGCCTCAATTAAAGGCAAACAAAAACCTTCATGCTCGCTCATACATAAAAAAATGTCTGAACTGCAATAATGTGAATATAAATCATCGTTGGAAATTTTATCTGTAAATATAACATTTTGCATGCAATTATAATCCTTTGCTTTCATCTTAATCTCATTTAAATATTTCGTATTATATTCCGTATTTCCGACACAAATTAGTGTACTATTAGAGTTATAATAAGAAAAATATTCTTCGTATATATCTAAAATATCTTCATACTTTTTATTAGGGGCTATTCTCCCAACAGCTAAAATAATTTTATCATTATGTAAATTAAATGCTTTTAAATTGGATCTTTTTGAATCTAAGTCTAAAGCTATAGGCAATATCTCTATATCTTTTGCCCCATAGCTTAATAAATCTCTTTTATTGAACTCTGAATCTGCTGCGAAATACTTGAAATTTTTTATATTCGTCTTTAATTGATTAAGGCCTTTTATGGAATAGTTATAAAAATCCACATTGTTAGATTTAAAAAAATCTGGTGGTGTTACGTTATGATATATTAAAACTACATTGGCTTTTATACTAAGCACACTCTCCATTGTATGGCTGTATCCTGAAAAGTGATAAAATACAATTGAATTCTTATCAACTTTAATTTTATTAATATCATGCCTGTACTTACTCACTTTATGATTAGCCCATTTAGAATAGATGTAGTTTTCAAAGCCAATTTCGTTAAGCAATTTATGTGTATTAATAACACTATTACTTACGCCATCTCCATAATCCAATGCATCTATTATCTGCAATATCTTCATTAATACTCACCTCACGGCTTTTTTGCCACTATTTCCATTTCATAACACATTCCATTTTTTCTTCCATGTGATTTAATTTCTATTTCTGCGAAACCAGCTTTATTTAGCATATCTACAAGGAGCTCGGGCGAAAATACAGAATAATGATAATCAAGCTTATAATCCTGACTTCCCATAATTACTTCTGACAATTCTGAAAAGGTCATATTGCCTTCTACATATTTATTTGCCATAGCATCCATGTCGGGCACAATGGCAGTAAAAACCCCGTCGCTTTTTAATAAATTAAACCAATATGGTAATAATTCTTTTTCAAGAACTAGTTTTTCAAAATGTTCTAGCAAATGCGCAGAATATATTTCATCGACACTTTCAGATTCAAAAGGTAAATTTGCGACATCGCTAACTATGTCTACATTAGGCAAATCTCTTGCATCTATACTCAAATAACCTTCAACATCAAAAGGTCCTGAACCAAGATTGATTCTTAATTTTCCGTTGTTATGAGATATTTTATCTTTACAGTTGTCTTTTATCTTAGGCTTTATTACATCTTTTTCATTTGTAGCTTTTTTGCTGTTTCTCAACCTAAAATCTAATTCATAAAATAGTTCGCGCCTAAAACACTGATACGCGTTCCATATGGATTCAAAGTTTTTATTATTTAACAATGCATTTTCCCAAAGATTATTGAAGTTATTGTTAACGCTATTATTAAATTCCCACTGACTTTCAAAATTCTTATTCATATTCTGATTGAACGTCCATTGATTTTTTATTTCATGCTCTAAATTTTCATACTGTTTATTTGAGGCAGAAATATTTTTTTCAACCAAGTCACTTACTATACCAATTCTGTTATTAATAGTAAAATCAATTTTTTCTTTTATAGAATTTACCGTATTGTTAATTTCAACGATTTGCCCAGCATTTTCTTGCTTTAGCTCATCAATTTGATTTTTTATTGATATATAGTCATTATAAAATTCTTCTAATTGCTCTTGTTGCTTATGTTGAATTTGTATTATAGTTTCTGATGTGGAAGACATTTGATTTAATAATGCACTTATGAAATTAGATATTTTCAAATTAAATTCAATCTGAAAGGCTGTATAAACTTTTATGCTCCGTCGAATTAATCTTTTTAGTAATCTAAATCTTGTTTTTTCAGGTAACATACAACGTGCTGCTACTACTGAATCATTAATTTCTTTAAGGATCGTTGAATTAGAACTTTTAATTTCGGACATAGCAGTCTCCATGATACTATAATCCGTAAAAACATTATACCCAAATGAAATAGATTGAAATGGTTCGTATAATTTTATAAAAGAAAGAGATTTAATGAATATGCCCACTTTTTTATTAAAGCCATTAGGCATAGTAGGATTTAAAGTATGAAATTCAAGTACTTGTAATCCGTCATTATATAGAGCTTTAGGTAATGTTATTCTGACCTTTTTATTCCAATCAAAATTATTTTGTATATTAATAATGTTATTTCCGTTAAAGTTTATCTTTAAATCACCAGTACCTTCACAAAATCCAAAAACTATTTCGATAATTGAGTCTATATCACTGGGAAGTTTAAGTAAAAGCTCAGCCTTTTCACCTGACCAAACACCCTCTGCTTCTTGTTCATACCAACCAATTCCCATTATAAAAT
>Ga0153949_1000657_pt1 | contig 12168 bp, 8 predicted proteins | sample TSNJ033MetaG_FD_104705 | JGI IMG/M metagenome (GOLD analysis project Ga0153949, IMG submission 104705) | Attine ant fungus gardens microbial communities from New Jersey, USA - TSNJ033 MetaG | ecosystem: Host-associated > Fungi > Mycelium > Unclassified | place: USA: New Jersey, Wharton State... | reverse complement strand
GATCATAATGTATTATCAACGGATTCGGAGAGTACTGATGATCAGCTGTTTTTAAAATCATGTGCCAGACGGTATGGTATTTATTATTCGAAACCAGGCAACGGTATCTGTCATTTTCTACATAGTCAGAGATTTGCCCGGCCCGGACAGATTATTCTGGGGGCCGACAGCCATACGCCAACTTCTGGCGCCGTGGGCGCCCTTGCCATCGGCAGCGGCGGCTTGACTGTTACGAAAGCAGCCCTTGGTGACGGCTTTAGGACCAACATGCCGAAGGTGATGCAGGTTGTCTTAAAAGGCAAGCTTTCTCCCGGTGTTACCGCGAAGGATATTGCCCTGGAGATTACAAGCCGGCTGACGGTCAAAGGTGGTGTCGGATATGTACTGGAGTATGCAGGAGAAGGTGTAGAAGCGCTCTCGGTAACGGAGCGCCAGACCATCGCTAATATGAGCATTGAGGCAGGCGCTACCTCCGGCGTATTTCCCAGTGATCATGTGAACCGGGCTTATCTGGAAGCTCAGGAGCGGGCCCGGGATTTTATGGAATTGAGTCCGGATGCGGATGCGGTTTATGATAAGATCCTTAAAATTGACTTATCGGCTCTGGAGCCGATGGCTGCCAAACCGCATATGCCGGATCAGGGCGCATCAGTAAAAGATTTGCAGGAGGTGAAACCGCAATCTGTCTTTATTGGAAGTTGCACCAATGCTTCTTATTCGGATATTGCCAGAGCAGCCATGATCTTAAAGGGAAGGAAAGCACATCCGGATATTGAGCTGTCGGTGGGACCTGGTTCCCGGCAGGTGCTGGAGCATTTGGTGAAGGACGGAATTCTGGCCGATTTGATTGCTTCCGGTGCCCGGATTCTGGAGCCGGCCTGCGGACCATGCGTTGGCGTGGGCCAGGTGCCCGGATATAAAGGAATCTCCGTGCGTACCTCCAACCGTAATTTCCCGGGACGTTGTGGCAATACAGATGCAGAAGTCTATCTGGTGAGTCCGGAGACAGCGGCGGCAACGGCGATTACCGGCCATATCAGTGATGTGAGGGAACTTTTTGATTGCAGTCTGCTGGCTGAAGTAGTGGAGCCTTTAAAATATGCAGTTGATGACTCGATGATCCTGAAACCGGAGGATACAAAGAATCCTCAGCTGGAACCGATTGTTAAGGGACCCAATATTTCGGATTTGACGGTACGTGAACCGATGGCGGAGCGGATAGAGGCAGGCATTGTCTTAAAGACCGGAGACAATATTACAACCGATGATATTATTCCGGCCGGCTCCAGTATTCTGAAGTACATTGCTAATATTCCGAAGTTTGCGGAATATACCTTCTGTTATACCGATCCGACTTTTTATGAGAGAGCGAAAAAAATGCAAAGCTCCATTATCGTCGGCGGGGAGAACTACGGACAAGGTTCAAGTCGTGAACATGCGGCAATATTGCCGATGTACTTAGGTGTCCAGGCGGTCATCGCAAAATCGTTTGCCCGCATTCATAAAGAGAACCTGTTCAACTATGGGATCTTGCCGCTGGTATTTGAATCACCGGCTGATTGGGAGCTCCTGGAGCAGGGGGATGTTCTGGAAATTGAAAATGTCTGGGAAGGCATCGAGTCAGGTGTGTTCCGGGTAAAAGCAGCAGGAAAAGCGCGGGTATTTGAGGTCCGCCTGGAAGCTTCGGAGTATGATAAGGAAATGCTGCGGGCTGGCGGTGCCATGAATTATCTGGCGAAAAGGTCTGAAATATAAAAAAATTAATGCCAAAGGCAGAATCAGCGGATACCGCTTGATTCTGCCTTTGCGCTGAATAAAGACATATCAAAAACCACTTAGACTTAATAATTTTTCATTATTATGGAATAACTAAATATACAGGAAAATGAATTGTGGACAAGTCTTATTTCTGGTAAAATGAAACAAATCGGTGGGTGATGGATTGGCGAGGGGGATAAAATAATATGGGGAGAAAAATCGGAAAAGGATATCTTGTTCGAACAGTAATTTTTGTTGCGCTCATATCACTGGTACCGGTGGCGGCAGTTGGGATTTTAACAAACTCCAGAATTACCAAAGCAATTAATCATGAACTGGTGGCAGCCAATGAACAGATATTGAGACTGACTACAAATACGATCGAGTCCGTCATAAGTCAGATGAAGAACGCCTGTGTCCAGTTGAAAAATGATAAGGTTTTTTCATCATTTCAGCATTTGGAGCATGAGATTGACTGGTATGAAAGACAAACTATTTTTCAAACAGCGGAAGAGATGCAGGAGATGTATCAGTACATTTCCATTAAGGGGCAGGTATTTGATCGTTTAAGTTCGGAGACGGTAACCAATGGATTTGTACATTCCGTATATTATATCGACTACAAAAAGAACGTAATTCTGACCAGCGACCGGGAACTTTTTCCGCTGAAGGAGTTTTATGATGAATATCTTCTGGATGATTTAAATGCTCAGATTGGTTCTCTGGGCTTAGTAGAACGTACTGTAAGGAACCGGGATGGAACAGAGCAAAATGAAATCAGCATTTTTTACGGGGCCAAGTACCAGGGCGATAATCAGGTTATGGTTATGAATCTGTATCCTGACGAATTTTTTGAATTTTTAAACAAAACTGTTTTTATGCAGGGGGAAGCCAGGTTTTTTATATTGCAGAACAATGAGAATCTTATCTCAGATTCCGGTATATCGGCAGATGCCGGCTCTAAGGTTGCCAGACAGCTGAAATTATATGAGGCGACAGCCTTTTCGCAGGAGATCCAGATTGAGGATACAAATTACTATTTGTCCGGTGTCTTTTCCGAATCACTGCATTGGTGGATCGGCAGCCTGACAAAGGTTAATGAACTGTTTGAGCCAAGCAATTATACGAAACGAATTATTGCAACGATATGCATTACGTTAATAGCGATGATTTGCGTGGCGATTTTGTTCTGGGCTGTCAACTGGTATAAACCAATCCGGAAAATCATGAAGGAGCTGGTGCAGCAGCGCTCAGCCGAGCCGTCAGGGGGCGGACGTGCCCAAAATGAGATGACCTATATTTATGACAGCCTTCAGTCTATGAATCAGGAGAAAAGATCGCTGCAGGAAAGGGTTCATCAGATGCTGCCGCTGTTTCAGGAAAAATATATGCATTCTCTTTTTTTTCAGGATGAGATTGAAAAAGAACGGGTGGAAGAACAGTTTCGCCATCTGAAGATCGGAATCCACAGTGAGAATATCTGCCTGATCACTATGCAGCTGCGAGAAGGTGCCATAAGTGCTGAACAGGAGAAGATGGAAAGTACGGTAGAACAAAACATCTGTATTCAGGAAGTGATTCGCGGTATATTTGATGAAGTGACTGATGAGTATTTTATTTTGCCTGACCTGGAGCGGTTTACGATTGTTTTGAACTGGAAGAGCCAGGAAATGGTTCGATTGCTTCAGATATGCGGGCTTTGCGGTGAGGCTTTTGAGAAGTCATTGCGGCTGGATTACAGTATGGGGATCAGCCGGGTTCACGAATCGATTACGGAGATACAGGAAGCATATCAGGAGGCCCAGCAGGCCCTTTCATGTTCCCTGTTTGAAGGATGTAAAATTGCCTATATTGAAGATATATTGCCGCTGGATCATTTAAAAAGTCATAAGACCTTTTCTATTCCCATGTCTATATTTTCAGCTATTCGTGCAGGTAAAAAAGAAGAAGCGGTGACGGAGCTTCTGACTTATTTAAAGAAAGTGACGCTTGCCTATGACAATTTTACTTATGCCAGGGTAAATAATTTGTTTCTGCGCCTGCTGAGCCGTTTGTTTGATCTGGTGGAGGAGATGGGAATCCAGGATGAAGAAACTAATCTGCTGCTGACGCTGTGCAATGAGGAGCTGATAAAAGGGAACGAATTGCTGGCTATGGAAGCGATGAAAAAAGCCGTGGAACAGCTGGCAGATGTATGCCAGGTGCGCCTTGCTTTTAAAAATAAAGATCGCATCTCGGAGGTAAAACTGGCGATGGAAACACGATATGCAGAAAGCTCATTGTCACTTACGGAGGTGGCGGAGCATGTTGGTCTGAATCCGGATTATCTCAGCCGTATTTTTAAAGAGAATACAGGGAAGACGTTCAGTGAATATCTGACTCATCTCAGAATTATGAAAAGTATGCTCCTTTTAAAAGAGACGGATATGAAAATAAAAGATATCGGCGAAGCAGTAGGATATAACAGTACCAATTATTTTATTAAAGTTTTTAAAGAAAGCATGAAGGTAACTCCCCGGGAATATCGCGGGGGCCTGTGATTATATGATACAAATCCGACATTTATGGAAATAATATGTAGAATTTTACAGGAAGTAAGAGGAATGCTATAAAATAGGATATTTATTATATAAAATCCCCTTTTCGGATGGTATTATGAGACCAACCCAAGAGGGGAATTTTGTTAACGTAAAAAACAAAAGGAGGTAAGGTTTATGAAGAAGACAAAAAGAGTATTGGCGTGTTTGACCGCAGTGTTGCTTCTGGGAATGGCCGGATGTGGAGGCGGCAGCAATGCGCCGTCAGAGGGAACCGTTGGCGGCGGAACCGGCAGTGCCGGTAGTGGAGTAACTGCCACAGAGGCACCTTCAGAGGAGCCAGTGAAGCTGATATATTTTTTTCAGCCGCCGGCTAACTATCAACCGACGGATTCAGCAGTTCTGCAGAAAATCAGAGCCAGGATTTTAGAAGATACCAATGTTGATGTAGAGTTTATTCTGGCCCCCATTGATAATACGGAATACAACAATAAACTAAATCTGATGCTGGCCGGCGGGGAGCAGCTTGACATTTTCCTTACCAATGGCTGGGAGGATTTACAGAGAAATGGTGTTTTGGCGGATCTGACCGATGTTTTGAAGGAATATCCGGAGCTGACAGATGTGTTTGGCAACGCTATGGAAGCGATGAAAACCAATGATAATAAGATTTGGGGAATTCCAAGAAACGGAGATGCCGTCCACTATCCGGTATGGATCCGGAAAGACTGGCTGGATGAGCTGGGATTGGAGGTGCCAAAAACAATCGATGAATTCGAAACGGTTTTAAAAGCATTTAAAGAAAATGACCTGGCCGGCAATGGAAAAACGATTCCGATGCTGACATCTTTTGAAAACCTTCCCCACTGTTTGCTGGGGGCATATACAGAGAATGGAACAGGTGTATATACATCACCGGATGGATTGATGATGCCGTTTTTCATGGATCCTGGTTATAAGGATATGCTGACAGAATTAAATGACTGGTACAAAGATGGCTTGATTGACAAAGAGACGTTCATCTATAAGGACAACCAGAGAATTGATCTGATCAAACAGGGACGTGTTGGGGCGGCCGTATTATGGTTCTCCAGAGTCAGTCTGAATGAGCAGGAACTGAAGAAACTGGTTCCCGAAGCAGAATATGTGATAGCATCACTTGAAGGCCCGAAAGGCAAGGCCGAAACTGTAAATGCATATGCCAGATTTCCGATTGGTATCTCCACTGCACCGGGAACAACCGGATATGTGATTTCCGGTAAATGTAAAGATGTAGACGCGGCTATACGTGTATTAAACTGGGGATTTACCAATACGGGTAATTATATAACCTCCAGATATGGAATTGAAGGTGAAGGCTGGCAGTGGGCTGATAAAGATGCCGGTGTGTTTGACCTTCTTGTGCCCCAGACCGGTGATGAGTATTGTATGTATAAAGGCCTGGTGACGGAGATGGCTGTAAGGGAAAGTATCAGCCCCAATGAGAAGCATGTGGAATATATCTATGGAAAAGAAATTGTAAATTTTGACCGTGCCAAATATCCGCCGGATGGCGGCATTCATTTTGACATGAAAACGATCTATGATACGGTTCCTAATGTTTCCGATATCCTGCGTATTTATCAGGAGGAATCAATCAAATTCATAACCGGTGCGAGACCATTGTCAGAGTATGACGCTTATATAGAGAGTCTGAAAAAATCGGGAATGGACCAACTGGCATTGGAAGTAACAAAACAGGTTGAAGCGGCAACGAAATAATAAGGGGGAAAAACTATAAAAAAGCACAGATTTTATTACTATGTGATGGTACCAGGGCTGTTGTTTTTTATCATATATAAATATATTCCGATGCTGGGGATTGTTGTGGCATTTAAGGATGTAGCTCCATTTGACGGGGTGGCGGAAATTATTTCCGCCCCCTGGGTAGGATTCCGGCATTTTCAGAACTTCTTCAGCTCTGTATTTTTCTGGGAGGTATTGCACAATACGGTGGTAATCAGTCTCCTTTATCTGGTACTGGGGTTTCCAGCTCCGATTATCTTTGCGCTGGTTATCAATGAAGTCACTCATCTTCGGTTTAAGAAGGTCATCCAGACGATTTCGTATTTACCGCACTTTCTATCGATGGTAGTAGTAGCTGGTATGGTAACCAATCTTTGCAGCCCGAATGGCGGCCTGATTAATGCAATCATAGAGTTTTTTGGCGGAGAGCCGGTATTCTTCCTGGGAAGCAATCAGCATATTCGGGGCGTCATTACACTGACGGCGATATGGCAGGAAATCGGCTGGGGCTCGATTATCTATCTGGCGGCATTGACCGGGATATCGGCAGAATTGTATGAAGCGGCAACGGTGGATGGAGCCGGACGCTGGAAACGGCTTATACATATTACATTACCAGGAATTATGCCAATCATCAGTATCATGTTTATACTGCAGATAGGGAAAGTTCTGGATGCCGGATTTGAACGGGTGTTGCTGCTTTACAATCCGTCGGTGTATCAGAATGCAGATATTATAGATACCTTTGTATATAGAAAAGGTATCAATGAACTGCAGTATTCATTTTCAACTGCAGTGGGATTGTTTAAGTCCGTCATTGCGTTTGTATTAATTACCGGGACAAACTGGGTGACGAAGAAGCTGGGGCAGGAGACACTATGGTAGGAGGGCCGGAATGAAAAGAAAAAGGGCAGTATCCGAGCGAATCGCAGATTTTTTCATATATGCAGGTTTAATATCGCTGGCTTTGATTTTCCTGATTCCCTTTTGGATGGTTCTGGTAACTTCTGTGGTCAGTGAATCAGAACGGTTAAGCAGGGGATTGCTGATTATGTATCCCAGGAAACTGGATTTTTCAGCTTATCAGACGATATTGTCGAAAAACTCGCAGATAGTTTCAGCATATGGTATTACACTTATGAGAACCGTGGTAGGCACGGCGTGCAATCTGTTAGTTACATCAATGCTGGCCTATGGCTTATCAAAAAAGACACTTCCGTTTCGGAAAACGATTACATTGGGAATCTTTTTCACTTCGATCTTTAACCCGGGACTGATTCCGGCATTTCTGGCGGTGAAGTATACCGGATTGTATGATTCGTTTGGGGCATTCATTGTTCCCAATCTGGTGGTCGTGTGGTGGATGCTGATTCTTAGGAATTTCTTTATGCAGATTCCGGATGAGCTGGAGGAAGCGGCGCTGATCGATGGGGCTTCACCGGTCACTGTTTTGTTTAAGATTATCCTGCCGCTCAGTCTTCCGTCGCTGACAACCATCGGTATGTTTTATGCTGTATGGCATTGGAATTCCTGGTTTGACGGCATGATTTACATTTCGAGCAGTAAGCTGTTTCCGGTTCAGGTGGTGCTGAAGAATATTATCTCGGCATCCATGGTGGAAAATCTGGACTTGCTGGCAGGGAGTGTCCCACCGCCGCTGGAAGCAGTGAAGTCGGCAGCGATTATGGTATCTACACTACCGATTCTGGCGGTTTATCCGTTTGTTCAAAAATATTTTGTCAAAGGCATTATGGTCGGTAGTGTGAAGGGCTGATCGATAGGAGAATAATTATGAATAGAAGAGATTATCCGAAACTGAAGCTGTCCGGGGCAGTTGATATTGGATGCCGGCAGTTTTTGGTAACGGAGCTGCCACAGGGGATTCGGGTGGATGAAACGCTTGGAATTGCAGGGGTAGCTGCGCTGAATGGTTTTTTAGTACACCGTGCCGATACGGCACTTTATGAAGTACGGGCAATTATCACACCGGGCGGAGATTATCTGATGATGTTTCCGGCAGGCGCTCATTATTCGGGGGCATCTAAAAAGATAAATGAGATGTTGCTTTATCGCTCCAGTGATAAGGGGAAGACATGGATTGGACCAGGCACAGCATTTCAGATTGACTATAATCAGCATGGGTTTATACCGCTGATACCAAAAGGGTCAGGTCGTATATACTGTTTCGGCACACAGCCGGTTTGGGATGAATATTGCGTGAAAAAAGGGCAGCAGGAAAATGCTCCGATTGGATATTTTTATTCTGACGATGACGGATATACCTGGATCGGGCCGGAGCTGATCAGACCGATAAATGATCCGGGATTTAAAGGGATGTCAGTGACGAGAATGTGTGAGACGGATCAGGGAACCTGGCTGTTGGGAGCGCATGAGGCTGACTGGTCTTACAAACCGCTGCATACGAAGCAATATGTGCTGCGCTCGGAAGATCAGGGAAACACATGGGAGGTATTGCCGGGTAAACGGCCGGGAGGTTGGTCTGTGGAAGATTTTAACCGTATGGATGAAGGCCGCCTGCTGAATCTGGGGGTAGAAAACGTGCTGTTTATGATCCGTACACCGGAAGGACATCTTTGGGCATCATGGAGTGAGGATGATGGAAAAAACTTTAGTTCGCCGCAGCCGACTACTTTGATTCAGCCGGATGCCCCTCCGATGATAGAACTTTTGTCCGATGGAAAAACCATTGTCTGCCTGCATCATAACAGGCACCATGATCTGGACTATGTGGGCCTTGGCACGGACAATGAACCGTTGATGAAAGACAGAACAGAAGTCTGGGCATCCCTCTCTAAAGACGGAGGGAAAACCTGGAGTGAGCCGGGCTTTCTTTTCTGTAATGCTTTGGAACCGAATCTGGAGAATCCGTTCAGGAATCATCAATGTTCTTATATTGATATGTTTACGGATGACGGTGTTTTGCACTTGTTTGTACCGCACCGGTGGCAGCAGGTACTGCATCTGAGGATACAGGAAAATGAACTGGAAAAACTTCCGGATAAAAGCGAATTAGGAAAGTGAGGAAGGTAGGGAAGACAGGATGAAAATAGCTGCATTTTATGGTCCTGACGGGATGAAGATGGAAACCCATCCGCTTCCGGTGGTACCGGATGGAATGGTCTTGCTTAAGGTAGAGGCCAGCGGAATCTGCGGCGGAGAATATAACATTTATCAAAAGAGAAGCACAGTGCCAATCCCGGATGAGGGGATTATCCTGGGGCATGAGGTAGTCGGCAGAGTGGTTAAATCTGCGGGTATGCTAAAAGAAGGAATGCTTGTGGCAGTTTCGCCTAACAGCGGATGCGGGAGATGCTGGTATTGTCAGCATGGACTTTCCTATGAATGTCAGAACAAGCCGGTTCATACTGCCCAGACTGGCGGCGGATACGCAGAATATATGGTGGCAGAGCCGGCCCAGTGTTATGCACTGCCGGCGGATATTTCCGTAGTAAAGCTGGCAATGGCTGAGCCGCTGGCCTGTTGTATTCACTCGTTGAACCGGGTTGGTATTAACATGGGAGAGCGTGTTGCAGTTCTGGGTGCAGGAGGAGGAGCTCAGTTATTGATCCAGTTGGCAAATCTTAACGGTGCCGCTATGGTGGCAGTTTTTGACAATATGGATGAGCGGCTGGCGCTGGCGCTAACTATGGGTGCAGATGAAGTTTGTCATACTGACAGAGAAGATGCAGAAGTGAAAGCGAGGCAGTTAAATGGTTTCGATGTGGTGATCGTGACGCGCAGTGCCCCTGCCTTTTTTGAACAGGCAATTCGCATGTGCGCATGGAGAGGCAGAGTATTGTGCTATGGCGTGGCGGCAGCAGAGACTATGTTTCAGGTGAGTCCCAATCTGCTCTGGAAGAAACAGCTGGCACTTATTGGCAGCAGATCCTTTGAGGGAGATGCATTTGAGACTGCGGTAAATTTATTGGTTTCGGGAAAAGTAAAGACAGAGGCACTCACCAACCGTCTTATTTCACTGGACCAGGTGGAAGACGCATTGGCAAGTTCTAAGGGACAGATTAAAACGGTAATTGTATCAGCGGATATATAAGGGGGCCCGGAATGGAACGTGTAAAATTAATATTGGCTGGTTTTGGCGCAATGAGTAAACTGGCCTGGTGTCCGTTGATTCAGCAAACGCCTGCGGCAGAAATGGTGGCTTGTGTTGACCCCGATCCGGAGGCATTTTCCGAAGCGATTGAAAAGGGGTATCTGACTCCGGAGATGTGTTTTTCCAGTTTGTGTGAAGCGATTGCCGTAGTAAAAGCGGATGGGGTGATTGTGGTAACTCCGCCTAATCAGCATGAGGCGGTATGCCTGGAAGCGGCGAAGGCCGGATTACATATTTTATGTGAAAAGCCATTAGCGCCATCTTTAGAGGCGGCAAAACGGATGGTGCAGGCGGCAGAGGATGCGGGTGTCCAATTGATGATAGCGCAGAATCGGCGTCATACCGCGTTCATTCATACCATGAGGAATCTGGTGCAGAGCAACCGGTTTGGAAAAGCCGGACAGGTTTATGTGACATTCCGGCAAATCTTTACCCGTGACAGTTTTCGGGATACCATGGAGCATCCGCTATTGATTGATATGGCCAATCACCATTTTGATACGATTCGCTATGTGCTGGGGGAGGAGCCTGCCGGAGTCGCAGCAGTTGGATGGAATCCGGACTGGAGTCGTTTTCGGGGAATTGCATCGGCAGTTGTGGTCTTTGACTATAAACGGAACCTGAGGGTGGTTTATGATGGAAGCTGGCATGCGATGAATGGAGAGATGACATCTAATGGATGTGACTGGCGGATTGAATGTGAAGATGGAGTGATCGTCTGCCGCGGAGAGCGGGTGTATACTGCACCGCGTGGTGAATATGCATCAGGAAGCTGCGGTGGGGTTTTGACAGAAGAAAAGCAGGTGGATATGCGATATGAAACAACCGCCTATTTGTTTTGGGAGTTTTTACAGGTGATTACGGAAGGCAGAATTCCGGAAACATCGGGAGAAGATAATATTCACACCCTAAATATGGTATTTGCGGCAGTGCAGGCGGTAGATACGGGGAAGCATGTGCAGATAAAATAAAACCAGCCCGGAGGAAACGATGATGGAAGATTATACAGCGGAAAGCAGATTATCTCATAGTGAAATACTGAAACTGAAAAGGTGGAATACACCTACCGTATACAATGGCTGGGAGCAGATTACGAGCCATGATATCACCAAACATTTTAATAAAGAAGCAGTAACCGATTTTATGCCTTATATGGGGCCGATGGTGGGATATGCAGTAACTGTGCAATTTGAACCTTCCAATAAGGAGCACACAAAAAATAATAAGGCATGGGAGGAGTACCGCAGATATGTGGCCGGTGTGCCGGGGCCGAAGATTGTCGTTGTAGAAGACCTTGATAAACCGGAATGCATCGGAGCGTTTTGGGGGGAAGTAAACAGCAATGCTCATAGAGCGCTGGGATGTGTGGGAACGATAACGGATGGAGCAATCCGTGATGTAGATGAAATGATGAATGCCGGTTTTAAAGCCATCGCCAGAAGATTGTGCGTAGGACATGCTTATAGTACACCTGTGCGCTGGAATTGTGAGGTGGAGGTGTTTGGGTGCAGGATTTCACCCGGACAGCTGCTCCATGCAGATAAACATGGTTTTCTGGCTGTTCCGCAGGAAGATGAGAAACTGCTTTTAAGTGCTTCCAGATTTATGGATGATAATGAATGTGACTTTGTCATTCCGGCCGGACGAGGCAGCGCAGGGAAGAGTACAGGGGAGATCCTGCAGGCGCTTTTGGATGCCGGGGCCGGTTTTAATGAGGCACTTAAGGCGCTCTATTCCGGAAATGGGGAGTGGTAAAGCAAATTTTAGTTGACATAAAAATTAATGCTAAAGGCAGAATCAGCGGATATTGCTTGATTCTGCCTTTGACTACCTCATTTTATTTCTGCGCAACCGGCTCTGCATAAGCAAAATTAGCCGGCCAAACCACTTTATATTCGCCGTTCTGCACCTGGGCAGCGGAGATCACCAGATGCTCCGGTGAAGCGATGGCGGTAT
>Ga0153949_1000653_pt1 | contig 12185 bp, 9 predicted proteins | sample TSNJ033MetaG_FD_104705 | JGI IMG/M metagenome (GOLD analysis project Ga0153949, IMG submission 104705) | Attine ant fungus gardens microbial communities from New Jersey, USA - TSNJ033 MetaG | ecosystem: Host-associated > Fungi > Mycelium > Unclassified | place: USA: New Jersey, Wharton State... | reverse complement strand
CTTCAAACTCAAAGCCTGAGGATGGATAGCAAATCGTCTCCAATACTTTAAGAGCATCCTCATCGGCGGTTTTGCCCGCTGTACCCTTTCCCACAAAGATAAAATTGTTTGCCTTTATAAGATTTTCCAAATGCTTATCGTAAAATTGCTGACAGCTATCAAGATATAGCGGCCCATTATCCACCATCCAGCGCAGGTTATTCAAGTGCCCACCGTAAGCATCCCGCTTCAGGCTTCCAGACGCAAGGCCCGATTCTAAGGCCATGAGGTATAACGTCAGCACAGTGGCTGTATAACCGCGGGTTCTTTGGCCGATTGGTTCCCGGTCCGCCTCAAGGCTCACGGCGAGATTGCCCGTATTTCCCACTGCTGTGTCTTTTGGGTCTGTGAGAGTAACGACAGCGCAGCCATTCTGACGCATCCTTTCCACCGCCGCGGCGGAATTCGTGGATCGTCCGGTTTGGGAAACCACGATTGCCATGGGATTTTTGCCATAGATATTCGAGACGTGCGATGGAACCATGTCAATGACTTCAATCCCCAAGATTTCCTCCATAAAAGCGCGGGAAGCGGCACAGGCATTGTGGCTGGTTCCGCTGCCTACCAGATACAGGCGGTCGGGTTTCACGGTAAGGTAATAATTAACAAATTCGTCCAGTAAGCTGTCCTTTTGCTCCAGAATTTTTTCCATACAGCGGAATTGAGTCAGATAGCAGTCATACATCGTTATGTTCATTAGTTACTCCTCCATAATTTGTTGATTATATTTGGCAATCAATTCGGCGATGCCTGATGCAACGCAACGGATATTGTCGGCAGATATCCCATAATGGGTGACAAGGCGGTACCAACTGTTTTGAGGAGGGTTAATTATGATACCGCGCTTGTGAAGCTCTCTTACCAGAATGGCAGCTGGCACAACATCCTCAGGGACGCGGAAAAATACGATATTGGCGGGGATGTTGTGGCGCTTCAGATAGACCTGTGAAATCTCGGAAAGCAAAGATTCCAACAGCCGAGCGTTTTCATGATCCTCATTAAGCCGGTCTCTCATGCGTTCCAGAGCGATCAAGCCGGGAGCGGCCAGAACGCCTGCCTGGCGCATGCCTCCCCCCATGATCTGCCGTTTGCGCCTTGCCGATTCAATAAAACTGGCGCTGCCCGCCAGTAGGGATCCTACCGGTGCGCATAGTCCCTTGGACAAGCAGAACATCACCGTGTCCGCAAAACAGGCGATTTCCTGCGGTTCCGTCTTCAGGGCCAGCGCCGCATTGAACAGCCTGGCGCCATCCAGATGCACAGGGATACCATATCTGCCCGCTAAGGCATATACTTCCTCCATATATTCGAGCGGAAGAACCTCCCCCAGGGAATGGACGTTTTCCAAGCAGATCAGACCGGTACGGGGACTGTGCAGGCCCCCCACCCGCCGTATACGGCTGCAAATCTCCGCTGGGGACATCAATCCGTTCTCCGAAGCGATTGTCCGCAACTGCACGCCGGAAACCACGCCGGCAGCCCCCATCTCGTTCGCAACGATATGGCAGTTGTCCTCAAGAATCACCTCATCGCCGCGGTCGCAATGTGTGAACAAAGCAAGCTGATTGCCAAAGGTTCCGGTGGGGATAAATAAGGCTGACTCCTTACCCAAAAGATCCGCCGCCCGCTCCTCCAAGCACCTTATGGAAGGGTCCTCCCCATACCCATCGTCTCCTACCTCCGCTTGGGCCATGGCGGCCCGCATCTCAGGTGTGGGATGTGTAACCGTATCGCTTCTTAGATCAATTTTCTGCATTTTGCTCTCCCCCTCCATCACGGTGTTCTGCCATCATCGCCAGGAATTGGGCGTATTCTCCATTGTCCAAGCATTGCTTGGCAGCCAGGAGCAGTGATCCCTGAACAGGTGTGAAGCAGGGGGAACGGAGGAAAAACCGGTCGCTGTCCAAGACCTCGCCAAGGAGTTCCGGTACATGCTTTGCCCGGAAAAGTCCCCCGGAGTAGGAGACCTGTGCTTTTCCCTCAAAGTGTAATTTGCGGTGTACGGTTTCCACCATCAGGCAGATTTCCTCCACAGCCTGCCGATAGATACGGGCCGCATGGGGATCCCCCTGAAGAAAGGCCTGTTCGGTTACGGTTTGCACACCGGCCATCTTATCCCGGTTCAAATATAGCTCCTTGTTAAACAGGCCGCCGATCTCCATATCCCGGTTTGTTCCAAAATAATCCCGGATCAGGCCATAAATCGGTGTGATTTCCAGACGCCCGTCCGCTTCCTTGGTAAATACCTCGTATGTTTTGCGCGCCACCCAGTGGCATGATCCTTCATCACACAGGGATGCTGACCATCCTCCACACCGCGCGTAGGATTTGCCGTCCGTGCCGGAACATACGGAACCGGTACCCGCGATGATATTAATGCCATTTTTACCTCCCAACGAGCCGAACAGGCAGGTGAAAGCATCGCCATAGAGGCTTACACCGCCAGGGAACAAAGCCTGAAGCCCTTCCATAATTTCCTTGTGTATCCGGGCATTTTCCTCCACGACCGGCATACCTGCCACCGTGTAGGCGATATGCGTCATGGACACGCCACTCTCCTCTTCCAGCCTGCCGGCCGCTTGGCGTAACATTTCCAGGACGCCGCTTACCCCATCCTTGTGAAAGCGGCATCCGCCGCTACAAAAATGCGCCAGGATTTTCCCACAATGATCGGTCATTAGGAATTCCGTTTTTGTTCCGCCCCCGTCTATCCCCAGAATAATCACAACAACCAGACCTCCTTTTCCTTATGATGTGGTTATTTCTTTTTTATCGCGACAGCGTACATGAACCAACTCAGGTGGGGAATCCACTGTTCGCCCCAGCGCCAGTTGTCGGCTTCCCGCTCATCCTCTTCAGCGATATACAGGATTGTTTCGTCATCATCGTATCCTGCGGTAATGCCATTGCAGATGCCTCCCGGACAGCTCATGAAGCAGAAGTTGTAGTTGGAGTAATATGCTGGGTTGTTGCGCCCGCGGCCCTCCACCATGCAGCTGTCAAAGGGATTGAGCCCTAGTATCCAATTGATTTGATTTGACGCGTACTCAATCAGCGCATCGCGGAAAGAGCCAGCCTCCAAATGCTCCGCCAGCAGACCGGCTGCCGCGGCCAGGGATGCAAGCCGTGCGTTTTCGCCCTGCCACCAAGGTGCCGCCTCTGTATCATGGGGGAAGAAAAAGGTTTCCTTGAACGTCCCGCTGGTATAGACATATTGTCTTGCGTAACCAAATGGATTTACTACATGGCCCGTCAGATGGAGTTCGAAAGCCATCACCTTTTTACAGGCATCTAAAATACGCGCCACCGTTTCCTCATCGTTTTCCACTTCCGCAAAGTTTAAAAGCGCGATCACAGGCATGCCGGCGTCCGCTGCGTGAAAGAAGGGGCGGCTGGTCCCATCCACTGAGAAATACCCTTGATCCGGACCCATATCCACCATGCGCTCCAGAATCCGCCCGGAAAGCTTACGACCCTTGTACCTGTAAACGTACTCCCCGGTTGCTTTGTAGAGCTCAGTAACGGCCGCAAGGGCACAGTATTCGTCCAGCAGGTTCCATTTGCCATCGTTGGCATATTTCTCGTTGTTTGCCTCCAGGTAATCATAACTTTCTTTCGCGGCCATAATGTATTCCCTCTGGGTAAATTCAGCGGAGGGATAAAAATGAGCGCCGGCCATGGCAAGGGCAGCGATGCACATTCCGCCACCGCCGCGAAGGCTGGTTTCGTAGTTATAGTCGGTGACTTCCTCCTCTATCCCGGCCTTTTTGGACGCCAAACGCCCCATTTTGTTATACTCGTAATCCAGCTTACGGGTTCCATGCACCGAGCCGTAAGAATCCAAACGGCGGATTGCCCTGAAGAAGGAACCGGATTCCGCCCTCATACGCATGATAAAGTCCGCTCCCCAATAGGCTTCGTCCAAATAGCGGCGGCGCAGGATCAGGTACTGCGGATTTCCAGATTCCTCCATCAGATCATGGGTTTTGAAGAACATATAAGTGGAGAAGGGATGCTGCTGGGGGTTAAAGTATGTGGAGTGGGATAGGTGGGACATGTGCGCGCCCGTATCCCCCGAGGCATCGTACCAACCGCCATGGACGTCCCGCCGGCCTTCCCGTAAACCGCCAAGGAACCCCAGGTTCCGGTCTTCATGGAGCCATTCCCCCGATATCCGCTGGGCCTTAAAGTAGAAGGCGGCGTCCGACAATAATGGACCCAGCAAGTTTTTTCGTATCGCAAAGGGAAAGGAAGATATCTGTCTGCCATCTACGCTGCAGAGGATGCGGAAGGCCCCTTTCCGTTGTAGTGTGCCAAAATCCAAGACGTAATAATAACCGGTATCCCATTTTGCCACAGGCCCGGCTTCCTTGGGGCTTCCTATAAAGGCAGTCTCGCCGGTAGCATCGTCTACCACGCGGAATTCTCCCGCTTCCGCCGGACCATCGCAGACCAGCAGGGCCCGTTTAGGTTCATCGCATTCGTACCCAAGATGATTGTGAAGTATCTTCAGCATTTCGCAAACTCCTTCGGTTTAATATAAGTTATCAAGTTTTATTGAGTTTTTCAGAAAATTATTGTATAGTAGAGACATAAAAGACTGCTTTTTACTTAAACAAGGGAGGGGGATATGAAAAGTATGAAAACGAAAGACCATAATATTGTTACAAGATTCTTTATTCCCTACCTTTCACTAATTGCAGTGCTGATCATAGGCATGGTTCCACTGTATAACCAAGGCGTCCAAATTATGAAAGATAAAGAGATTGCTAAGATTACCGCGACGCTGGAAACAGGCGTCTCCCAGTTTGAAAAGACCGTGGTAGATATCAACTGGGCAACTAAAAATCTGAGCGATCATTATAGCTACATGCGCCTGAGCGCGAAGAGCGAACCGCTGGAAGCCAGGGAAATCTACTTTGCGTCTCAAGTGCAGAAGGACTTTGCGGCGACAATAAGCACCATTTCAATGGTCGATTATGCCTTTTTACGCTTTTCAAATAACAGTATTCATATCGACGGCGACCGGGTCTACCGGGATATTGATTCCTTCTACGGTCCTTATCTGCTCTATGAGGACATGGACGCAGACACGTTTTTTGCCCGGTCCACCCAAGCGCTCCCTGTCCAGCCCATCTTTCTGAAGTCCGAGACAAGCGGCGGCAATGAATATCTGACTCTGAAGTTCATGGACAGTTCTAGCTTGCGGTCAGAGGGGAATACCGTCTACATACTGACGCGCCAAGAAACTATCGTCAACTTGCTTCTGGGTCCGGAACTGGCGGAAATAGGGGCTTTGCGTATGATAAACTCCACAGGAGAAGTCATGCTTCTTCACAATCCCCTGAACCTGCCCATATCCGAAGATAATAAACAGATTCTAATCAGCCGGGAAATCGGATTGTTAGGTTTCTCCGCCGAGGTGGTCGCTCCCGCGGATGTCTATCTCAGCAGCGCTCATGAAGCCATGAGCCTGGTGCTCATTCTGGCATTGATATCCGTGGTGGTCAGCCTTGCCCTGGCAATCGCCTACGCCTACAGGAACTCTTTGCCCATTCGGAAAATCCTCACAGGGGTGCGGGAGATTACAGGTGAAAAGACGGGTAGAGAGAACCCCTACGAATATATCAACCGTTCCCTGGCTTTCATCAGCACCGACCGGAAAAAACTGGTGTTGGAGCTGGATAACTACAAAAGCCGGCTGAGGCACAACTGGATTGACAATCTGATAAACGGCTATATCGTATATGACAAAAAGGATAGTGAGGCCATGGGCATCACCTTTCACGCCTGCAACCGTCTCCTCCTGTTTGGACAGCCCGATAAGCGGGGAGATTTTCTCAGCGGCGAATGGGAATATAACCTGGATACATTTTCTATCCTGAGTATCATTCGAGAGCAAATTACGTGTAACACCCTTATCCACGAAAAGGACAACAAATACATTGTAGCGCTGATTCCTTTTGGTGAGCCCCCTTATTCCGATGAAGGTTCCATTAGGGAACTGGTTTTGGCAGCCATTGACGCCATTCGCCAGGGAGCCGGCCTGGAGGTTGTTGCCGTGGTCAGCCGCCCTATCGGTGACATCAATCTGATCTTCCGGGAGTATCACCGGACAAAACATATGTTGGAATCCTTCCCCGCCGAAAAAAGCCTTGTGTTTTTGGACGATTCCGATATAGAACCGGAATCGGAGCTACCTCTTACTGTTCTCACTAAAATTACCGAACTTCTCCTCATGGGCGCCTATGAGCGTTTAGAGAAGGTTTACAAAACCATCTTTACCCCGGAAGTGCTGCGCTCCGGCCACTTTCACCAGGTCTATTACAGTATCCGCGGCAGGATGATCATGGTGAATCACAAGCTGGATGAAAATCAGCAGGAACGAGTAATCATCCCGGATTACGATCCGCACAGGACGAACGCAGAACTTATGGAGGAGCAGCTGGCCTGCGCCAAGGAAATATGCGGCCTGGTAAACAGCAATAAGATTAGTCACAACAACAAACTCATCGCCGATATCCTGGCTTTCATTGACAAGAAGTATAGAGATCCGCAGCTTAGTACCCATATGATAGCGGACCATTTCAATTTATCGGTAAAGTACGTCTCCCAATTCGTAAAGTCCTCCACAGGCAAGACCTACACGGAATACCTGGAGGGTGTCCGTCTCTCCCGCGCTGTGGAACTGCTGCGGGATGGCAGCAAGTCCGTGGCCCAGATCGCTGAAGAGGTGGGGTTTGTATCCCAGAACACCTTCTATAAATCGTTTCGCCGGGTTTACCAGGTATCCCCTTCCAGATGGCGGAACGCGAGTAAAGAAAACCACTAGCGCAACCCTATAAATTGAACGGAAAAATTGGGATGGGCTAATCCGTTAGGGTGTCGAATTATCCCATCCCAGATTCGGTACATAAAATCCCATTGCTATAGGCATGCGCGATGACGTCCGGCCAGCGTGTTTTTTCTTGTTGGACCTATTGTCAACACTGTTTCGGGCCGGCTCCGGTTTCACCCCTTGATGGATCCGATCATGACGCCTTTAATAAAGTATTTCTGCACAAATGGGTAGATACACATGATGGGAACGGTAGATACAACGATCAGCGCATATTTGAGTAAATCGGCCATTCCCTGCTTTGCCGCCATAAGCTCGGGATCCACCAACTGGGAGGGATCAATGGTGTTTGCGATCAGAATATCCCGTAAGAACAGCTGTAGCGGAAAGAGCTCTTTGTCACTAAGGTAGAGAAATGCGGAAAAATAAGCGTTCCAATGCGCCACGGCATAGTACAGAGTGATGACCGCAATGACGGCCTTGCTCAAGGGAACCACCATGGCAAAGAAATATACAAACTCATTACATCCATCGATCCGGGCGGCTTCTGAAAGCTCTTCGGGTATGTTGTTCTGTATATACGTGCGGGTGATGATCATATTGTAAACGATTATGGCGTTAGGTATCAGCATGGCCCACACCGTGTTAATCATCTTGAGATCGCGAATCAGAATGAAATTTGGTATCATGCCTCCATTAAACAGCATGGTGAAGGTGAAGAGAAACATGACAAGGCCCTTGCCGGGCAGATCCCTTTGGGACAAGGGGTACGCGGCGATCAGCGTCATGGCCACGTTAATCACGGTGCCGAATACCGTATAAAAAATAGTGTTGCGGTACCCTATCCAGATATCCGAATTCTGGAATACGGCCTTGTAACCATCCAGCGTTGGGTCCACCGGCAACATCACTACCTTTCCGGCGCTGACCGCCGCCGCGGAGGAGAAGGATGAGGAGATGATATAAACCAGGGGATAGAGCATAAGCAGACAGATGACACCCAAAAGACCGTAAATAATTATATAAAATGCCTTATCATTTGCGGAATCCTGGATGAATTTTCTTTTTACCGTGGATCGGCTCACTGGCACACACCTCCTTACCATAGACTGGATTTGCTGACGGTTTTACTGATTTGATTTACCACCACCACCAAGATAAAGTTGATAACCGAATTAAAGAGGCCAATAACGGTGGCATAGGAGAAATCCCCGCCCCCAGCAGCCAATCCCACATTGTACACGTAGGTGCTGATCACCTCGCTGGCGCTCCGGTTCAAATCGTTCTGCATCAGATATACTTTCTCAAACCCAATATTCATAATATTTCCCGCAGCCAGGATCAGCATAATGGAAACGGTGGGCAGTATCGCGGGGAGGTCGATATGCAAAACCCGCTGAAAGCGGCTGGCGCCGTCAAGCTGGGCCGCCTCGTGCAGCTCCACGTCCACGCTGGCAAGGTTAGCTACGTAAATGATTGTCCCCCAGCCCGCGCTCTGCCACACGCCCGACCACACGTATAAATGGCGGAAAGCCGATGGGCTTCCCAATAGATCCGCAGGGTATTCTCCGACAATCGAATTGTAGAGGACACCGTACAAACCGGTGCGAGCATTAAATATCTGAAACAGCATACCCACCATAACGACCGTAGAAATAAAGTGCGGCAGATAGGTGATGGTTTGCACAAATTTTTTGTATGCCTCTACGCGAACCGCATTGAAGCACAGGGCCAGAATAATGGGTATGGGAAAGCTGGCGATAAGATAATAAAAACTCAAGATCAGGGTATTGGGCAGTATTCTGCTAAACTGGTACGAGGTGAAGAACCGCTTAAAATTGTCAAACCCCACCCAATCACTGCCCCAGATTCCCCCGGCAATAGAGTATTTTTTAAACGCGATCTGGATTCCCAGCATGGGATAGTATTTAAACAGCAGCAGGTAAACAAGCGGCACGGCGAGGAAAATATATAGACGCCAATGTTCTCTCATCCTTTGGAGAAGCCTCTTTTTTCCAGCAGCCGGGGCATTGATAGCCGCCGGTTTTTTGACTTTTAACATCTGGATACGGTTCCCCCTTTCCGGAAGGCCGCCGGCTGTGCCGGCGGCCCGATCCGATTTTTTTATACATTAATGATCCCTGTCATAAGCCGTCTGGGAGATTTCCACAAAGCGCTGCAACCCAATATTGTCTAATTCCTCGAGATAAGCATCCCACTGGGTATCCAGGTCCATATCTCCGGTGACAAAGCGGGCCATGCTTTCGTTGACATACGTGACCAAGGTAGAATATATATCTTTGATCTGATCATATTCCTCCTGGTTGTACTTGATTAGGTCGACATATTCCTTGGGTGTTTTACCCAGATAATAGGGCACGGCTTCGGCAATGAACAGCTCAGTATATAGAGGATCGTCCACAGTCACGGCTTGACCGTCCTGAATGCCCAACCGCAAGACTGCGTTTATACCGAAGTAGCTGTTTTGCACGGAGTTGAATGGCAGGATAGGTACTACCACCGGTTCGAAGCCCAGATCCTCGTAGAGGCCCTTGTCGTCAGGGCCCGGCTCTCTCCAGTCAACCTCTGGAACGCCGAAGCGGCTGCGGAAAGCCATATCCTCGGACATACAGTAGTCGCCCAGCCGGAAAGCGGCTTCAGGATGATCGGCAAATTTCGTGATGATAAAGCCTCCACCAGGAGCGGATGGATAAAAAGCGGTCCAGCATACGCCCTCGGGCCCGGTAAGCGGGGGAAGTGGCGCATAATCCAGCTTGCGCTCATCCGTAGCGCCAAATAGATTGGCGCCGGCAGTATAGACGCCCACTTGGCTCTCATCTCCCGCAGCCAGTAGTTCTTGCAGCTGGGTCACGTCCTGTGTTATACACATAGGTGACAGAAGCCCTTCGGACACCAGCATTTTCAGATAACGCAGGCCTTCCCGCCATTCCTCCTTGGTGTATGGTGTGTCCAGTATACCGTTTTCCAAGATCCAGCGGGGCTTGTTGTTTGGGGAAGCTGCGTCATTATAAATGAAAGCGTTCATGATGGCATCGAGGGAAGAGGATTGCCAACCTTGACTGCCGGTAAAAGGCACTTCGTCCTTCTTTCCGTTCTGGTTGGGGTCTAAGTCACGGAACGCTTTCAGAACCTCGGTGAAATCATCGGTGGTAGTGGGCATATCGAGGCCCAGATTATCCAGCCATACTTGGTTAATCCACTGGCGTTGCGAGTGCATATTGCCTACCTGCTCCGTGTACTTGGGCAGGTTATAGATATTTCCATCGGCCTGAGTCATCAATTCACGCAGGTTATCGATGCTTACGCGCTCGAAAGCATCGTGAACTTCGACCCCGATAGTGTCGATATAGTCGTTCAGTGCCAAGAACACGCCTTGGGAACCGTAGTTAAGCAGAGCCATACTATCAAACGAGAAGCCCATCAGCACATCAGGCAACTCGGTGCCGGAATTGATCATAACTTCAAGTTTTTGGTTCGCTTCGCTTGAGTTTGAAGGGAATATTACGAACTGGATATCCATATTGCCCAGTTCTTCCATGTATAATGCCAGGGCATTGGTTTCGTAGTCCTCCACGAACATGCTCTGTACCACCCCCATTGTGAGAACGATGGGTTCTTTACAGATAGGAAAAACCCCGGGAGGATTAACATTGGGATCCGTGATCCCTGTTGTTTCCTGCTCGCTGGCGCTTACCTGAGAATCGGGGCCGGAACTGCCCTGACTGTCAGACTGCGATTGGTTTGATGAAACTGCTCCGCTGCAGGCTGATAACATCATGCAAAAGATCAGGACAAGTGCCAGCATGAATTTTTTTGATAAGCATTTTGTCATTTAATAAATGCACTCCTTCCACAATAACCAAAATGGATCTATGCCTATACGCTCACTCCATCTTCCGGACGAAGGAGTGTTTGCATCATAATGATATAACTATCATCACTATAATTCAAGATTCGATTCCGCAAAATTTAGTGAAAATAGTTATAATAGACATTGACATCAGGATTTTTATCATGAATTTTTCAAGAATGGCGGGATGCGAAAAGGCGATATTTAGCGGCGTAATGTCAAAATCACTACCATTAATCTTCGCACCCATTCTTTCATAAGAGGCAGGGTGTTAATTTGCAATTAAAAGCAGCCTTGCTGAACTGCCCCCTGTCAAGTAGACAGGAAAAAATAGTAATTCAAGAAATGGACGTTATAAAGCGTCCATTTCTTGCTTCTGAGTCTAGGATGCCACCAATAGCGCCCGTGCATCCCATTAGCGGAGATGTGCATCATCATAATGGCATCGACATCGGCGCGGCCTATGGAACAGATGTGTTGGCGGCGGCTGACGGCACGGTCACGCTGGCCGGATGAGATGGGTAAATTCCAGGTGCGTGGCCGCAAGATAGGACATCAGCTCAAAGGGGTCATGCTCCATTGGGTCAATGTCAAAGCGGTATTCATCGTAATTCGGAAGCTCGGTTTCGATATTTTCAATGCGCTGCTCCAATAACATCTCCAGCTCCTTCCACTGAGCGGTGCTGTTCGTAATATCCTGATTGGCAACAGGGTAGGTGGTGGCCGTCATATATTCCGTGGTAGCCTGGGACAGTGCGACGGTGATGGGGCCGACAACCATGGTGCAAAAAGCATAGATAACCAAGCAGACAAAAAGCAAGGCCAATACCGGTTTTACCCTTAGCATCAACTCTCCAGCAATGGCCCTCGCTTTCATCACTGCGCCGCGGGCCTGGGCCACACTCTGGTGACGGGCAAGAAAGGCTTTTTTATACACCAGAAACCGATGTCTGGCCGCGCTGCGCAGATTGTTTGTGATCCTTTTACCGGCTGCGCCGCTAGATGCGCGGCCTCCTTTACCTCCTGTGTAAGTTCATTCACCCCTGTTTTCAAAACATATTTGGCGGGACGCTCCGCAAATTTTTCCACCCCATGGGCGGCTTTGACAGCAGTGTTGTCCCCGACGTACTGGTCGATCTTGCCGTGGAACTGCATCGACACTTTTTCGCCGCCAAACCGCAGGCCCCGCTTGGCCACATTCGTACCCCTATCCAGCCCTCTATGAAGCCCCTTGTTAAGACCTTGGAACAATGCACCCGACTGTTTCGGATTAAAATCCACTGTGGAGCCGAGCCGTGCGCTGGGTGTTTTCAAGACCTCTTGCAGGGAGCGAGCGCCGCCAGGTAGCTCTGACTTTTTCGCTAACTTTTTCAGCCGCTGAGCCTTCAAGTCCGCGGCAGACGCTGCCTTATTCTCCACCCTGTCGCGGTATTCACG
>Ga0153949_1000641_pt1 | contig 12288 bp, 8 predicted proteins | sample TSNJ033MetaG_FD_104705 | JGI IMG/M metagenome (GOLD analysis project Ga0153949, IMG submission 104705) | Attine ant fungus gardens microbial communities from New Jersey, USA - TSNJ033 MetaG | ecosystem: Host-associated > Fungi > Mycelium > Unclassified | place: USA: New Jersey, Wharton State... | reverse complement strand
CCTCGTCCTCGGCAACTGTACAAGTATCCTGCACCTCTGTAGGCAAACCGGGTGCTTGAGCCTCGTTTACCACGGTTTGACGAAAGGCCGAAGGAGCCTCGTCCACGAGCCATACTAACTGTGCTTTGATATGTTCTGTCACGCGCTCTATCAATCACACGTCACATCCCATATTTATCAATCCCAGTGTTCGAACATTGAGAATGTTCGTCGATCGCAAAACATCCTTCAAGCTTCCTCCCACTCCGATAAGAGACAAACTTATTACCCAAGAATTAAGGCGTACCAAGGTCTCAAAATTCTTTGTTTCTTTTTCCTGTATATCCTGACTTCTTTTCCAGGCGCTCGAGGAACAGAAACGCGTTTGTGCTTATTCTTTCTCTCTTTAACCCAGACTCGAACCTGATAGGTTTTAGCGACGTGCGCAACGTTTTGACTCTAACAGAAAACTCGATCTTCTCGCTGGTCTTTCGCTCGGCCAGTCAGATGACGATGAGGACGATGGCGACGAGCCCGGTGATACTACAACATTAGACCCAGCTATGTTCACACCAGGAAGCATTGTACCTTATCCATCCATGAGAGAACCACATCAACCTCCTAATGCAATTTCTGGCTCACTGAAACCTTTCGAAAATGGTTCCAACAGCTCAGAAATGACGACGAAAGGCACAAACCGAAAACGGAAAAAGAAGAACAAAAAAGCAAGCAAATATGCAGACAAATGTATGTATGCAGAGCTGTTGGAAATGTATGAAGACAGTACCTGGTCTGATGTTGACGGACTACCGGAAGATCTGGAGAGGGGATGGGTAGCTGTTGGGCCTGTTCCAGTAGGCAAACGATGTCTTTTAGTTACCCATCAATCGTCAGGGACCACTGGTATCGGTAAATTTTCGTCTTTTCTGAATCTTTTCAGATTGACTGATATTTCATAGCCCCAAATACGACATTACGGTCGAGATTACTTGGAAAGACCCTGATACCACATTTTCCTTCGATCCTTCCTCCTTCGACTGTATTGGACTGTATCCTTGATGTGAATTGGCGCGAGAACGGGATTTTACATATATTGGACGTTCTCAAATGGAAGGGACAAGATATCTGTGATTGCGAAACGACCCTCCGGTGCGCTTCATGCTGTAGTCTTTATCCTATGCCTTGATATCATCTCTCAAGTTTCTGGTGGCGAGATACTCGGCTCGGTGAACTGGGACAGATTTCACTGGTCCCGGCATCATATACCAAAACACGTACCGACATATACCAGTTTCCATATCCAACTAGGCTTAGACCGGTCCCTTATCATACGGATACAACATATCGCACTCTTCTCGAATACATCATCCCTCTCGCTAAAACGCCTCAATCATTTATAATTGACGTACCCAATATCTCAATGTCACTATCACAAGCGCCACGTCCCGACAAAACCGGGAGACGTGGTCTAGAAGACGAGATGGACGTCGAACTGCCCGCGTCTCACTTTGGCATGAATCAAGCCACGCATCAGGTTACTGTGACTATAGAATCTGATGGACTTCTTCTGTACGTCGCAGAAGCGAGTTATGAAAGTGGCACAAGTCCATTGAGCAGTTGGATCCCCATCGTGTCATGTGAGGATGCTCAAGGGGAAGAGTATCATCAAGAAGCCAAACGAATACGGGAGCATAGGCAAGTCAGTGGACCACTAGCCGTTTTTGAAAGGTGCATCATTGTCGCTTCCGGTACCGCTCAGCGATAAACTGACAATCTCTTATGCATCCAGATTAGTTCAGTACCGGTTGCAAAAGGGTAGACTGAATGGACCATCAGTGGCTCTGGGAAGTGTTAGAATTGGACATGGTGTGGAAGTGGAAATGGACTAATCTCATAACTTGCTATCGTAATACTAAACATCATTGATCATTTACGTGTACACGTCATTGATCTCCCCTGAGATATGCACTATCAATCAGGAAGCCGATTCACTATCGCGAAAATCAGTATATGGAGACATGATATCGAGTTGATCGTTCGTAATTTCGTAAAGCGTATCAGTTTAATGGAGAGAATAATGTCTCTGCGGGACAGGTGATCAGTAGCACAGTTGAATTGCACAGTAGCACTCACTCGCAAAGAATTGCCTTTCAATTGAATTACGGGGATGAAGACCAGAAAAAGAGCAGAGACAATGCTAATGTTACAAGAATCAAAGAATTTCCTCAAGTCATCGGAGAGATAAACCATACGCAGCTTCAACTCCATAAGTCTGGATAGCACCATATCTTGCGGCCCAAGGGACCTGGAAATAAGCTACAGCAAACCCACCAAGGATACGGGCTAGAGTGATCAGTGCTGAGACTTCTCCCTGAGTGAGAAAAAGCGCAGCAAATAGGGATATGGAAATTAGTGCACTAGACGATACAAGAAACCTTGGATCAGAGAGCGGTGCTTGTACGTACCTGATTCTTGGGGAAGCAATCATTGAGGTATGCATATACCACGACAGTCATGATCATAATGGAAAATTCCGCAATGCCCCATCCCATGATGATTGCTACAGGTGGAAGGTGATTTTGGAATGATGCTCCGATGACGAGGAAACCACAAATGAATAATGGAATGCCGAGGTAACATGCCCTGATGAGGTTATATGTCAGGAATTGAATCAACGACAAGATACAATAATTGACCAGAACCGAGATTCAGCTTCATGAACACCGCTATTTCTTCGAATTCCACGTTCCATTATTAGATCATTGAGGAAGTGACCGACGATTTCACCAAGGAGCACCGCTACCTGTCAGTCGTCTCGTCAGAATGGCCTTAATTGTGCGAATAACCAACGAACAATTGGTGTCGCATAGAGAGCCGATATTATGATACCGTTAAATCCATAGCCAAATGGAAACGGTTCGCCAAGAAACACAGCATTGGTTACCTATGGAAGGAATGAGACGGAGTAACATTGAATAGAATATGAACCTTACGTTGATACCGATGCCGAATCCAAAGACAGCAGCCTCAAATATCAAAATAGGAAGTACATGGGGACGCCACACTATTCGAATGGGATCCGATACTATTTGTTTCCAAGGAGGACGATGATTTGCCATCTTCCAACCTGTTATACCAACTAACGTTTCGATACGGTTGCGAAGTCCGGTAGTCACCGGAGTAAGAATCGGTTCCAGGGTGCGATCGTATATTCTACAATATGCATCAACGTAAGATTTTTTTGATTTCGTTCATGAACACTTACGTCTCCTTCATGAACAACGCTATGAGAATGATGACGAAGGCAGAATAAAAACATCCAGTTGCATATGTCCATCGCCAATTTTCACGTGCAGCAAGGAAACCACAGGCAAAAGGCGAGAGGAAGGGAGAGACAATAAAACCAAATGTCCAGGAGTTGATCTAAAAATATCTTGAACAGCTAGTATATTCCAGGCAATTGATGACATACTCTCTTTGCTTGTTGGTGGAAAGGATACATGTCTGTTACAATAAAGAGGCCCTTATAGTATTCACCTTAATATATGTCTGTCATCCAACAGGTTCCTGAAAAGCTTACAGTGACCTGTGGTGTCGTTCTTTGGATGTGATCAGGAATCAACCACAAGGAGAAAAGACCAATGACTCACGCAAAAAATGCACTCAAGCAGCGCATGGCTTGAGATAGTTGCATGTCAACATGGTAAGTATGAAAAATGATCGGCCAAGGGAACACGTACCAGCAAAGGTAGGGAGATTGGGAGCAAATGTACAGCCAATAAGGAACCCTAAACCCAGTATCTTCGAAGGGTTTAGTTTAAGTACATACTGTATGGTGCGACAAACATTCACCTGTGACCAAAAAAGCACTGGAAGACGTCCGAATTTCCTCATCGCCATCACCGCGAATATACCACCGACACCTATCAGAAAGATACTCCAGCTATAGGCCTATCTTCAACTTGACTCGAAAGACATCATCATGGTTTGGGTACTTACTTTGAGGAGACATTGTTGATCACGTTAACATTTGTGTTGAACGCCTGCGCCAAGGGAAACAATGCAGCGATACCTGAAAAGAAAAAAAGTTGAAAATCTGAAAGCAATGCACCGAGAGCAGTATATACCAAGACCAGAATCAAAGTCAGGGACAATAGATACGAGGATGAGGATCAACAAATGGACGGTTTTCTGCCATTCTGACCAGTTCTGAGGATCCAATGGTGAGTCCGTTGGTTGTGGCCAAAGAATTTTCGTCCCGTCTTTCGTCAACTTGAGTCTCGAAGCTATCTTCTCCCCCAGCTCTCTCCGTGCCTCTCTGTTCTCAGACGAGAATGCATCAACATTAGTTTGAAGCCATCAGCATACCTCACCACGCACTCTGGATCAATAATCAAGCGACCAGCGTTTTGTTCATGATACAAACAAGGGTTAAATCTGGCAGAATCGCTCTCACCCGAGAGAGACATAAAGTCGCTGGAGGGATATCCGGGAGAAGCACCTATTATATGGTGGCTGATAATTCATTTGGTCTTAGCCAATCAGGGATAGCTCAAGGCGAGACACAAGATGGCGTTCAAGAAGCTAAGCCGCATCAAGAGCCTATAGGACTTATAGGGGATATCACTAATGCTTTACGAAGAGCTTGCTTTCCTCACCAATGGGCCCTAGGTCCGTCAATAAATTGTTCCGCCTTTGAGATGACCCACTCTTACCTTGCTAGGTTCAGTACAGGAGTTACTCACATTCAGTGCCTTACAGTTTCTTCGGCACTCATTGGAATCAAGTCTGTGCCTTAGCTTACTAGTATATTTTAGCATCATTTTTGTACTGCTATGAGCCCCATAGATTTGATTTATATCTGTTCCCGGATCCTGACATCTACACTCCCCTTCTCTCTCTCCATCTCTTGGGACAGTGGTATGGACTTGAGTTGGTTTACGGGCTGCAATTTCGACGAGTTGCAAACATTTGATAATGTCCTTATAGTAACATACTTGTCAGGAAGACTCGAGAATGATTTTATTTTCCCTGTCAACGACGTTGACATTAACATCCAGCATTTGAATATGAATCACTGAGCTGAACTCTTGACGTTGCACCTAGATGACTTTGGGTACCTGAATTTATCACAGCGCTGGAATGTCACCACTGGCGATCGACGGTATACTCAATCATCGTGCTTGGGTCCAGATTTTCAATGGGTCCAGATTCTCAGTGGGTCCGTGGGACAAGTTGTCTATCTTGGTTCACAAAAGCCGATTTCCCCCATGGCATTCTTTCCCGTCAACACCGGAAATTCAAAGGCACACTGGTTTTATGTAAGTCTCTCGGCTCAATGTTCATGAACAGTCACTTTCACTGCGAGAATCCGTCCTGCATGATATAAAAACACTGAAGGGAAAGAACACGATCATCGTGATAATCGTAAATGAAAAATTCAGAGAGAATAATGCGCCGTCAACATAATGAGGAAAACCAATGAATTGATTGATAATCTCAGCAAGCATCTTACCCTCAAATCTCTTCCTTTCCACTGTGTTAGTGAAATGACTGATAGAAAAAGTCCTATCATGATTCTAGTAGGTTGTAAGCAGAAAAACTCTTGACGCATGGGAAGTTTTGCTCACGCTGCCTCACATACGAATACCTGCATCGCGCCATTTTTTTTACGTGCCCAGGACACTTGGAGATACGCCAGACTATACCCTGATCATCGCATTACAAATGACCAGTCTCAATATTTGATGAATGGCCTCATCTTCAGGTGTTCTGGCGAGATTGGTTAAAGCGCTAATCTCACCGTACAAATGAAATTCGGTCATATTGTGAACCGTCTTGGCAGACAAAGCTTATACCTGATGTTTGGGAAAGCAGTGAGTACCATATGCAGGTACCACCATCGTATTGATCATTAGTGAACTTGGCAATACCCCAACCCCATGATGAGGGCTGCGACGTTGAGGCGATTTTGGGTAGCAACGCTCATCGCTTTTAATACAGTCATGTACAGAGGCAAAGTGACATAACAGGTCCTGATTAGATGTCAACCAATCTCCAAAGGAATGGAGAACTAAACGACAATACCAAAGACGACTTTCGGCCTCGAAAACGCTGCTGTTCCTCTTGATAGAGGTATTCATGATCCAATCATTCAAATATCGACCGGCGAGCTCTTCAGCAATGATGAATATCTGGAAATACTTGAATCAAGTCGAAGACGCAAGAGTAGTGACGAAACTTACCACAGGTGTGACATATGTACCTGCAGTTGCGAGCTGGCCGAAGTCAAACCCACTTGCTTCTATAGGGTTTCTCAGGAACACGATAATCGTTACCTAGATACCTCCATATCCTAAATATCATTTGCACACCCCGAAGGCCATCTACAATGGTACTCACATACCCAGTAGGAAGGTGTTCCAATTTGGAAAAGGGTAGATGATAAATCATGTTTTCAGACGGCTATATTGGTGATACTTACTTCGACGTCAAATTGGTTCCGGATGTGGTATTGTGTCGCTTAGCCGAGGGAAACAAGGATGCACAAGGATGTAACTCGTGGAAATTTTGACAGTCATTCTAACCTTATACTGTTCCCCACGTCCTCTGAAATCGCTCACCGACGCCAGAGTCAAAATTTGGTACGAATGCTGCAAGTACGATGACCAGTAACTAGATGTTCTGCATCTGGACCAATTTTCAAGATCTCTCTCTGAGTTGATTGGTTGAGGATACTTTTGTTCCGTCTTCAGGCGAGCAGCGACCTCTTCATTCATTTCAATCTTTCGCTAACTGCGCGGTCTCACCACTACGTCTCAACAGCGTTCTGGAGAACAGGAATACACGCTCGGGATCAACGATGAGGCGACCATTCTGCTCATGGAACGCGAGCAGGTCGATTTGTAGGCAACCACTATATTGTGTCTTGCTCTCGTTTCTCATTGATTTTGCTCTCTTCTGACATGAATGGGAAATGGTTGATAGTAAAGGGTTAGTGAACGGTATACATTGCATATAGAAGATACCGAAAATCTACATGTTCCAATTGACCGAAAAGGGAATTCGCTGATTGCCGAAAATTCCCTCGGAACTCATTGTTCTCCTTAATCGATATACTACTTACTCAAACGACCACGTACCCAAAAATCCGTTGAGTTACTGCTCTAAATAACAATACTAGGAGATAAGCCTCAGTGCCACGAGTACTGAGGGACAAAGAGAACATGTATCGCTATATGAGGCAAAAAGAGTACATCTTTACCATCAGTTACACTCTGAATCCACAAGTCACGTACAGTGGAAATGTTTTATCCTAACCCAGCACACAGCTTCGAGGGACGCACAGGAACGGCTGGGTAGTCGTCGTCGTACCGTAAAAACGCTTGCCGCCAGGCCTGCTTTGCTTCCCATCCTCGACCCTGACCCTGCTTGCACCGCCATCGTACACGTGCCTGGTATGGATCGGATCGGCAGCACTTGGCCCAACAAGGCTCGGTTTTATGTCAGGTGGACCACGTGTCTGACCTTGGTTGCTCCGGTCTCCGGTCCCGTAGAACACGACGAGGATTTGGGACTACGCGCGCCGTTCCAAGGTCCATAGACTCCTATACAGTCTGATACTGTTCCAGCTGATCTGCTTCGCCGTCGGGTCCTTCTTCCTCGTCCGACACGAGTTCGAGATAGTCTGGGGACTGACCCCTATCATGCTATGGATGCATTGCCTCACCTTCCTCGAGGCCACCGTGCGGCTGCTCTGCTGCCGGCTGTCACTCCCCGGCCGCACCCCGTCCTCCGTCCTCCGCGAGTGGACGTCGGGCGAGGTCTGGGTGCTGACGTTCGTGTTCGCCTGCATCGCCGGCTTCGCATCCGTGGCCTCCTCGACCATGATGTACTTCGGCCTCGCAAACAAGTTGGGCGGTCAGCTGTTTATGCAGGAGCTCATGTTCCTCCAATGCCTGTCCTTCTGGGTCGTCGTTCAGGTCACCATGGGGGAGATGATACGGGAGAGGAGGCTGACCTTCATTGCGTCCTCCTTCGTGCGATTTGCGGATGCACCTCTCGAGTCGGAGAGCCAGAGCGCCACTGGGATAACTGTCGTCCCCTGCGATCTCGAGAGCATGATCCTGTACGTTGCCTTTGACCGGCCGGTCGAGCTTTTGCTGTTGGATGATCTAACCGCCAAGACAGCATCTCCAACATCAGGAGGAAGGGCTCTGACGTGTGCTCGGGCTCTTGCACCAGCACGATCGGTAGCTTCAGCACGTACGTCTACCTATCAACCCGCCCGAGTCACAGCTGTTCTGACCTTTGAGCAAAAGCGTGTGTGCCACGAACGGGAGCGTGTCAAGTTGCCACTGAGGCTACATAAGCCAGTCGTCATCGATGACGAATACTGGTTATAGAGGCCTCTGAAATGCTATTCCTTGAAAAGTATATAAGGTAGCCTCACAGGCCCTCGAGATAGCTCAACAAGAGATCACATTCATTTAACCCTAGTCCTTGCTCAAGCACGACAGAGCGTCAGCGCGAGTCTGGAAGGATCGGGCCGTCAAGTCGAGACAAGGTTGGTCAAGTACGTGTCGTGTCCACTCGGCTCCGTCTTAACGTGATCCTCTCTGACCGATCGGTCGAGCAGGATGAGGAGCGTGTCCTCGTCGCCTTCATATTCGGTCGGGGATCCCGATTCGAGCCCGCCTTCGTATTCGGTTCTGGCCCGAAGCAGTAGCCATGTCGATACGACGCAGCATGTATACGTCTTTCTAGATCTAGTCTTGGACTGTGCGTGTGCGCTGTGCACAATCCTGACTCGGCCAAGTAGGGCGAACGCCGATAGCGAGACCATCCCGGTGCTTCTGGACGCCGCGCCGCCTCCAGAGACTTAAGCCACCCGGTACGTCTCGAATCTCAAAGCTTTGTTATGCTGCTGACAGATATGTCGAAGCGGCACCCCACCAGAGTGCAAAAGCGACGTCGCAGCACCCGAAGGTGATGCTTCCGAAAGACGGGGAGCCCGAGCGTTCGAGTCGAGGTGACGCGCTGTGTCGATGGAGCCAAATCTATGCGAGCGTGTCCATGCAATAGAGTCAAGGCCATGCGACTGCGCCAGCGAGAATGGCGGTTCCTGTATTATTTATTTTCGCTCATCCTCGCAACTAGATTTTCTTTCCCCGTTTTTCCTTGACTTCGACCGTGTGTGTTACTGTCTCGTGGGTTATGTCCAGATGAAAGATCTCTTCACTTTGAGTGCGCTGCATGGATCAGAAAATCGTCTCTCGGTCGATCCAAGCTTGATCGTGCGGCCACGATGGGATGGATGCTGGTCTGTCTCATGCTTGTGCGCGATGGGATGTGGATTTTTGGTACGAGGCATGTCGTCAGTAGCCACAGGACAGATATCTATCTGCCCAACATGAAGCTGCAGCCGGGGATGTGCCCCACGTGCTCGTGCTCGCTCTGATTGAACGAAATTTCGAGGCCAAAGACTTCTATTTAGCCGAATGGCAGCTTGCGCTCTTGTTGTGTGCGACACGAATACGCCCGTCACAAACGAGCAGAGCGGGGAGAAAGCATTTTGAGTTGCACTCTTGGAAAGCGACAACGTGAAAGACCATACAACCGACACGCTCGAAGCCGTCTGCCATATCCCAAAGCGCCACAGGGCGCAGGGCGCCGTGCGACCAAGGGCTAGAAGTGCGACCGATAAGCCAAGAGATCATATTATGATATGTCAGACGTGGAGTATTTGCCTTGACTGGTGGCTGCTCACTACAAGGGACGAGTACTATTTAATTTTATTAGGTAGAGCATATAGTAAAGAATAAATATTAGATCTATATGAGGTTTTCATCCAGGCCTACAGCCTGGCTTGATCCCTCTACTAATTCTGAATGATTAAGTATATGTTGAAGTCAGTCTACTATGCTCCCTTCTTTATGTGCATTCTGTAATGTTTCTCAAACCACAGTAGAAATCAATCTCAAGTCCATTTAAAGGATGAAGTAAACTCAGATGACACCTTAATGGGTGATCAACTGAGGGACTAGTTAGGCTGCTCAACTTATTATATAACTGTGTATGTCTTAGTATGTTGTGTCTCAGGTAATAATATACCATGTCTCACTAACACAATAAAAGTGAAACCCTCATGAGTCAGTCCACATCAACACTCCCCCTGGACTGACACATTCATAACTCTTAGATTGAGTCCCATCTGATGTACACTTGTTGATAGCCATAGCAAAGGCCAGTCTGACTGGGAATTGAAGTCTCTTAAGTGGCATAGGCAATGTCTCTGTATTAGGTAATAGCCTGATTCTTGGAATCAACACAATTGTCCTGTCAGGAAGATGGGGAGCAATGTGGGAAGGCTAGAAATATACTAGGAATTACTGTGAATATACTATAAATGTACACTCCAGGTTCCAGAAAGTGATGCAAAGAGTGGAGTCAGAGAGTAGAACATACTACTAGATGAAATAAGAGATGTTGCTCTCCAGTCCCATGGTTTTACAGCTGGTCTGGAGGGAATGTAGTGATAACAAAGGAATAGAATGACCTTGGCCTCAGCTTGTGCACTGTGCCTCAATCTCCTGTCATATGTGTGGTCATTTATTTCAGAGTAGTGGAATATCGTCTAAAAGAGAGGTAAATTTAGGAGTAAGGAGTTTAAAAGGTATATAGCAGAGGGAGAGTGCTACAAGAATATAGGGAAAGTGACTTTAATCTACAAACTAGGGAATTACAATATACTAGTGGATGTTATGAGACCCCAAAAGAGGAAAGAAGTTCTTGTGCATTTGAGCATCTAATCCAAAATGTTATGAGAGCCCCAAACAGGAAAAGGTTTCCCACACATTTGAACACTTAATCCAAAACCTCAAAGCATACAACGGAGTAAGGATATAAATAGGGTAGGGACTCAGTAAGTCAAATCACATGACAAGGTCAGGTAATCATAGAACATTCTGGAAAGGAAATGTGATCATGGGACTCTAGGGTACAGCCACTGTAGTAGTAGTATAAGTAGGGCTGTAATCCAATGAAGAACTCTATTGAGTTCTTCTTGAACATCTACCTAGGATGATCACTAAGAGCATTCACTGCCTATCGATAACATAAGAACTCAATACCACATCCAAGCACTGTTCACCTCAAACCCTGCTCAAAATCACTTAAAGGTGCAGTTGGCTTCATACCGGCCCCGTGAGTGATTTCCCCCTACTACACTTATTCCATACTCTTTCTTATTAGGGAGCACAGCACTCTCAAGCCTCTTGGATAGCGGGCTCTAGCTGTAAAGGGGACTTTACTGTCAGTTAGGAACAGTAAATAGATGGCCTAGACAAAGCTTGTATCCCTGCCTGAGACCTGACCTCTATATCAAGTGGGCTCGTAATTAGTTCTTCACTATCAGCTCCATACTACCAATCCATTGTGACCAGTCTATGCAGGGGAATGACAGTAACCTCTTAAAGGCCCATCTAGCTTAGAGATTCTCTTCTTAGGGATAATATTATTTTACCCTTCTTAGTCAGTAGTCAGTCATAAGTACAGACAAAGAAGACCGCTCATCCTCCTACAAGGAAACATCGCTATCACCATCACCATCACCAATGTCTCGCCAACAACAACAGCAATAGAGGGAATACTCTTCAGCACCCACTTCCCCTGAAACCAGAGAGGAGCAACTCCTCGCCATGATTGCAACCCTGCAGCAGCAGGTCAATACCATGCTTCTTCAGCAACAAGAGAGTAGAGTGGAGGTTGCAAGACCTCAAGCTTTTAGTGGAAAGATGAAAGAGGTGAGCACATTCGTTAATGTGGCTTGCCTATACATTAGAATGAAAATAACAGAAGAAGCAGCAGCAACCTAGGTGGCCTGGGTATTGTCATATGTGCAGGGAGGAATAGCAGAGGCATAGAAGGATAACTTGTTGGACAAACTGGCCAAGGGAGAGTCAGAGGTGAAATCAGCGGAGTAACTGTTTACAAAAATAAGAAATGACTTTGGGAAGACATCGGAAGAGGAGAGGAAAATAGAACAACTGAGAATGATTGAGCAAGGAGGAAGAACCTACAACAAATATGTGCAAGAATTCAAAAAAGTCACTAGGGGAAGTAGCTATGAGAGAAGACCCCTCATCAAAGAATTTAAATGAGGACTGAACAGGGCCATCAGGAGGAAGTTAGCTGAAGCAGAGGAACTGCCAACCACCATTGGAGAGTGGTAAAAAAGGGCGGTGAGACTAGACAGAAACCAGAGACAGAGCAGGGCAGAAAAGAGAGTATTGGGGAGGGATGTGGTGT
>Ga0153949_1000639_pt1 | contig 12294 bp, 10 predicted proteins | sample TSNJ033MetaG_FD_104705 | JGI IMG/M metagenome (GOLD analysis project Ga0153949, IMG submission 104705) | Attine ant fungus gardens microbial communities from New Jersey, USA - TSNJ033 MetaG | ecosystem: Host-associated > Fungi > Mycelium > Unclassified | place: USA: New Jersey, Wharton State... | reverse complement strand
TTGCGCTAAGCCTAAAAACGCTACATCAAGACCGCCGCCGTCATAGAAATCAAACTGATATGGCTGATCCAAAATACAGTCCGGGTTCGTAGTCACCCCAAAATCCTTGCCTCCGGCAGGTATGCCGCCAATGGCCCCGGCCTCTGTTGTCAATATCATGCCGGACATACCTTCTTCCGCCGCAACAGCCGCCACACCTTCAGGCATACCGATTCCCAGGTTTGTAATAGCCTCGGGCATAAGCTCCATCGCGCACCTGCGAGCTATTATTTTTCTATCTCCCATAGGAAGAGGCTTAAGAGAGCTTACAGGAACACGTACCTCTCCGCTGTAGGCAGGATTATAGTATGTCCCAAAAGTTTGCTTATGGTTTTCAGGATCCTCCGCAACCACCACAGCATCCACACATATCCCGGGAAGCTTCACAAGACGCGTATCCAGAGAGCCATATTCTACTACCTTCTCAACCTGAACTATTACTTTTCCTCCGGAATTCTTAGCGGCATGAGCAATGGACAACGCCTCAGACGTAACGCCTTCTTTTTGGAAGGTACAGTTTCCTTTAGTGTCGGCATAAGTCGCGCGAACTATTCCTACATTTATAGGGAAAGCTTTATATAAAAGCTTCTCCTGACCAAGAATATTAATAATTTCGACAACATCCCCTGCTTCCCTCGCCTTTTCGTTCAGCTTGCCTCCTTCAATTCTTGGGTCTGCAAAGGTTTTAAGACCTACATGGGTAATAACGCCTGGTTTCCCCGCCGCTATATCACGAAACAAATGAGATATAACACCCTGCGGCAAATTATAAGCGGCAAGCTTGTTTTCCAGCGCCAGTTTTTGCAAGCGCGGCACAAGCGCCCAATGCCCACCTATAATTTTTGATACCAAGCCTTCCTCGCCCAGATGATTAAGGCCCCTTTCACCACTGTCTCCCTGCCCAGCAGCATAAACAGCCGTAATGCCGTTTGGTTTGCCGCTTTCCAAAAACTCTTTTTGTATCGCGGCAGTAACCTCTTCCGCGTGAGCAGCTCCCACAAACCCGCTAAAGGCTACTGTATCCCCGTTGCTTATGAACGTTTGCACAGCCTCCTTAGCCGTCATGATCCTCACCATTAATCCATCAGCCCTTTCCTAATTAGATTTTTTATTTTTTCTAAAAAGGCAGTAAATAAATTGCCTTTTTGAAAACAAAGTTGTCTTTGCTGACGGCATAACATCTTAATAACAATCCACAATACTCGCAAATAAAAAAAATCGCAATTAAACCATCAGATTTCCAATTTTTTACTTTTATTACTAAATTTATTTACATATTCTTATTATAGCCTTGAAGATACTATATGTAAAATGCATGATAGACATACCAACAATAAGTAATAGTAATAGATAAATATAAAAAACTTGCCATAAAACAAACAATATTGTACTATCATTGGATAGCTAAAAATTTAAATAGCAGCTTGCCCGCAGAATCGCCTGGTTTAAAAGGATCGTATTGCGAGCCGACAGTTCCTAAACGCGTTATAGACATAACGTGATGAAAAGGTGGTTTTACAATGGATATACAAGCCCTTATATGTTTTGCGGAAGTAGCTAAAAGAGGAAACTATACTCGGGCCGCAGAAACACTCTACCTTAGCCAGCCCCAGTGTACAAGGATAATTAAAAACTTAGAACGTGAGTTGGATATAAAGCTGATTAACCGTACAAGCAAAGCTTTTAGCCTTACAGATGCAGGGATAGCTTTTTATCATGAGGCGGAAAAGTTGATTCAGTCTTACAATGATATTTTCAGAATAGTAGAAGATGTAAGAGATTGCAATATCGGTGAAGTTCGTTTCAGTTCTCCCGGAGTGCTTTTGGATATGTATTTTCCCACTGTTTTGAATCAATTCAGTGAGAAATATCCTGAAATCACGTTTAATATAAAAGAAGAAGGTTCAAAACTAACAGCGATGTCTGTATTAAACAACGAGGCTGAATTGGGAATGGTAATGCTTCCTATCCAATCTTCCTCCCAATTTGTTATAAAAACTGTGATACAAGACGTATGCAAGCTTGTTGTTCGCAAAGACCATCCCTTTGCCGGCAGAAGCACCGTGAATATTAAAGAGCTCATTGATGAACGCATCATAACATTTGGCGATACCACTACGCTGCACAATTCTTTTATAAATATGTGTGAAATCGAAGGATTTATGCCGAACATAACCTATAAAAGCATGATGCCTAATTTTATATTTGATATGGTTTCTCTCGGTAAATGCATAGCCGTGCTTCCGTATCCTTTAATACAGCATTGCATTACTGAAAACATGGCAACAGTATTACTTGAACCAATTTTCTACTGGGATATAGCCCTTATCCATAAAAAAGACCGATATCAGTCTTTTGCGGCAAGAAAAGTTTTGGATTTTATGTACGATTATTTTGAAAAGCTGCAGAGTCAAAAATTTTAAGCTGTCCTTCACCGGAACCAATGCACCTTAGTGAAGGAACAGCTTTACTGCCGGAAACACAGCGCAAAATAACTACAGCTTGGCTTTCAAGCCGGCGCAGGCTTCACTGAATATACCCACATCTACGGAATACGATATGTACCGCACCCCCGCGTCCTTCCACATTTTAGCCGTTTGAAGCGTATCGGAGAAAACGCCCACGATTATATCTTTTGCGCGGGCGGCCTTTACAATTTTTTTCATTTGCTCTATCACGATGGGATTGGTCACGTCACCCGGAACCCCCAAGCTTTGAGAAAGATCATAAGGCCCGATGAAAATGATGTCGATCCCCTCGACCGCCAGAATGGCGTCCAGGTTTTGAATAGCCGTTTCCCCCTCTAATTGGATGATCACAAGAGCTTCGTTTGCCATCTTAAAGTACGCGACTCGCTCCAAATTGGAATAATGCGCCGCGCGCACGAAGCGGCATACGCCGCGCTCGCCCGACGGATAAAATTTGGCTAAGGCCACGGCCTTTTCAGCGTCGTCGGCGCTGGTGATCTGCGGCGCTTGAATAGCGGCGGCGCCAATATCCAAGGCTTTACCGATAGCCTCCTCACTGACGGCGGGTACCCGGACTACAGGCAGCAACCCGGAAAGCTGAGCGGCGCGGATATTGTTTTGCATGGTTTCTATGCCTACGGGGCCGTGCTCCATATCCAAAATGGCAAAATCCATTCCCGCGTAACCCGCTGCCTCTACAAAGGCAGGATCGCTGGTTTTCATAAAGGGGCCCACAACAGCGCCGCGCTTCAATTTTTCTTTAAAACCGCTAATTAAGTCTATATTCATACCCTTTTTTTACTCCTCTCCCAGATATGCTTTCCTTACATCCTCGTTCTCCATCAAGTTGTCACAGGTATTGCGCATGATGATTTCACCCGTTTGCATCACATATCCCCGGTCTGCCGTGGACAAAGCAATTTTTGAGTTCTGCTCCACAAATAAAATGGTAGTGCCTCGGTCCCGTATCCGTTTGATGGCTTCGAATATTTCGCGAATGACGAGAGGGGCCAAGCCCAAGGAAGGCTCATCCAGCATAATCATTTTAGGATTGCTCACCATTGCCCGGGCAATAGCCAGCATTTGCTGTTCGCCTCCGGACAGTGTACCGCCCAATTGGCTTTTGCGTTCCTCCAAACGAGGAAACAGCTTATACATTTGATTGATTTCTTCCCGTACCCATTTTCTATCCTTACGCAAATAGGCGCCGGTTTCCAGGTTTTCCAATACGGTAAGCTGGGCAAAAATGTGCCGCCCCTCCAGCACCTGGGCCAAGCCCAGCTGCATCACCTTGTAGCCGTTCCATTTGGCGATGGGCTTGCCGTCAAACAGAATCTCGCCCTGCACGCCCGCCGCCGGCGTTAAACCCGAGATGGTTTGCATGGTGGTGGTCTTACCCGCGCCGTTGGCGCCGATCAGTGTAACAATCTCTCCCTCTTCCACATACAGGTCGATTCCCTTGACGACATGGATATTTCCATAATAATAATGCAGATCTTTTATTTCCAAAATGGCCATGCTTACTCACCTCCCAGGTAGGCCGTAATTACATCGGTATTCTTTTGGATCTGAGCAGGGGAGCCGTCCGCTAGTTTTTTGCCGTAGTTTAGGACGTATATATGATCTGTGACCCCCATCACCAGCTTCATATCGTGTTCAATGAGCAGAATGGAAACGCCCTTTTGCAGAATACGCTGCAAAAGCTCATCCAGATCCCGTTTTTCCCGAGAGTTCATACCGGCGGCCGGTTCGTCCAGCAAAATAAGCTTAGGGCCGGAGGCAAGCCCACGGACAATTTCCAAAAGCCTCTGTTCGCCATAGGAAAGGGAGCCGGCCTGTTCGTGGGCGCGATCCTCCAGATTCACAAATCCCAGCCATTCATAAGCGCGCCGGCGCACCTCTTCTTCTTCCTTGCGTTGATCCGGCATGCGCAGCACGGAGCGGAAGAATCCGGAGTTAAGCCGGCTGTGCATACCCACCATTACGTTTTCCAGCACAGTCATTTTTTTGAATAGATTGATGACCTGATATGTCCGGGCAATGCCGGCTTCGTTAATTTGAAAAGGCTTTTTACCGTCAATCCGTTTTCCGTCAAAGGTAATCGTTCCGGTATCTGGCTTGTACACGCCGGATATGATATTAAAAAATGTGGTTTTACCGGCACCGTTGGGTCCGATCAGCCCGGTGATTTTGCCCGACTCCACTGTCATGCTGACCTCATTTACGGCTTTAAGGCTTCCAAAGCTTAGAGAGATATTGTCAACATTAAGCAGCATCGACTTGTCCCCCCTTCTTTTCAGCAAGACGCTTGATAATGCTCCTCACCGTGCCATAGATGCCGCCGGGCAGCACTACAATCACCACCAAAAGCAGAATGCCGTAGAGGAGCATTTGATATTGCTCAAAAGCGCGCAAGCCCTCATTAAAAACGAGCACCACAAAGGCTCCTGCCAAAGGCCCTGCTATAGAGCCGGTGCCGCCGAACAGCATCATGGTCACAAACATTACGCTTTGCTTCATTGTAAACGTATCCGGGCCGATATAACGCACCAGATGGGCGTACATCGCGCCGGCAAACCCCGTGTAAAAGGCGCTGACAGCAAACGCCATTACCTTGTATTGGGTTACGTTGATCCCCATGCCGCCCGCCGCGTGGGTATTTTCCCTAATCGCAATAAACGCCCGCCCCACACGGGAGTTAACCATTGTATACTTGAATAGTAAAAACAGTACCAGGAATAGTAAGCCAAAATAATAAAACCGAGTGTAGGTGTTCAATTGAAACCCGAATAGGCTTATAGATTTAGGGAACATGCCCACGGCATTCCCCGTTATGCCACCGGGAGATTGCAGCAACAGGGTACGGACAATCTCAGCGAAAGCAATCGTAGACAAGGACAGAAAGTGAAACACCAGCTTCGAAGCCGGATAGGCGATGACGGCTCCCACCAGCGTTGCCAAAAGGGACGCAATAATCATGGTGAAAAATACGGGGATTCCGCAGTACCGATTCAACATGGCGGAGCCATAGGCACCAATGGCGAAAAAAGCCGCATGCCCCATGGAAATCTGTCCGCAATACCCGAATACAACATCCAAGCCCGAGGTGGCAATCATGTATAAGAAAGCGAAGCACATAATCAAGATGGGGTAGCTCTGGCCCGCAGCATTAAAAATAACCGGCAAAAGAACTGACGCCAAAAGTAGGACGAGGTTCTTGACTGAATCTTTTTTCATTACCTTTTTCATATTCTCGCCCTCCTTTATTCCGTAATCGCTTTTTCGTTGAATATACCGGTGGGTCTCACAAAGAGAAACAACAGCAGCATACCGTAGGCGATCAGGTCTTTATAGGTAGACGACAGATAACTGGAGGTCAATGTTTCAATCAATCCTAGTAGTACGCCGCCCACCATAGCGCCATACATATTGCCATATCCTCCCATTACCGCCCCGGCAAAGCCTTTTCGCCCAATGGTAGAGCCCAGGGTGATAAATACACCGTAAATGGGACCCAGCAGCATACCCGCCATAGCCGCCAATCCGGCCGCGATCGCCCAAGTGACGCCGGTGGCTAAGGAGGTGTTGATGCCGCAGGCTTGCGCGGCTTTCGAATCCATAGCGGAGGCCCTCATGGCCGTGCCGAACCGGGAATGCTTCATAAAAAAATGGAGCCCTGCCATGCATAGTATGGATACGGCCACGCAAAAAATAGATTCCGTTTGAATAGCCACACCGAACACTTTAAGAGAATCTATAGGAAATATTCGGGGAAAGCTCAGCATTTTGGTTGTCCAAATCGCTTGACAGGCATTTTGCAGTATGTATGATACCGCGATAGTGGCCAACACTATATAGATAGGCAGCACATTTTTCGCCTTCAACTGCCGAAAGACGGTGCGCTCAATACCCAGCCCAAACGCGAACGCGATAATGAGCGTCAGGATAAAGGCCAAGAAGAAGGGAAAGCCCAGCATGCTGAAAAAGGTGTATCCTAAAAACGCGCCCAGTGTTAAAACATCGCCCTGGGCAAAATTCATCATGCCGGAGGCTTTATAGATCAGGCTGTATCCCAGCGCGATCAGTCCATATACACAGCCCAAAACAGACCCGGATACCAGTACTTGAATTAACATGCATATCAGCTCCGTTCTCTTATAATAAGTTCTAAGACTAAGGGAGAATCGGATTTCCAATCCCCCCTAGTAATCGTTATTATTTAAGGGCTTCCCAACCGCCATTTTCCAGCCATTTATCAAAAAGAATGTACTTTTCATTTTCAATAATAAAGATATTGGAGGAATGCAAGCCTTCTCCGTCACCCAAGGTAAAATCCTGAACGCCCGCTAAGGTTTCCAGCCCTTTCACTTGGCCCACGGCTTTCGCCACAGCCTCCCGGTCGGTGGTTCCGGCAAGATTAATAGCTTCTTTCAGCACCATCACGCTATCCCACGCGCGATAGGCGCAGTCGGAGGTAGGAAGCTCTCCGTATTCTGTTTGATAAGCCTCCAGAAAACTGCGGACAACAGGAATATCGCACTCCTCGGGATCGGTATAGGTTAGATACGGATAGGCAAACGCGAAATTATTGGAGGCGGCGCCCGCTACCTGTAAAGCATCCACCTGATACAAATCCTTCGTAAAGCAAAGGCCGTTAAAGCCATACTGACGCAGCTGCTTAGCAATCAGAGGCTGTGTAGGACCAAAGGTAGAAATAAACATTACCTCGGCGCCGGAGTTGATCATTTTAGCTACTTGGCCGGAATAGTCCGTATCGCCTTCCACGTAGCTCTCCGCGGTAGTAATTTCAATGCCTGCCGCCTTGGCCAAATCCTGGAAGGTGTTGCTTCCAGCCACGGCCGCGTCGTCCTGGCCGGCGAAGATAGCTACCTTGGTTACGCCCAGCTCTACCAACGCGTCAACCACGCTGGGAAGGGCAAAATCATTATTCTGGCAGGCGCGGAACACGTAATCCCAGCCCTGCTGCATCCACGTTGGACTGGTGCCGGTGCCAAACATCGGAATGCCGGCGCTGCTAACCATTTCGCCGCCGGATAAAACGCAGCTGGAAATGCAGGAGCCGATAATAGCGTCGCAGTTATCTACCTCCACCAGCTTTGTAGCCACCTTGACAGCCTCCTCGGGAGAGCCTTGGTCATCGTAAGAAACCAGCTTGATTTCATTGCCTTGGAAACCGCCTTCTTCATTAATCATCTTAACCGCCAGCTTGACGGCGTTTAAAGCGCATTCACCAGGCAGGGCATTTGTGCCGGTAAGAGGCTGGGAGGACCCCAGCACATACACGCCGCCGTCGGAAGCGGCCGGTGCATTGCCGTTTGAAGCCGCGCTCTCGGCGGCAGCGCCGCCGTTATTGCTATTGTTGCCGCCGCCGCTGCCGCCGCAGGCTGCCAGTGTGAGCATCATCACGCTCAAAATCAATGCGATTATTTTTTTCATTTTCATTTCCCTCCAAGCTTTTAATTGATTGACCTTGTAGTTTGCACCAGCGTACACGTCTATTCATTTACAATTACATCCCCCCTTTAACCGTGCTGCCGCGTCCAGCGGCATAATCAATTTCATGTTCTTCTAACCATCACCATAAATTCCCTCTCTCATTGAAGGGCCAGTCCACGGCTTCGCCCAGAAGCTCCATATTAGGATGCCGTTTTACCTCGTCCAGCAACGCCTCGGACACCCATATGGTTTCCAGGCTCATTGTATCGCGTATGCGAACAATGCGCGGATTGTCACGGTCAATATCGTTGCAGGTGCGCAGCGCGATTTTAATACACTGTTCGTCGGTATGGGTAAACAGAGGGATACGGGGCGTACAAGTAACGGTGGAAGTAACCACATTAGGATAGGTCACATCTACGTCCACTTTATCCACAAGGCGCTTCGTAGTCACATCTGCCAGCCCAATGCCATTACAATTTCCATGGGTTTCTTCTGTTAAATCTAATACGGAAATGCGCTGGATTGCGCGGCCGCTTTTGACGGAATCCACCGCGAAGCGTCCTGTCACATTAGGATCCATGCCGTCACCGCTGATATCCTTTCCTATACGGTCTACCACCAACACATCAAGACGGTCAAGAAAAAGCTGTCCCATTTTGTTCTTCGCTTCTTCCAAAAGGCTCGGCTCCTCTTGAGTAATTTCCGCCGGAGTAAGGGCGCGGATTTTAAAGGTCTGGTCGAAAGCATTCTCTACAAGACCGATACCGCCGATGATTTTGGTATTGTCAAATACTGCTTTCGCGAGGCCGGGCAGTAATTGTCCCAAGGGGCCGAAGCCGCATTCATGCACTTTTTCGGCGCCGCGCTGCTTACCCATTCCGATAACAGCCATTTTGTATAGTCCGCTTTCATAAGGGCCGCGAAACGCCGTGTGCGCCTTAATGCGCCCGCAAAGGATGATCGCGTCGGAAGCCAAGGCGTAGTGATCGGCATAAACGGGTATCCCTTCCGACGAGACGCCAATTTGCTCCGCGTCCATGGCGGCGCGAATCTCACAACCTAAGAATTCTTCCGTAACGCCGCAGCCCGTCAATATTGCAAGCTGGCCCTCCGCCGTCGCGCCGCCGTGGCTGCCCATAGCGGGGAACACAAAGGGCAGCGCTCCCCGGCTCTTAACGAAATCAACAATTGCCTTGGTAATGACAGCAATATTGGCCACTCCCCGGCTGCCGCAAGTGATTGCCACAGTGTCCCCCCGATTAATGCCTTTGGCGAACACCGGCCGGGACATTTCCTTATGTACGATAGCGGGAATACTTCCCTTATTAATGTGATCAGGATCAAACAGCTGCCGAACCTTTACCATTTTAGGCAGCGTAACCGATTGAGCCAGCGCTGAAACTACGTTGTTTTCCTTTCTGCTTTCCAATGCCATAGCAAGCTCCTTACAGCATAACGCCATTTTTGAAAATCATAATTTCTCTGTAGCCATTAATTTCATTTTGTGTTTTCATGCGGCCGGAAGCCACATCCAGTATACTTTTCCAAAGCTCGTTGCTTAATTCATCCATTTTTGTTCTCTCCATCAGCGCCCCCGCGTTAAAATCGATCCACCGCTTTTTACAGCTATACATTTTTGAATTGGAGGATATTTTTATCGCCGGTATCGCCGTGCCCAGAGGATTGCCTCGCCCCGTAGTAAAAAGCAGCATTTGAGCGCCGTTAGCCAATAGATTTGTAATCGACACATTATCGTTACCGGGACCGATTGCCAGGTTTAAGCCCGGCACAGTGCTTTTTTGGCCGTATCCCAGCGTATCGGTTACGACGGCGCTCCCGCCTTTCTGGATGCATCCCAAGGACTTTTCTTCCAGCGTGGTGATACCGCCGGATTTATTGCCGGGAGAAGGATTTTCGTAAATGGGTTGGCCATAATCAATATAGTATTGCTTAAAGTTATTAATAAGCGACACCACTTTATTAAAGGTTGCCACATCCTTGGCCCGGTTCATCAGAATCATTTCCGCGCCGAACATTTCCGGCACCTCGGTCAGGATCACCGTGCCGCCAAGGCCGCACAGCCTGTTGCTGATCTGTCCGCATAACGGATTAGCCGTCACGCCGGAAAAAGCATCCGAACCGCCGCATTTCATACCAAGCTTCAATTTACTTACATGCATCTGCTCTCTTTTGTCCCGGGAAACCACATCCGCGATAGCGTCAATAAGCTTGAGCCCTTCAGCCAGCTCATCCTCCACATCCTGCGTATTCAGCGTTTTGATCCGGCTTTTATCATAATTGCCCAAAACCGGCAGAAAACGTTCTATGTTGATATGTTCACAGCCCAGGCCAACCAATAATACGCCGCCGGCGTTAGGATGCTTGACAACGCCGGACAGAATGTTTTGTGTCATTATCTCATCATTGCCTAGCTGGGAACATCCCGCGTTATGAGGAAAGGCGTAAATGCCGTCCTCCAGCTCCGGATGATTGGCCATTGCCAATTCGGCCAGCCTCGCGGCCGTATGATTTACGCAGGACACCGTAGGAATCACCCAGATTTCGTTGCGTATACCTACCGAACCATCCCAACGCCGATACCCTTCAAATACGCTGGGCACACCCTCTATATCAATATTTCTCACAGGTTCCGGATTAAATTCGTAGCTGTCTTTTTCATGCAGGCTCGTACCCAAATTATGTGTATGTACCCATTCTCCCGGCTCAATGTCCTTAATGGCATGACCTATCGGATTACCGTATTTGAAAACTGCTTCGCCTTTTTTAATGGGGATAAGCGCCATTTTATGGCCAAAGAGAATATCATCTTTGGCCATGTATATCCGTCCTCCGGCCTCATTTTCAGTACCCTTTGCAATGTCCCGCAACGCAACGGCAACCGTATCCTCAGGGTTGATTTTATATAGGGTCATACTATTCATCGCGCGTCCTCCACTATTATATTCTGGTGATATTTTCTGATATATCTAACATATACATAAAATATATCTGTTGCAAGAAAAAATATGTAATCCCCATGCAATAGATCGTTCTTTAATAATATTTAAACGCCACGCTCTTGGCCTCCAGAATGTGAGCCAAGGAAGCCGCCTCTACCTTGCCAGGGTCATTTTCAAGAAACGCTTTTAGAATTGTCAGGTGCTCTTGAATCGAACGGGAGTATTCTTGGTTTGCATTGCTGGTTTTAATACGCAGCCTATGGCTATGCTCACTAACTCGGCGCATCATATCACGCATAAACAAATTGGGGCACGATTCAATAATTGTTGAATGAAGCTCATTGTCTAGTTCAATATATTTACGGCGCTGCACTTTGTTTTCCATCGTATTTTCTTCAGAAAAAGACACGAAGCCCTTATACATTCGTTCCAGCCATTTTTTATCCAGCTTTCCGCAAGCGTTTCTAAAAACATACGGCTCATTGAGCGTACGAATCTCATAAAGCCAATATACCATGTCCAACGAAATGTCTGTGACAATGGTACCCTTGCGAGGATAAATGGAAACAAAACCTTCCTCAGACAAACGTTGAATGGCCTCACGCACCGGCGTTCGGCTAATTCCTAATTCTTCCTGCAACCTTTCCTCTGAAAGATCGCTGGACGGAGGATACTCACCTTGCATGATTTTTTCTTTGATAAATTCATAGGCTAGTTTCTGTTTCACCACAATACGATACGCCTCTCTTAATCCTGACAGATATATCAGTTGGATTTTTCTGATATGATTATACGTCATGGACAGATTGAAATGCAAGTTTTATTTATGATTCTGCTAAGTTTGTTCAGGTTATACAAAAAACCTTTCCATGCTTTGTGCAAAACGCCTAGGGATGCGTACGGTTTCTATGGGGGAGGTTCTGAAGAATGAACTGTTTAAGGGCTGCTGCTAACTGTTTGTTTACAGCTTGCAGCAGCCCGTTATCAAATAAATATGCTCGTTTCTTTATTCACAACTATAGCATCTATTAATAAATTAGTCATAGAGATTGCCGCTTCTACAAGATGGATGGAGGCGCTGCTTTTGTATGCCTGGCGTTGTAGCCTGCGCCGCCGCACCCGCCGTCGACCAGCAAATCAACTCCGGTAACGTAGCTGTTACGTTCGTCGGCTAAAGCGACAAAGCTATAGGCTAATTCTTCCGGTGTGCCAAGGCGGTTGAAGGCGCAGTACGGCATAGCGGCATAGACGCCCTTGCTGCTCACATTCTGTGTCATGGGCGTATCAATGACTCCAGGTGAAACAGATACAACACGAATTCCTTTAGTGCGGCCAAAACGGAAGGCCGCTTTTTCCGTGAAGTATTT
>Ga0153949_1000629_pt1 | contig 12368 bp, 10 predicted proteins | sample TSNJ033MetaG_FD_104705 | JGI IMG/M metagenome (GOLD analysis project Ga0153949, IMG submission 104705) | Attine ant fungus gardens microbial communities from New Jersey, USA - TSNJ033 MetaG | ecosystem: Host-associated > Fungi > Mycelium > Unclassified | place: USA: New Jersey, Wharton State... | reverse complement strand
GAATAAACACCAGGATCATATAAGCCAGAGCTTTTATGTTGTCCACAAAGTACCATTCCCGGTTCAAGAATATCGTAAGTGCATAAGCAATGCAGAATCCCAGAAGCAACAAAAGTGACCGGCTTTTAAAGAGTCTTCGTCCGGTCACAAAATCATACAGAATGTAGCCGCCCCCCCATAAGAGGAAAATGCGGATAAATGGAGACATATACGCATTCAGAAATGGGACTGTGGTCAGCAACATCATGATTATTAATAAAATTTTATATAGTAAATTACGCCGCAATACACTTGCTATTCGATCCATTCTAACACCAAATCCTGATTAAAATATGTCCTATTATACTCGAAATCATTAATAAGGTCAATGAAACGCACCTTAATTATCAGGAAAATGTTTTCTCCTTATTTTTTGTTTTATCAGGTTCTTAAAATACTTGAACTCCTCTGTTCGAAAAAACACTATAAACAAAAACAGATCTGCAATAACCAGACAAAGAATTGCTTTCACAACAAATCCACCCAATCCTCCCCACGGTACTTGTTTGACCAAGAACAAGGTAATTGCACTATTTATTAACCAAAGCAATGTAAACTTAATATATTGAATAAAGTAAGGCTTGGAAGAACTCTCAAATCCATATTTGTAAAGTACATATGGCTCAATCCAAAAGGCGAGAGTTAAGGTGCTGATCATTGTTCCTAAAAACACCCCTATAATACCCAAAAAATGTGCCAGGATTATCGAAACCACCAAGTTGACCACGGATTCTGCGACTGCTTTATAGCGATCATACCAAAATAAGCCTAGCGCATCGCGGAAACGGAGTACTACCTGGCGCATACCGGATAAATAGAAATTAACCAGAAGTACTAAAACCATCCAATTATCAAACAGATAATCTTCACCAAAACAAATCGTAATAAATGGATTCAACAGACCACCTAAACAAATAGTACACACCGAGAAAATCCAGTAATCAACAAAGTTTAACAGGCCAAACACATGGTAAATCTTTTTTTTGTCTTCCAGTGCGCCAAGATTTCCAATACTAGATGTGATCGAAGTGAAAGCCTGGCCTATAATCTGCGTCAACGTAGAAACAATCATCCGATAATTCGAATAAATTCCGGTACTGATAAGCCCTCCGAATATCGTCAGCAAAATATTATCTGTCCCATTTACCACAGCACTGCCAAGGCGGTGCATAAACATCGCCTTAATATTTTGATAAATATGCCTTTTTTCCTTACTTTCAAGCGGCTGATCCGGACGATGTCTCAAATCAGGATACATCACACTCGCTTTTCTGGCAATTAATATATTCGTCAGCAGAGTAGTGCATACCTGCACACAAAGGTAGAGGATAAAATTGTGGGTAAGGAATAACACGGCAATCTGCAGCAAGCTTTGTAAACATAGTAAAGTATACTGGTATGCCATGCAGATGTAATTTTTCTGATGTGCCTCAATCGCCGCTCTCTTATAGGAGAAGAAATAGGACAGAACCAAGTTTAATACATACAGGTCGTATATCAAATGAACATTTTGAAATCCATCCGGAATATCTCCTACGAGGAATTGTATAAAAGGAGTCAGACCAAATCCCACAACCGCTACAAAAATGCCAATTTTCCGGTACAAATCCTGATACAACCCCATCAATTGCTTTTGCTTTTCTATGTCTCCCTTTGCTACCGGTTCATACATAAAGAAGATAATGGCACTGCCAACACCCAACTCAGACAGAGACAGCAGGGTAAGAATATCGCCAAAAAGTCCACTGGCACCTAAATATGCCTTCTCAAGAGTCCGGGTAAATACCATTCGGGTAGCAAAGACCAGCAATGTACTTATCATCTGACCCCCTAAGCTTACCGCAGCATTCCGAATTGAGTTCTCAGTACGCATGTCCTATTACTCCTTACCTAAATATTACTCCCACCCATATTCCGCCAGCATGTCCTCGTATTCTGGCGCAGCCAGGAACCAGGACAAAAGCTCTGATCTTGAAGTGCCCCCTTTTAGCGCATCTACATATTCAGATGCTCTTTCACTTCCCGTCTCATCCAATCCCCAGCAAACCTTATACAAAATCGAGACAAACTGTTCATCACTTAGATTTCTGTTCTCCATCTCAGGACTGGAAATCAGGCCATTGAAGACACCTGCCAAAGAGACCTCTCCCTTGACCAGGCGTTGATACCAATAGTTTATACCTATGAGGTCAGGCTCGCGCCCCAGTATCGTCTCGTACATCAATACCATATACTCTCCCCGATAATCTTCTTCCAGCCAAATATCTTCGACTGAAAACTCCATATTATACATGGTAAGAAGCTTTAAGCTAAACTTCGGCCAGTCTTCCGTAATCACTGCAAAAAGGTCCACAGTTTCCTTGTTTTCCCAGCCTATTATGCCGTTTCGGAAAACATCAACTTCCTCCAGACCAATTTCCCCCGCAAAGCTTTGCACAGCTACGTACTCATACGAAGCCTGCTTAACCCCAGTCAGTTCAATCGTTGCATGGACACTGCTTTGTATGCTAAATTCCCAGTCTGCCTGTCCACTCCATGTCCCGACCAGACACCTTGCAGAAAAGCGCATCCCATCAGAGGCAAACTTATTTCCCAGTGCCTCCCATTCTATTATGACCTTATCGTTAGAACTGGCCGTGACCAAAAAATATCCCTGTGTTGCATCAAGAATGGTATAATGCTTCAGCAATTCTTGATATTGAAATAAGTCCTTGGTACGTTTAATAATATAGCACTCTTTATCTGGCTGCTTTTGGATAAAATCATCATATATCTGGTAATCTATTTGAGTTCCCTCCATTTGCTCCTTCCAATAATCCAAAGTAGACAATCCCTCGTCCCTTATTCCCACAAAGGTTACTGCAGAATCACAGGACAATGCCTGTATATCCTTTACAATCCGTCCTACTTCTTCAATGTGGTCAATTCCATCTCGATACTCATTTGAAATGCGCTCGTATGTTAACTGGTTTATACGCAAAATAGTTCCAAATTGGGTCAAGCATTGAAACTGTACTCTTGTTACCCCATTACTGAGTTCCAGCGGAATTTCAAGATTCAGAACCCCCTCTGCAAAATCACTCTTCTGCAGCTGAGTCTCATAAATAATTTCCTCTGTATCCTCCGCAATCATACGAAAAATTGCCAGCGCCTCCTGTTCCGCCCCCAATAGCTCCAGGTTAACATGAGTCCTATAGGTTCCTTCATACAGATCTTCTGATACCCCAGCCAACAAGTCTTCCCACATTCCGTTCGTTTCAAGGTAGTATTCATTTGCTTCCGATTTATATGCCTTTTCTCCCTGCGCCAAACCTACCGTATACCGAACAGGCTCATTTGCCGTCCATTGCTCAATTATCTCCTCATTTGATATGGATGTCATAAAATACGTGGTAGTGCTTTGATTCAGCACCACGTATTTTTTTATGATATTTTCTTCTATGTTGTCTGTACGAAACAAAAGCACAAAATCTGCATCCGGGCAAGAATGTAGATCACTATAATCAATCGCAATAAACTCAAGGTCAGAAAGATAGAACTGAAAGCGATAAATGTCCCAATACATCCTCTCCACACCTCTATCGGTCAATACATAATACACCTTTCCTTCTTCCCCTGCATACGACCTGACTTCCTCTGCCAGAGCCCGCACCTCCTGCATTCCATCCTGCTGAGAGTTAATCAGTTTTTGAACTGTAAACACATTGGATATACACCAAAATGCGGCAATCCCGCTAACAGCAATAATCTGGTAATTAGCCTTTTTCACCAGCAGGGTAACTACTCCACAGGATACCAATGCGGTAAAGATGCCACCTAGTACTGTATATTGAAAAACTTTTGATCCAACAGCGTCAAAGGGGAACTGAAGAATACCTACGATAGAAAAATTCGTATACCCTGAAATATCATAGTATTTAACATAAGCCCAAACACATACCGCCACAGCTAAATGCCCCAGAACAAAGGAAGCCTGCGTCCAAACAATTGACTTCACCTGCCGAATTTCCATAATCCCATAAATCAAAACCAGTGCAATTACATATTCACTATATCTTCCGTAAAAAAGGGTATCCAACCGACTCGGCATAATGGTAGAAAGAGCACTAATCCCAATAGTAGCAAGTACTGACAGGAACAGGAACACCAAGAAGCAGCTATGCTTTTTTGCCTGTTCTTTATCCTTAAAGCCCAAAACAATATCTCTGAGCAGGCAAAATAGTCCCCAATAGAACAAGAAGAAGGTAGAACACCCCAGATAAAAGAAACGTCCCAGTATATTTACAAAAAGACTGATAACGCCTTCCACGCTAAATAGATAACTTAACTTTTGTGTTTGACCTGAGAAGTCATTGATTGCCACCATCTGACCATTTGCGTATACCTGATCTATGATAATATCTTTAACAAGACTTCCCGCCAGAAACATTGCGATTAAAGTAGCAATACAAGCAAGTATGGTTTTCCAGTTTGCCTTCTTATTAAAAAATAGAATGGCAAGTGTAATGCAAAATGCCAATATTACTCCCAGATTCCGTTGATGAATCACATATAGGAAAACAAGAACAGCAGCAATTGCTATCATCTTTATTAAACCCGGCTTTTCTTCAAAAGATATAATCAGATAGCAGGTCAGCAAAAAGAAAAATGTAACAACTGTCTCCACATTTGCTAGCTGTGCGTTAAATATATAAGAGCTATATACACTGACTGCAAATGCTAAAAATAGCAAATAGGTTGTTTTTGTCTGCTTAAAAAGCTTTTTACAGATTAAAAAGATTAGTAAGAATATCCCCCAGATCAATATCGCATTCAAAACCACTGCCCCACGATATCTCCATGTCGGATCTGCAATTATAAACAAAGGAGCTAAAAATATCCCATAACCATACGAATAATATGGAACCATCTGCATGACACCGGCCCAATTTCGCCCAGCAAGAAAAGCGGCGGATGCCCAATATCCAATTTCATCCGGCACAACAATAGGACCGCGCGTATTGCGAATATTCCATAAAGTGGCCACCGCAATCAGCATGGAAAAAATAACGAAAAGACCCGTCTCTTTTTTGTTCATTCGAATAATTGCTTTCACTATCTCTATCTAACCCCTCTTTTGTTTTTGATTCGCATCATAATTAACTTGAGTTTACGTAATGGCCTATAAAGCCGCAAAAAAATCAGACTCATAATCACTTTTTTCTTAAAGGGAAAAAATGAACTCTGATAAAATAGCCTATAATCTTTTTGAAGACTTTTTTTCAAATAATGATAATGCTCCTGATGCTCCTTAATATTATCAGATTGCATAAGTTTAAAATAATTATAGACAATACGGTCCAGATAAAATAAATGACCGTGAGCTTCCAGCTCCGGGTAATTTTTTTGTATTTCCTGATATAAAATCAGTGCCTGCTTTGTATTCGCATAATACTTTTTGTTGAAGAATCCCCCGGTTATACTATCGCTTCTCAAACGATAATAATAACCCTCAGAACCGATGTGGAAAACCTTTTCTGCACGCAAAAGAACACGGTACGTGATAAGGATATCCTCAAAAATCAGCCCCTCCGGGAATCGTATCCCTTCATAAACCTCACTTTTGTACAATTTACCCCAGGGGTTACTGTCCAGGGAATCCCTTAAGAGCATTTTATCAAAGGCCTGAAGACCTGTCATTTTAACTATCCTGTCCAGCTGATAAAACGGCACCTGGGTCCCATCTGGATAGAAACTAGCCCCACCCATACATGCAATTTCCGCTTGGTTCGTTTCACAAGCGTCAAATAACCTCTTCAGGGCATCCACTGCCAGATAGTCATCGCTGTCTAAAAAGAAAATGTATGCTCCCTGTGCGACATCCAATCCACGATTACGCGCTGCACTCTGTCCGCCGTTCTCCTTGTGTATCACCTGAACCCGCATATCCCGTCTTGCATATTCTTCGCATATGTCCCCGGATGCATCCGTAGAACCATCGTTGATTAAAATTAACTCTAGACTTGAAAATGATTGTTTTAAAACAGAATCGATACATTGCCTTAAATAAGGTTCCACATTGTATACAGGAACAATAACACTGATAACTGGTTTCACAATGTCCTCCATTTACACAAGCTCTTCCAGCATGTTCTTGACCTGTGCTATATAGTGATTTGTTTCGTATTTCTCAAGAAACAGATTTCTTACTGACTCATTATACTTACAAAACTTCTGCTCCAGACTCTGTATTGCCGCAATGTACTCCATGGCACTTATGCAAAGCATTAACCCTGATATACCCTTATATTTATATCCTTCAAAAGCTTCTTCGCTTCCCAGAATCGCTTTCCCATACATCATAGCCTCCGCTGTTTTCACTTTCATGCCATCACCATATGGAATCGGCATCACCATAGCGTCTGCCTCATAATAGTATGGGGCCAGGTCGTCAACCGCTCCCAGCACCTCTACATTTTCTCTCGTTAATTCAGCAGCTACTTTCTCCATCCCATTACCTACAATCAACAATTTCTTTTGTACGGAAGGCATAACATTTTCTACAAACCAACGGATTCCCACATAATTCGGACGAAAATACGACCCCACAAAAAGCAAAAAACCATCTTGGCCAATTAGCTCTGCCTTTGCACGCTCCGGATCAAACTGATCTTCAAAAGTAATTGGAATGGTCAAATCACAATTCCGGCGATAAATCTGCCGCAGCAATAAGCCATCACGTTCGTTCAAGCAAATAATTCTTTTTGCATGTTTCACAATATATTTTTCATTGCGGGAATGATTATAGTATTGAATAATAAACTTAGGGCTTTCCTGTGTCACCCGATTCCAGGTATACTTTCGCTCAATATTGTGTAAGAAACATACAATTGGTACAGAGGCATCAAACCTCCGTCCCAGCGCTCCCAATTGAGATCCGTCAAAAAAAATCAAATCCGGCTGTAGCTCTTCCACATACGCAACCAGCTCTCTTTCATTTGCCTTGGAATAGCAGTCCCGCAAAGCAATATAATTTTTCAGTGTAAGCCATGAGTTCTCTTTCGTCTGAAAAATCTTCAAATTCCCTTGAACGGTTACCGGCAAATCCTCTGGTGTCAGAATGCAGACATAAACATTTTCCGGCCCTGCAATTGCTTTCAAAATCTCAAAATTACGGAAAGAGCATTTCTTTCCGCCTGATGACTGGTTATTGGAAAAATTTACTCTGGTAATGTATACAATCCGCATAAGCCGATCTCCCATTCTCTAAGACTTAGGTTACTTCATTTCCTGCTTATTATAGATTGGCCACAAAAGATGAACACACACCCACGGCGAAGTCAGGAACAGTTTAAACAAAGTACTGTCTTTGCCCCCCAGCCTGGAACTTCTGCGAATGTATTTATAATCCTTTACGAAACGCTGTCTCAGGCTATGTCTCTCCTGCTTACAATCCGGCAGGTACCTTGCGCATTTGCAGTAATTTGCGATCCGGTTCCTCTCAATGGAAATAATGGCATGTTCAAATAATTGCATATCTCCGATCTCGTGGAAAAATACAGCACGTTCATCCTGCGCCTTATTCTCAGAGTCAAAGTTTAAAAGACTGTATTTACTCCTTGTAACACTGTTCTCTGATTTGTAATAAGCATACATTATGCGTGTGGTTTCAGCGACTCGTCCCGCATGATATAAAATCTTATGCGTGGTAGCCAAATCCTCGTAAGTCACGCCTTCCGGATACCGCAATTCCTCAAACAGATCCCGGCGATACATTTTATTACATATAATGGTTTCTTTGATTTTATTTTTATTACAGCAGCGATACATAAGCTGCATGGAATCTGAAACAAATTCTTTTTCATCCGGATTCAACTCTGTAAAATTCAGGTGATTTTCTGTCGTCCAAGTAAGGTCGCAAATGCTGACCAGGCAATTATTTTTTTTACATAACCGATATAGAATCTCTACAAAATACAGATCAACATAATCATCTGCATCAATAAAAACCAGATATGTACCGGTCGACACATCAATTCCCCTGTTTCTGGCAGATGCAGCACCGCCATTCTCTTTGTGTATTACATGAATTCTGGAATCCTGCAGCACATACTCATCACACCGCTCCCCTGAACCGTCTGTTGATCCATCATTCACCAAAATAATCTCCAAGTTAGAGTAAGTCTGTTGACGCAGGGAATGTAAGCATCGGTCCAGATACTTTCCCGGATTATACACCGGTACGACCACACTGACTAACTCATTCATACCTATGTCTGCCATTATTTCATATTACCCTTCTTCAAAGATCCTGGAAAAGCTCTAAATATTCTCTGCTAATTCTCAAGTAATCATATTGGGTCTGCATCTTTTTACTATAAAGTTCCAGCATCTCATCACTCTGTTTTTGCAGCAGGCATTTGAGCAGGGCTGCCGCCAGAACCTCTTCACTATCAGCAGGTTCATAGTAACTGCACAACCCCATGGTAACTTCGTAATTGGACGCGACATTGGATACAAGGGTCGGAACCTTTTGCATAATAGCTTCAACAGCAGTCATCCCAAAGCCTTCATACAACGTCGGATTTACATACAGATCACTTCCCAGGAATAATTTGTCCCGCTCTTCGTCTGTTACAAAGCCTGTAAAGTGTACGCGGCCCCCCATAGGATGCTCCTTTATATATTCCTGTAGATAACGCATCCGTTCAGGCACACAGCCAATCAGGTATAGATCATGGGGAATTTGCTGATAAACCCTTTCGAAGGCACGAATCAGAGTAATTGTATTCTTATGATGAAATTGTATATTTAAAGCCGTAATATAAGGCTTTTTCGCCTTTACTGCCTTTTTCATTTCAATTCGTATGGGAATGTATATCCGCCGAATTTTTTTCTGATAGCGCGGATAATATTGTACCATCTCCGCCTTATCAAAATCACTCATTGCAATAATACAGTCTGCATGAGAAAAATCCATCCGGTACATAATACGATAAAGATAATATTTGTACCAAGGGATTTTTACCTTCCCTAAAACACGGTGCGCAACCGCTTTGATGTCATACGGAATAACAACGGATGGGATTTTGAATTTCCGCAGACCATTATTGCAGTTTAGATGAAACACCGCTGCAGCATCCTTTTGCTTCAATAATGCCGGTATTTTTACTGTGTTGACATATGAGAGATAAAACATACGCGTTAATTCATTCATTTGCAGATGAGACTTTAATATGCAAATTTCCATATCCGGTGCAATTTCTCGTATATATTTTTCTAAATAATCAAAGCATATTACAAAAAAGTGATCGGTTACATGCAAATCCTGAAACCCCTGCAGCAGGTTCAGTCCTGCCTGATCTTTACCACCCGCATGCTTCTCGCTCAGATAAGTGTAATTCAACGCTTTTTTTCTCATTTTAACATCCTCAATAGTAATTCCGCATATCGCTTACCGACTTCACTGTAATCATATCGTGCCGCAGTCGCATATCCTCCTTCTGCCAGCCGATTGTACTCCGCCTCATCTTCCAGCAAACGATTAATTGCTACCGCAAGTGCCTTGGGAGCCTTCTCTTCTACTAATATCCCATTCTCGCCCATCCGAACAACATCCCGGATGCCACCAGAATTGCTGGCAACTACCGGCAAACCAGAGGCCATCGCTTCCAATAAAACTAAGCCAAAGCCTTCTATATCACCGTCGCTTGCCGTAACAGACGGTGCTGCAAAAACATCTGCCGACGCATAGATATTACGAAGTTCCACATGTGACTTGGCTCCCAGAAAGCGAATCTTATCCCCCTGTGGTTCTGCCTGCACACGCAGAGACTGCATCAGAGGACCATCTCCTACAATACATAACCTGGCATCAATATCTTTCATAGCTTCAATCAGGTAAGTTACACCTTTTTTCTCGGCTAGACGCCCTACAAATAAAATCACCTTTTCTTCATCCTGCTGGAAGTAATTCTGAATGGCATACTGCTTCCCAAATTCAGATGTGTCACATCCCATCGAAATTACAGCGGATCGTGGAACCGGATATATCTTCCTAACCTCATCCATTAAATGCGCAGACACTGCCGTTACGTATCCGGCCTTTTTGAGACATCTCCGCTTAAGACCTTTGAACAGACTATTGTTTAGCGCCGTAACATCCGCACCATGTCCAGTTACCATATATGGTGTATTTCCCGTAAAACATTGGACGATCCCCTGAGGGATCAGCCAATGTGCATGAATAATATCAAATTTTTGACTTCGTCGAAGCAAGTTCACCCATAGTGACAATAATAAAAACGGAACAAGAATTGCCCGGCTCTTCTTTTGTCGAATTCTTGGAACAATGGCACCTGGATAACAAAGTGTCTCAAAACGCTTAATTGGAAAGTACCGGTAACGTATAACCTTAACACCTTCCATCACTTCTTGCGTCAATGCCCCTGGAGCAGATGGGGCTAAGACTGTCACATCAAAAAAAGGAAGCAATGATTTGGCCAAATCATAGACAAAGCGAGGCTCTGTATCGCCTGCCCAACGAGGAAAAGTAGACGCAGTAATCAATAGTCTTGGTTTTGTCATCCTATTATTCCATACCCTGAAGAATATTTTCCTTTTACTACCCTGCGCCCTATGCTGTCATAGGTAACTCCGGTTCCTTCAAACCTTGCCTCATTATAATATGGAATTTGTATTATTAGCTTCATTTGTATTGGCTCCTTAAGGAAAATTCATTTTATTATAGCATAGTTCATTTTAAAAATCTACATCCTGTTGCGAATACCTTCATCACAGGCGCCCTCCATACATTTTGTCAAAATAATTGGTATATTCACCTGACAAAATATTTTTCCACCAGTCCGGATGATCCAGATACCATTGAACCGTCTGCTGAATGCCTGTATCAAAACTATACTCTGGCTGCCAGCCAAGCTCTGTCTCCAGCTTTGTGGAATCAGTCGCATAGCGCATATCATGCCCTGGACGGTCCGTCACATAACGGATTAAGCTTTCCGGCTTTTCTAATGCCTTCAAAATGGTCTTAACCACTTCCAAATTTGTTCGCTCATTATGCCCGCCAACATTATAGACTTCCCCTGCCTTTCCCTCATGAAGAATTAAATCAATTGCCTTACAATGATCCGAAACATGCAGCCAATCCCTCACGTTTTCACCCTTCCCATAGACCGGAAGTTCTTCATCGGCTAATGCACGGCTGATCATGAGAGGAATCAGCTTTTCCGGAAAATGATAAGGACCATAATTGTTGGAACAGCGGGAAATCGTTACCGGAAGTCCAAAAGTACGATAGTATGCCAGAACAAATAAGTCTGCACTGGCTTTAGAGCTGCTATATGGGCTGGATGTATGAAGCGGGGTCTCCTCTGTAAAAAACAAATCTGGCCGGTCCAAAGGCAAATCACCATATACCTCATCCGTAGAAACTTGATGGTAGCGCTTTACTCCATATGCCTTAGACGCATCTAAAAGAACCTGCGTTCCTAATACATTGGTAATTACAAAAATTCCCGGATTAGTAATAGAGCGGTCCACATGGCTCTCTGCCGCAAAGTTTACCACCATATCATAGTTCTCCTGCGCAAAGAGTTCCATAACAAAGGAGCGGTCTGCAATATCACCTCTGATAAATCGGTAATTTGACTTATCTTCCACTGTTTTCAATGTCTCCAGGTTACCCGCATAAGTCAATAAATCCAAGTTTACCATCTCATATGCAGGATACTTGTTTACCATATAATGTACAAAATTTCCCCCAGTAAAGCCGGCCCCACCAGTTACCAGTATCTTCAACTATTCCCTCCCCTTTAGTAACGAATTTTCTCATCTGCTACTCGGCGCAGATGAATTCCATACGAAGATTTCCCATAACATTCTGCTGCAGCTGCCTGGATGTAACCATTGTCAACGGATATAAGCGGGTCCCGGCACCACCGGCTAATATAATGCCCCTCATACTCTTCCTCCTCGCATAACAAGTATAAAAAAGAACTCTTAATCGCAATAAAGAGGACATTCCTGCCCTCTATACGATCACCAGCCTGTTCCTGCCGATGTTCTCATACCACGCCGTAACCGGACGAATGCTTCCCCTTTACTACTCTGCGCCCTATGCTGTCATAGGTAACTCCGGTTCCTTCAAACTGTTCCAGAGCATAGCAGTTCCGTCCGTCTATTACAATCGGGATTTTCATATACTGGCAAAACGTATTTACCTCCAGTCCCTTGACCTCCTCCCATTCAGTAAAGATCAGGCAGAGATCCGTATCCTGCAATGCTTGCTCTATTGTGTCACAATATAAGACTTCATCAGGGTAATGCTTCTT
>Ga0153949_1000622_pt1 | contig 12413 bp, 16 predicted proteins | sample TSNJ033MetaG_FD_104705 | JGI IMG/M metagenome (GOLD analysis project Ga0153949, IMG submission 104705) | Attine ant fungus gardens microbial communities from New Jersey, USA - TSNJ033 MetaG | ecosystem: Host-associated > Fungi > Mycelium > Unclassified | place: USA: New Jersey, Wharton State... | reverse complement strand
GCAGAGGCAATGTCCCTAGCTCCGTCTTGTTGATTGCATCATTTGTGAAGGTGGAGATAGATTTCTTCCTGAAGAATTGGCAAGATATTCGTACTTCAGATGCGATGAAGAAAGTATGGCATCAGATCAGAATTGGGAGACACCCTGGTTTTGAAGAAGGTATAGCTCCCCTCGCTACATATGGTTATTTTGGGATGCTGAAACATTTACAGTGTGGCCGGCGATTGCTATGAACCTCGAATTTAAACCTGATACTCCAGTTAGCCCTACTGTCAGAAGTGATGCACCCCCACCAACCGGAAGAGAGTGAACGGACTCACCTTCGAAATTTTTCTGAGCGACTGACACATTCATCATATCATTGCTCCCTGCTGCTTATATGCATCACACTTTATAAAAAACCCCAATAGCATCTATTCTAATATATTTTCTTAGTTCATACTGCAATTAACAATCTACTACTCCTAGAACAGTTCAACGGAGTCATAAACGAAATTGGGGCTGAGGAAACCGGACCCAGCACTACCACTAATTACATTGATTTGGATGGTATTGAGACCAGCTACAAGCGTGCCTAAGGACAGTTGTCAGCTTGACCTCTAATTGGAAGAAATACATTTCAATTCACCGGCAGGGATGCTGAAGTCGTCTGGACAAATACGGTGTTAGCATATTTTACCACTTTTCAGCAACCCCTTAAACTCACAGACTTGATTAAGACCTCTCCAAGTTCCACGAGTGACGCTGAACAAACATTAGAAAATCCGGCTGCAGCAGAAAGTTTATCTAGATCATTACCCTCGAGAGTCAATCGCTGTTGGGGCTAGGGGACCAATAGCATCAAGTCACAGACAAGAACCGAAACCAAAGAATACTAACGCGAGGGAGCATTTGAGGTGAAGGAGTTAACTGTGATCTGAGGTCGACCACCAGCAAAAGCTTCAGTCGTTCGAATACGAAGTGTCCGAGCACCTACAAACAAAGATGTGAACATTGAACAGTGCAAGCTTGCGCCTCAGTGACAGACCAATCTGCGAAGAGGAGGCTGTCCATCGTATCGTAGTGGGGTTGTTTACCTGAGAAATGACACGTCAATTGATGTGTATAAAGACTAGTCTGCCAACATCAGCTCACGTCCTTGAATTGAGCCAGAGGGAAAGAAGAGTCTGACGAGGATCCAATGGTGAACGTGATTGGACCCCAATTACTCATTCTTGAATCGGACCTGAGTTAATGAAAGTGAATATTCATGATACACTGGCGTCGTCTCTGACACTCACGGATGCATGTGCTCGATATTGTTAGCATTCAAGAATCTGCTCATTTTCAGCCAGAAAAACTTTCCATTCAGTTTGGACTCACCCAGCCGGAGTCCCATCAACGGTTCCTGAGAAGTTGTCAGCTCTCTCCCGGACTGGACCGCAAGATTATTTACCAATTGACCAGATGGTGCTGGGTAGGTTGAGAGTTGACGACAAAGTGATGGAAGAAGTCCCGCCAGTAGTCACTGTAACGCTACCCGACCCAGCCTCGAGTTCACCTTGGAACAGAGTGACAGTGTAGGTTCCGGGCTTCATCATGTTTCTGGTGAATTGTCCACTATAGGATACGAATGACTGAAAACCAATAACCAGTGCTTCCTGGATGCAACGTACCCGGAACCAGAAGCCCAATACTGTGCTGCAGAATTCTTGAAGGAATGAGGAAGAATCATCACCTATCATAAGAGACTGCACCTTGAAACCAATAGTAACAGGTTGTCCAGACAATGTACCAGAATAGCTACCGGAGACGGTACCACGACCAGAGGCTCCGACATAACCTTGAAGATTGAGGCTATCCATAAAGCTTGTGTCCAGATTCCCAGATGGTGCGGAACCAGTCGTAATGGCAATAGCGTAGCTGGTGATGATGGTATGTAAATCGTTACTGACGAGTTTGTCAATAAAGACTAGGAACATGACGTACGGACCAAAAAAGCCAGTTCTATATGTTTCGGTCTGCTCGTGGTTCGAGTTCATGTAGAAATAAAGTTCCTGCTGATCACTACCTTGGTTGTCGATATCTATGATAAATGGATATAAGCATTCAAAATTGAGACCTGAGCAAATGGAGCTGCCAAACCTCGGAAGAACGGGCCACCAGAGGATGTTTCATAGCCGACTCCAGGAATAATCATGTATGCACCAACACCAGAACCTGTCACTCCGTGAACTTGATCTTGAATGAAACGGATCTATAAAGACAAGATAATGATAAGATTGTGAGAACATTGACAATGGTAAAAATGTATCACTGACACTCGAATAGAACTTGGATCGAGTTTGGCCATTGACCAAAAAGACGTCAGAGCCCTCGATAGCACTCCCACCTTGAATATCAGATTGTGAGATGCCATTCGGAAGTGATGTTTTCAGGAAACGTGCGATGAAGCGAAGTTCCCCTACATCCGGTTCCTGGGAGGCAAAGGTACCCATGTATAGGGTGTTTTGCCCTGAGCGAACAATGATGTAGTGGGTCTACACGTTCCAATCAGAGGATTTTGGCAATAAAGCGCTTTTCTGAGCTCACAATCGTGCTTGTTTTTATGGTGACGACCGCGATGCTATTGGCCACAGAAGAGGTTACGGTTGCCGAGCCTCAATTGAAGTTGATTATCTAGCAGAGCGATTTTTTTTCAAAACTTCCTCACCAAGACCAGAGCTGAGTTGAGAGAATTTGGAAGAGTCTTGTAGCTGTTTTCCATTGAAAAGAATAGATGTAATATCTCCATCTGTTGTGTGTACTGGCTCATTTATGTGTTAGCTAGCAATCATGACACGCCTTTATCATTGCTCACTGGTTGTGACTAGGCCAGCCCCAGAATCAACGACCATGTTGGTTCCCGAAGTCGTAACACCAAAGGCCGCAAAGGCCACGGGCAGGATGAATAAAAAATTCAGAATACAGAGAAACATGCCTCCGTAGGGGTGTTTGCAGGTGAGTACATTACTAGCGTGTTCAAACTTTTATAGCCTCGGTTGCATGGATTCTTCGTGGATACTATCTGTTCTTGCAGGGAAACAGAAGCAGAAGGTAGTCAAGCATCTTTCAAGTTTTCAGCCAGGTGACTGATGCAATCTTGACCTAGAAGTTCCAGCGGACCGTCAATGAAAAGCTGACAATCACGAGTGTACTCTCAAAACCGAGATCAAACGAACAAAAAGCCAGTCGACCGAGATATGGGATGAAAGTGGAATTACCCCGTTCTACTTCCTTCCAGGAGTGTATTTAAATGTACTGGAACCTAGCGGCATGTTCATGATTGGCATCAACACTGGAGGGACTCCGCAGTCTATTCGGGAAAAAAACACAGAGAAGGTCACGTATTGAATGGACGGTCCGTGGCTCGGTGTGTCTTGCCTGTGCCTTGCCGATGACTGGCCTGGTTATGGGAAAATCAGTCCTCTACATATGTTGAAGTGAACAGGGATTTGAGAACCTTCAAAGTTCGAATTAGTCACTGTTACGGAAAGATATATAGGCATGTATAGGCATCTAACTAATGGGTTTGAGCGGGCTTGATACCAAGGACTGAATTAATAGTGAAGTGGGCAACCAACAGTATTTACACAAGTTCAAATCTCTAGAGATCTGTCGAATGGGTGTTAGGATAGGCCCCGTTCGCGGCATTCCGATTTGCTTGCCATTCTTGTGGTTGCGATATGTGGGTCTCACTGTCCGCAGGAACAAAAAATTCTTGTTCTTCACTCTCTTCTTGAAGTTCGGGAGGTACAGAGCCCGGAATTTTATCCAATGGCTGTGATGGAATTCTGTGTAATAAGCCAAATCTAAAGTAAGGGGAGAAGAACATGTTAACAGCCAGTTGAGATCTGACCGAGGGGCCGTACCCAAATACACATCCAAGAAGTCCTTCGCCACCCCAATGGCGGTTCGGAATCAATACGACTTCTCTCAGAGTACTGAAGTGTAGGATTAATGTCGGAAGTACGAGATGCGAGAGAACACGAACTCGAAGTCATATGAGTATACATAGACCCGCAAAGGTTTATCGATGTGCTATGTGAGCGTCAATCGAGGGAGGGACGAGGTGTTTTTTCCTGCGCACCGCTTCAACAAGGTCGTAGAAATCGTTTTCTGCACTCAGGACACCCCCTGACCAGCCTTCGCTCTAAGTGAGATCAATGCTAAGGTGGAGGGGTGCTTTCACTGACTTACCGAGAATCCAATCACCCATCGGTACTAGGCCAGCACTCTCCGCTGGACTTCCTTCAATTACATCCAAAACATGCCATACATTCTCGCAAGCCGACTCAGGTTCACAAATTCTCATGCTGAGGCCCAGAAGGGATGGTTGCGCATCACTTCCATTGGCTAGATGGTCACTTTGCTGCAAAGACCATGTGCGAGAGGGAATGATTGACACGACTTCTCGACGTTGTCAATGCGACGTGAATATAAAAGGTCCAATTTACCTCGCGTTTGTTGACTTTTGCTACTCCAAACCACAAGGTTGAGAACGTAACCCTCATGAGATTCCACTATTTTCTCTAATTCCGATGCGTTGATGGCATTATCGGAGGAGAATGAATCTCCTTCGAAGCCGACGACGAAATCAAAAAAAGGCTCAATATTGGTTCGGGAGGCTGGGGATTGCGGAGTAACCCTCAAAACATGAAGACCACGTGGAGGTGGGTGAGCTGGAGAAGTAGACTGTCCAGCACCCATTGTAAGGATCGTTATAAGGACATTATCTGAGATGACTGCAATTTCGGGGTCTTCATCACATGGTCCATGTGAATTATTGAGAGATGATGTGATATGAGTAGCGTCAAGTACAACACTTGTTGTAAGCTGATAAAAGCCCTTTGGAAATCGATAAGATAATCTACCACAAGTGATATTTGCGAAGCACTGTTAACAGGCCGGCCAGAAGCTCGGCCGAGGTTCTCAGGGTCTCATCTTTTGTATCACGTGAGATTTTTTCTAAACTTCGCGACGCCTAGTCGTGTCGGTAAAATTGTTCTTGAGCGGCCTCAATGTGGTGCGTTTCTGTGTAGATTTTGACGTTGTTTTCATGTTGAGCGATTGATAAAGCTTCTGCTAGTTGACGCGCTGACGAATGTTACTTCGTCGCTTCCTTCATCCTCCAATCCGTTTCCTCAAATTCAACGTTTATGCAAGAGAATACAAAACAAATGGAACAAAAACCAACGACTTTTCGTCTCTCCATCGTCCAGAAAGTACACCGCCACATATGGCAACGAACGAAAGAAAGTCTGACGAGATACCTCTCTTCGCCCACGTTGGAAAAGCCGAGACCGAGGCACAATCTATGGACAGCAATCACAAGCCCTCTGTCATGTCTAGGAAATTAGAACGAGCTCGAGTTCAGGAACGATCCCTTCAATGGAAATTAAAAACAGGTCATGATGCTGCTATTGAGCGTGCAGCAAGTTTTATCTTGTCTCATGATCCTCAATCCTTTGAGGAATCTACCCGTCTTCTCCTTCTCCAGGATAACGTCATCCGCGCCCTGTCATTATGGACTCTGGAACGAGCTTTTGTTTTATTCGAGACGCAAGGGTATTGGCTATCTGCATCCGCGCTTGCACGCATTGTGCGACGACTCATATCTCCAAAGCAGACGCAGGACACCACGCGTCTTCTGCTGCTCATCCAGCCCCACATTATCCAGCATCTCAAATCTGTGAGACCTGCCAATACTCACTCGGTCTCATACATTCCTCCTCCAATAGTCACAACTTCCTTGATATACATTCATGCTCTTCTTCGCGTGGACAAAGAGCAAGGCATCTCTCTCTTCCGAATGCTCGTTGATGCCGACTTCATTCCTTCCGCAGCAATGGTCGACTCCTCGTCGACCCAACCACTAGAGCAAATTATTGATATGACGCTTGTCAAGGCTGGTTTATACTGGAATTGCGAAGAAGTCTCTGAGACTATTCTCTTACATGCCCTGAGCTCTCCCTATACTGTCGATCCCTTCATTATCCAAAACGCCATCGATTGTCTATACACTCTCCTGTCTTCCCCTTCGGAAAGCAATCTCGTCAGCTGTCTCAACATAATGCGTTATTTGCATATCCACGCTCTGATTCCTGATTCCCTGATTCGCCAATTCTATGATTGCGCAGTTGATCTTGATGTCATGTCTGCAGCGGAAGGACTCTATAGTTTTTCTCGCAATCCTCGAGCTGGCTTATACCATCACTATCCTCCTCCCCAAGGAAGAGCCCTGAGCAAGCTCATGGAATATTTATCAGCCAGGTCTAGGAATATACACCTTGTGCGAACACTAGCGTCCGAGGCCGTTGAAGATCGCCTGCCTATCCCTTTAAATAGCCGCTCCCGATTTATTAATATTGTTGCCCGAAAGGGCATCGCGTCGATTGCTCGAGCCTTGTGGGAACATTATACACTTGGGAAAGATGGACCAATGGTGTACGGGGATTCAGGGCTGATGGTACGGATGGTCAGTCTGTTCACCAATTTAAGCTATCGTCTTCTTGAGACAGAAGGGGACCCAGAAGTTGATGATTCGGATGATGGAAGATTGGTGGCAACCTCTGATGATGTCCAGGCATTCGTGCGCCACGTCATGTCAAAGTTCAAGGAGCATCATGAACCTTGGATAGATGCGGATCATCGAGCAATAACTTCGTACGCGAGAGCCTGTTTCGTTGTCGGAAATCACACGGAGGGTTTCCAAACTCTCAAAATTCTTCCAGAGCGAACGGAAATGCCCGATTTGCATGATGTCAACGTCGCACTGAGTGCATTGGCCAAAGAATCACCAAAGGCTGCTGCCAAAGCGATTAAGAAGATGGAAAAGCGTGGTTTGCAGCCGGACTCTGTCTCATTTGGGACTGTGTTGCACTACGCGTCGGTTCAGGATTGTCAAGAAGTTGTGGCTGAGATGATAGAGCGGATTCTTGCCGCTGATATGTTGAAATCGGACGTCAAGGTGTTCGGAGCTCTAATCAGAGCCCTGGTACAGCCGAGGCCAGATGACAACCGGGAATCGCGTGTCCTCAAGCTTCAGAGTGTCTGGAAACTGATCCATCAGATTCAGAACCCACAGTTGCCCACTCAGATCGGGAATTATCTGGTTATCCTGGCACTGGAGGTGGAGGACGCGACACTGGCATTCAAATTCTGGGATATGCTGCTGAAAGGACGCGCAGACTGGGGAGATCCACAACAACGTGTGCAGCGTAGTGCCATTATTTCACTCGCACAGGAGCAGAACGAGCGAGAGGAAATCAGTGGAGGGTACCTGCGGACATTAAACAGGGAATTGAGTCGTTTTTGATCAACTTGATGTTACTGTATAGTGTATTGAGCAAACTCTGAAAAAGGGGTCTGGTTTATAATTAGAGAGGTTGAATTTTCTTTCAACTTTGTTTCGCGTGGCCTGAATCTGAGGAAGTGATAGATGTGGGGAGCAGAAGATCCGCGGAAGCCCCGCAGAAGCTGAGAGAAGTTCTTCCTGGACCTGAGAAAAAATGACAGTAGTCGCTGAAAATGATGAAATCGAGCCAGATCGCTGGTTCCGGAGATTGGCCGAGCCCTAGTTGGCGTGTGAAGCTGGGTGTTCTCGTGATATCCGGTCCATGCTGGCAGATTTGTCTACTGGATACCTCAGTGTTTGGATCTGTTCGTCATAAATCATTAGAAGGTCCTTTGAGTTTACATAGCGCCCGAGCCATAAACAGGTGTGCCACGGGAACAACAAATATCTCATTGCCTCAAAAATCCCCTTCCCAAATCTCTACCCCCACATTCCTTTATCGTTCCCTTCCCCACGACCATGCCTGCTGCTCGACCTAAGAAAGAGAATAATTCAGCCACGTCGCCGTCCGACGATGCGCATCTCAAGGATTCCCAAACCGAAAACAGCAAGAGCAAGAGAAAGTATGTCCCAAATGCCCGATCTTTTTCCGGTCTTCCTCTACACAATCCCCCCTCCCTCTCCTTTTCTCTTTCATCGCCTCGCACTTCATCTCATGTCTTTCCTCGGAGAAACCGACGACTGACTATTTCCTATGTTTGCTATCAGGCGTCAATCACAGAGTTTGTCTGCTCCCTCGCTTCACTCGCTCTTCACTCACCTTTTTTGCCTAGGCTGCGATGCTTGCAGAGCACGCAAGGTTCGCTGTGCCAAGGAGAATCCGGAAGATCCCAAGCAGTCTTGCAAGCACTGTATCACTCTTGGTATCTCCTGTACATACGATTACCAGCCCAAAAAACGAGGACCACCTAACCTGTGAGTTGAAATTCCTCATTAGGGGGTGTCTTGGTAACCTCATGATCGTGCCCATGAAGATATTTGCGACGACTACAGGAAGCTGCTGCTGCTGCTGCCACTGCCTCGAACCAGCCCGAGAGCACAACCGAACCAGAAAGTGCAAATTCACCTGTATTAAGATCAACGAGTCCTCCAAAGAGCCTGATTTCGCCATCACTGGGATCAAAGAGTCCTGTCGGTTATCTTGAACCATCGCTCAACCCACTTCCATCCGGCCCATTACCTCCTTCCCGATATCCCATTGCAGCGGATTCTTTTCATCCCCATTACTCTCAGAATCAGGTCCAATCATCGTATTCCATCCTACGCGCAAATGAGACTAACGGCTCCAGCTATCTCAATTCTCATTCTTCGCCGAAACTGGAAGAGCTTCACTCTTATGCTTCCTCATCAGATCAGTACAACTCTTATCCTGCGTATAATTGGTCTTACAAACACGCACCACCTCTGAATCTATCCAACACTGTACCACCCTTGTCTTATTATCACAGACCACGACGATTGGAAGAAGTTGCACCCAGAGATACTATCTTCCTTATCATTGCTCTATTCTTCGATTTCGTATATCCACTAACGCCATGCGTCCATAAGCCTTCCTTCATGGCCGACCTTCACGCCAAACGAGAAGAGCGAGATCCGCTGTTTTTTGCATTGGTAATGTCCACAGTGGCCTCGACATTGATACAAGTTCCCCGATCTTACTTGCCCATGGAAAGACCAGTTGTAAGAAAGCTGGCTCAAGTATGTTTCCTTTGTCAAGGCAAGACTACTTCCTAAAACAACTTACTCTCAGACATGCTACGAGGCTAGTCGACATATTTCTGTTACTTCATATGATCCTCCAACATCTATGCATGTGGTCATTCGCTACTTGTGGGTGTAGTCCAATTTGACACCGACGTTCAGCTTAATTGGGTCATAGTGATTGCGTCTATCATTTCTGCGAGGGACACGATGCTACTCAGCATGCCGCCTTCGGTGAAGCAGCTCACATTGCTGTAACGCTTCGCATGCACGAAGAAGCTTCTTACGAACAATTGGATCCCATCGAATGCGAGGTTCGGCGGCGTACCTTCTGGTTGCTATTTGGAGGTAAGACCGTTTTTACCCCCTGATCTATCACATAATCATGTGGGTGATTCAAATAGCTGATAAGTCTATGTCAATTTTACTTGGTCGTCCCATTTGCTTGAGGGATGAGGACTGTACGGTGCATTTTCCTAAAGAGCTCGACGACGAATAGTAGGTGGTTTCTTCATTTCTGTCATATTGGCTTGCTTAGCAGGCGCTCCTTGTTCTTTAGCATCACCCACAGCGCTTATCTGCCCCAGCCTCATGGAAAAACAGCGATGATCTCAGGATTGAATTATACCTCAAGGATTTTTGCGTTGCTTGGTGAGATCCTCGTGCGCATACGAGTAGATAAACGATCTCCGCCCCAAGGCCAATTCGCGACCGCAAGACTTGAGGAAGTACAGTCTCTGCACCAGAGAATTCTTTCTGCCTTGAGTCATGCTCCAGAGCCCTTGCGGCTCAAACAAGCACATTCCCAAACTCACATCCCCCCCGAGTATGGTGGTGCCGGTTTCCGGCAAGCTACTTTCGCCGAAGTCAAGGATTTCTTTGATAACCCCAATGCTTCCCGTGCAAATGCGTTGAATCCTTTCCTCGTCATGCAGGCGAACTTGTATGTCACACAGGTTGGTCATGTCTATCTTCATCTCTCCGTCGCTGAACACTTCGGTAGCAACTGGTTCGATTTGTGATCGAGCAGTACCGCGATGAATTGGTCATGTCACTGCAGGGCAATCTCGATGAACAGCATGCCGCGGAGGATCGCGAGGTTGTTGCCAGGGATCTTCTCAACATCTTGCATAGGTTCGCATCTCTGTTACTTCGGCCACTGAAAAATTTGTAACTTTTTCCAGTATCCCTATACAGTCCATTGCCACAAATGGACCAAGTTTGGTTCACAAAGTACGATTTGTAGCATCAACATTGCTTGATGCTGTGCGAAAGGTGGAAACTGCACCCGCCTCGGCTGCACGGGCACATGCTTATCTCTGTCAGCCACATTTTCTTATAAAGTCTAGCCATTTCCTGACAGATATTTCAGGGGACTTTCTTAGCATCCTTTCAGAAATTGAACGGAATTATTTGTGCGTTCTTCTTGCGATAGTACTGAAGCAAACTTGTTCACTCCTATGCTCAGACTTGATGACGATCGAGACGGAACTTCGAGTGGAGATGGAATGGCCTTTATAACATAAAGTCAATCAATGCAAGTTTGCAGAGCCCCACCTCCATACTCTCGTGATTTTACTGACAATTTTCTCTAATATGAATGTGTCATGTATTCTATTGGGCTATTGTAGTTAACTTAGATATACCGGCAAAAGCCGACCAGGCTGTGATACGTTTTGTGATCTTTACATTTGATTGCAACTGGGATATGGATGTCCCAACCGATAGTCCTTCTCAACAACTGGAGTCAGGTACTTCATTAACAGAGGAAGAGGCAATACGCTATGATCGCCAAATGAGGTTATGGGGGACAGAAGCCCAACAAAGGTAGTTGTCGGCACTTCCATGTGTTGGAATTGGAAGGCTCTGATGCTTGGAAATAGAATGAGGAATGCTGTGATACTGGTGTTGCAACTGCGTGGTGTAGCTACTGAAACTATCAAAAATGTGGTGCTTGCAGGCATCGGAAAGCTAATAGTTGTCGACCATGAGGATGTCAAAGAGGAAGACCTAGGTTGCAGCTTCTTTTTCAGAGATGAAGATGTTGGACAGAAAGTAAGTGAACTGTAATGTTTTTCCTTCTCCTGGATACTCAATGGTAATTTTTCGGGATATTCTCGTACATGAAGAGACTTGATGTCGCCAAACCAAGAATCGAAAGCCTCAATCCCCTCGTGAATGTGGAGGTAGTTACCGATTTGCCTACGCTCGAGGGTAGCGTTTTCGAAAACCTGGTCCAGAAAGTTGATATGGTGTGCATGACGGACTATGACAGGGAAAGCCTAGTATGGCACTTTTTGTTCTCCGCACTTCCTTTGAGTTCTGAATTTTTAAAAAAAATCAGATCCGTATGAACGAAATTTGCCGACGTTATAGGAAACCATTTTACGGGGGAGGTTCTTATGGCTTCTTTGGATACGTGTTTTATGACTTGATAGAGCATGAATATCTTTCGCCGTAAGTCATGTGGTCCTGCCTTTCAAAAATTTGACTTTGCTGATTACACATTGTCACCACTAGAGATCGTAGGGCACCAAAAGAGACACCTCGAAATATCAAAAGCAAAGTAACATATTGTCCACTGTCTGAAGCACTTCAATATAAGTGGACAGGGTTGTCCAAACGACAAACCAAAGAGGTCAATCCAGCATTATTTTTCGGCATTTTGGGTATAGTTTCTCCGCCTGTATTCAAGATTTTGGTTTTTTTAATCATTGTAGCGCTCTGGCAATTTAGCTCCTCACACCAGGGGCTGCCAACGGACCCTGTTTCGGTTGCAGAAGTTCACTCCATTGCCAATTCCTTGATTTCAGCAGCCAATGTCAACAAGCAAGCACTATCCGAAGTACCGATAGATCTCATCACGTAGGATTCCTTTTTGAGTGGAGGAAACTGTTTCTACCGATTCTGAGTTTCTTTTTTTTTTTTACCGCAGAAAACTAGTAAACGGTGCAAGCTACGAGTTCAATCCAGTCTGTGCGATTATTGGAGGCTTCCTAGGGCAGGATATTCTCAAGGCTCTCGGCGGCCGAGATCCTCCTATAGCGAACTTCTTCGTTTTTGATGGAAATACGGGAGGAGGCACAGTCTGTCGCCTCAATATGCCTACCGAGTCCTTGTAACGTATTATCAATGTCTGTATGCATCCTGTTCCTGGGGACTGCCAGCGTCGATGGTTTCGTAATTGGTCCGAAATTATGGAGTGACAGAAACCAGATACTGAGTCCTCAATTGTTCTTTCTCTAGTCTTGGGTACCGTTGTACTAGGTACGCGATCAAATACGAGTATTACCACGTCAAGTCGCATCAATCTATCATTGCAGGCTTCCTCCAGTAG
>Ga0153949_1000620_pt1 | contig 12435 bp, 10 predicted proteins | sample TSNJ033MetaG_FD_104705 | JGI IMG/M metagenome (GOLD analysis project Ga0153949, IMG submission 104705) | Attine ant fungus gardens microbial communities from New Jersey, USA - TSNJ033 MetaG | ecosystem: Host-associated > Fungi > Mycelium > Unclassified | place: USA: New Jersey, Wharton State... | reverse complement strand
ATGCGGTATTCAGCATCTTCGGTTGTTTCAGCAAATCCGATATCCGACCCGGCGGTAAGATGCGAGTCGATACGGATAGAAGCCATAAAACCGGCTAAGCGTGAGCCTTGTACATCACGGGATATGGTATCCCCTACATATACGCATTCTTCCGGTCTGGCGTCCAGGTCTTGCGCCGCCGCACGAAAGAGCTCAGGATGAGGCTTTCGAAAGCCTGACAGACTGGAAAGGTAAATGCAGCCGTCAAAATATTGGTGTATTCCGTATTCATGCAGAATCTCAATAACTTGGGTTTGACAGGCGGTATTTGAGATAACTCCCATTCTGATCCCCAGCTCCTTCAGTTCTCGGAGCGTATGAGGAGCATCCGGACGCAAGGCGCGCTTATAGAAGCTTCTCTCCCAGATATTGGCCACGTTATTGGAAATAGCCCTTAACCTATCCAGATTTATATCCATATGGTCCAAATACCACTTGGACCATATTTCAAAGGGTGTGATCTCACGTCCGTTTTCAATGCCCCATTTACGGTATTCCGCATTGCGTTTCTCAAGACGCTGCATCAGCTCCTCAGAAGACATATTCAAATCAATACCGTGGCCCTTGAGATATGTAAGTATTTTTTCACCACAGCCTCGGCTGTATTCCGGCTTATGCTCAACATCTTCCAACGTGCCGCCCATATCAAAAATAATAGCTTTCATCACTGATATCCCCCTCCGTTTATTCTTCGGATAATCGGTACAAGCTCATTAAAGCCGTTGATCATCATATCCGGTTTATATCCGCTGTCCAAAAAAGCTTTGTCTTTATGTTCAATGGCCGGATTATGCATCTGTATCATCAATCCGAGCTCCGCTTCCCTCGCACCAATTACATCCCGGGATATCGTGTCGCCTACATACGCGCATTCTTTACTTTCTAAGCCTAATTGACGCAAAGCAATATGAAAAATTTTCGGGTTGGGCTTTCGGATGCCGGTACTGCTTGACATAATCACGCATTCCATATAACGGTCTATTCCATAACGCTTTAATATTTCCGGAACGAAGGTGTTCGAGATTATATTGCTTATGATCCCCTGTCTTATACCGATTTTATGTAATTCCTCCACTGTTTCAGGAAGATACGGTCGCATTGTGATGCGATTGCGCCGGGCATCGTAGAGGTAGCAAATCCGCTCGGCGCAGGCCTCCAGCTTTTCCTCCTGCAGCTTAAAATCCCTCAACAAATAATCTTTGACAATTTTCCCTACGGGAAGCTCAACCTTGCTCTGCTCGGCATATTTCTTGTATTCCTTGCTATGAAGCTCTATGGAGGCATACAATTGTTCCGGAGTAATCTGCAAATCCATGCCGTTTTCCTTCAGCGTTTCCAATACCTCACGGGAAAAGGATAACTTGAGCTTATGATCGGGCTCTGCAGTATGCAGCACACCGCCCACATCAAACAGCACCGCGCGGATCATGTCGCCACCCTCTCGCAGGTAATCAGAACAATATCGTGGTCTGACAGCTCCTGTCCCTGATATGCTTTGATCTCTTCGGGCGCGCCGCCGCGCAAACCATCACAATGAAATATGCTTTCAACTCTGACAGGATTGCTGCAGTTAAGCCCCCGCTGGTAAAACCAATCAAGATTCAGAAGGATCGTACGGCCATCCGGCATTGGCTTCCTGCGAGTAGTTTTCGCCATAATATTACAATCTATGTAGGAGTATCCCCGCACCGCGGCGAAGTCCAATTGAGGCTCCCATACAGGGATTTGCCCAATCCGCCGCCATTGTTCATCCGGATTATCGGCAAGATAATCCATCTCGCCGGGCTTATCCCCCGCAACGGTGTTGGTATTCATATCACCGCCCAACAGTATCGGTATACCGCCAAAATGATTCTCCGCCGCGTCCAGCAGGAATTCTAGCTGCTCTGTCCTCTCCTGGGGCGTAGCTCTATTCTCCAAGTGGGTGCACACAAGTCCAATCTTACCCTTATCCTTTGTTGTGATTTCAGCAAGAATAGCGTTTCTGACTCCCAGACGCTGATCTCCTCGCCGATAAAACCAGTCATATTTAATAGGAAGATGAACGACCTTTACTCTTTCCAAAGGAAACTTGGAAATAATGGCGTTGCCGTGAAAGCCTTCCTTATTGCCATCCAAACCCGCCCGGGATGAAAGAAATTCAACTCCATACGCATAGTTCATGCCCAGAGCCGCCGCAAGCTCACGGGTTATATGTAAGTTACCGGTTCTCGCCATGCCGCAATCCAATTCATTGGCGAAGATAACGTCGAGATCGCGAAGCAGCTTATTATATAGGAAATAGGCCGTGGTTTGCGCAAGATAGTGTCCTCGCTCAAGGTTGAAAATTGCCGCTTTTAACGGCATTTTCCCATTGCGGGAAAAGCTGTTGTCCGTTTCAGGCTCCAAAATTTCCGGAAGATAACGGTTAAGCGCCTCCATGTGTGAGATCTTTCCTATTTCGGCGACGGCTGCTTTTATGTTTTCCTGGCAATAATGAATCATTTTGATTACTCACCTGATTTCTTATAAATGCTTTGTCATTTACGTAAACGTTTGCGTAAATATTACTGCAATTGCCTTTTGTTAAACTTGGTTTTCATTATAGACATCATTCTAATTCCTGTCAAGGAATAAATTTGTAATTATAGTTATATTTCATATAAAATTATTAATATTTATAACGATTATAACCGAAATATTTAAAACCCAATTGATTTTTATTGCACACATATTGACAATATTTTTTAGATATACTATGATAAGTACATCCCGTAACCGTTTGCATAAATATAGATAGATATAAACAGAAAAAAATCAAAAGAATCGGGTGAAATAGATGGCAACAAAAAAATTAACAATCCGAGATGTAGCAAAGATGCTGGGGGTGTCTTACGCAACCGTTTCCCGCGCGTTATCAGGCAGCCCGGGCATAAGTGAAGCTACCCGCAAGCGTGTGCTAACTACTTGCGAAGAAGTAGGCTACACAACAAACCACATAGCTAGGTCGCTGGTTATACGCGAAAGCAAATTGATTGGTTTAATTCTTGGAAACATCGACAACCCTTTTATAGGACGGCTTGCCAGCAATACCGAGATCCATGCCCGCAGCCGCGGATATAATCTGATACTCTGCAACTCTACCAGTCTTAAGGAGCAGGAGGTGGAAGTCTTTTCCCTGCTGATGGGGCGGCAGGTAGACGGTATTATCATTGTTCCGTCAAGCGCGAACTCCTATGGCGCGCTTGAGAAGTATATAAATCAAATTCCAACGGTTTTCGTAGGCGAAAACATGAAGGATTCACGAGTTAATTATGTGGCTGTTGACAATTTCAAGGGCACTTATATTGGGACCGAATATCTTGTTTCATTAGGTCACCGGTCTATCGCTTATATTGGACGCCGCCCGGACAGCGTCACGCATCAACTGCGCGGCGATGGATATATTGCTGTTTGCAGAGAGCACGGCATGGATCCATATTTTATAGATAATACTCTTCAGCCTTTCAGCTCAACAGAGACAGGTTATGTGCTGGCGAAAAAGTTTTTCTCCGCTTCTCCTAAGCACACCGCGATTTTTGCCGCTACCGATACTATTGCGCTTGGTATTATAAAAGCAGCCGACGAGCTCGGCATAAGTATACCTAACGACTTTTCACTTATCGGTTTCGACAACATTTCCTTTGCAAGTTTATCCAGAATTGATTTGACTACAATTAACCAGCCGCTGCCGGAAATGGCCTCAACAGCTGTAAATATGCTTATTGATATGATACAAAACCCGTTAGCCAGTTATTCACATCAGGTTCTGGCTCCAACACTTATCAAACGCGGTACATGTCTGGCTGTAAACAAAAAGGAGAGTGAATATTAATGAGCGAGTTCCGTTATGATCTGCATATCCATACCAGTGAAACCAGTCAATGCGGGCATGTTTCCGGCGTCAAAATGGTAGAGAAATACGCAAGTCTCGGTTACAACGGTATAGCTATTACAGATCATCTCCATGAGGAATACATCTCTTCTCTTAGCTGCCGTGACAATTGGGATGATTGTGTGACGGAATATCTCAGCGGATATCACTGCGCAAAATCACGGGGCGGCGAGCTCGGTTTCGATGTTATGCTTGGACTTGAAATCAGATTTCTGCCGAATGAAAACGACTACCTTATATATGGCGTGGATGAGACTTTTTTACGCAGCAATCCCTTCTTGCACCGTACCAACATACAAGATTTCTGGCAAAAATATAGTACGGAGGTTCTAATTATTCAGGCGCATCCTTACAGAGGCGGCGGAGTTGACCTACATCCGGAATGTCTGCACGGTATTGAAATCGTCAACTGTAATCCTCGCCATGACAGCCATAATAACCTGGCAATGCGGCTGTCGGAAGAACATCCGCGCTTGTTACGCATCTGTTCTTCCGACGCTCACCGGCCGGAGGATATCGGGAAAGCCTCTATGCTTTTTGATCATCAAATAGCTGACTCTTATGCCTGTAGGCATGCTATTGAACAGGCTCAATATAGAATGATTTATCCGGTATAGGATAAAATTAAAATGGGCTGTTGCGACAGCCCATTTTTGATTTAGAATTCTTTAAGAATATCCTTTGCAATAATAATTTTCTGTATTTCGCTGGTGCCTTCATACAGCCTGATGATTCGGGCGTCCCTGTACATACGCTCAATGGGATAATCCTTCATGTAACCATAGCCGCCATGAAGCTGAAGAGCCAGGTCACAAACATAACAAGCTGTCTCCGCCGCGTAATATTTAGCCATTGAGGCATATCTGGAAACAGGCTTGCCGTTATTGCGCTTGCAGGCAGCCCGAAGCGTCAGCAGGCGCGCCGCCTCAACCCGGGTAGCCATATCTGCGATATACCACTGCAGGCCTTGGTTTGCCGAAATAGGTTTGCCAAATTGAACGCGCTCTTTCGCGTACCTGACGCCTTCCTCCATAGCTCCTTGGGCTACGCCTACGGCTTGGGCAGCAATACCAATACGGCCCCCGTCCAAGCCGCTCATCGCAATTTTAAATCCATCGCCGAGCTTGCCCAGGATGGCGCTTTCAGGAACACGGCAATCCTCCATAATCAATTCTGAAACCGCCGCTGCCCGGATTCCCATCTTATCCTCAGTCTTACCTACAGAAAGGCCAGGCGTATCACGGTCAACAAGAAAAGCCGTCATGCCGCCGCGCGTTCCCTTCTCCGGATCGGTCATAGCCAGTACAATAATATGGTTTCCTTCTTCAGGCCCAAGATTGCTGATAAAACACTTGGTTCCGTTGATAATATAGCTGTCCCCGTCCTTCACCGCTTTGGTTTTCACACCGCTCGCGTCGGAGCCCGCGTTAGGCTCAGTCAGGGCAAAGGCGCCCAGCTTACCCTCCGCCGCCATGGGAAGATATTTCTTTTTCTGCTCTTCATTGGCGTTACTCTGAATGACATCATTAACCATAAGATGTACGGCAAGTATTTCAGCTGTGCTTGCGCAGCAACGGGCCACTTCGGATACAGCAATCACTTTACATATCTCATCCATCTCAGGGCCGCCGTATTCACCCTTGATGTTCAAGCCCATTACGCCCATATCAGCCAGCGCATTCACTGTCTCCAAAGGGTAACTGCCAGTTTTGTCCAGCTCGTCAGCCTTCGGCTTAATTTCGTTCTCAGCAAAATCCCTTATTATCTCGCGAATGGCCAGCTGATCCTCAGTAAACTGAAACATTAATTCAACTCCTCATTTTTTATAAAATTGTTTTACCTCAATCATATCGATAGAAGCCCCTGCCGGATTTCTTGCCCAGCCAGCCGGCCTTCACATACTGACGCAGCAGCGGGCAGGGACGGTACTTGCAATCTGCGTAGCCTTCGTACAGGGTCTCCATGATGGAAAGGACTGTATCCAGGCCGATGAAGTCAGCCAGCTGCAGTGGTCCCATAGGGTGGTTCATACCCAGCTTCATCACAGTATCAATATCCCCGACAGAGGCCACGCCCTCATACAGGCAGTAGATTGCCTCGTTGATCATAACTTGAAGCACCCGGTTTGAGATGAAGCCGGGTACGTCCCTCACTTCTACCGGCGTCTTGTTCAGATTGAGGGCTTCGCCGCGAATCGCCTCACAGGTATCATCACTGGTTGCCAGTCCTCGTATGATTTCTACCAGCTTCATAACGGGGACAGGGTTCATAAAATGCATACCGATAACTTGTTCGGGGCGCTTGGTATAGGATGCGATCTCCGTAATAGGCAGCGACGAGGTGTTGGAAGCAAGGATACAGGAAGGCTTGCATATCTTATCCAAAACACGGAACAGCTTGCCCTTAATATCTATGTTCTCCACAATGGCTTCTACTACCAGGTCGCAGTCAGCCGCGTCTTCCAAGGACGTGGTAGGGATTATATTGGCCAGAATGATGATCTTCTGCACCTCGCTGATCTTGCTTTTGGATACGTCTTTCTCCAAAAGCTTATTAATGAAGTCCATCCGGGCATTAACTATGTCTATATTAACATCGTTAAGATATACCTTATGGCCGGCGGCGGCCATAACTTGAGCGATACCGCCGCCCATCTGACCGGCGCCGATTACCATGACAGTTGAAATGCTCATAATTTTTCTCCTTTGTTTAAGTTTATTCGGCCTCGACCCAGACGGCGTCACCCTGAGCCATGCCGGAGCAGATGGCGGCCACGCCGTTCTTCTTACCGCTGCGGCGCAATTCATAAATCAAGGTCATCAGTATCCGCGCGCCGGTGGCTCCGATGGGGTGACCTACCGCCACGGCCCCGCCGTTAACGTTAACCTTCTCATCCATCGCTTTAGCGTCCATGCCCAGAATGCCCAGGCAGCTAACCAGAGGTACCGCGGCGAAAGCCTCGTTGATTTCAAACAGGTCGAAATGAGACAGATCAAGATTGTTTTTCTCCATCAGCTTCTGAATGGCCAGACCGGGTACGGTGGAGATATAGCGGGATTCTCGCGATGCCTGGGCGTAACCCTTAATAGCGGCCAGAATGGGCGCGCCTAATTCCTCAGCCTTCTCCCTGCTCATAAGTACCAATGCGGAAGCGCCATCGTTAGTGCCTGGAGCGTTCCCCGCTGTTACGGTGCCATCCTTGATGAATAGCGGAGACAGCTTGGCAAGCGACTCCACAGTGGTTTTCGCCCTCGGAGCCTCATCCTTTTCTATGATAGTCTCAATTCCCTTCTTACCGGGGACATGGACAGCGAAACGCTCGTCATTAAACCTTCCTTCATCCTCGCCTTTGGCCCAACGCTGCTGGCTCCGGGCTGCCCAGGCGTCCTGCATCTCACGGGTGACGCCGTATTCGACCGCTACCGAACCGCCAATAACAGCCATATGTACGTCGTTCTCCGGGCACCACAGACCGTCCAGAACCATGGCGTCCTTAGTCGTCACGTCGTTCATCCGGGAACCCCAGCGCATGTTAGGCGACACATAGGGAATATTGGACATGCTCTCCATGCCGCCGGCCACGATGATGTCCGCGTCACCTGCTTTGATCATTTGCGCGCCTAAGGTAACGGCTTTCAGGGCTGAGCCGCAAACCTTGTTGATAGTGACCACCGGTACCTCATGAGGAACACCGCCCTTAATAGAGGCTTGACGACCAGGGATCTGGCCTTGGCCTGCGGGCACCACCATGCCAAAAATAACCTCGTCCACCTGATCACCCTGAATATTGGCGCGTTTCAGAGCTTCCTTGATGGCCAAGCCGCCCAAATCAACGGCTTTAAAGGTCATAAGGCCGCCGCCGAATTTTCCGAAGGGTGTACGGACAGCGCTGACAATAACAACTTCTTTCATAATGGATTTCTCCTCCTTGTTTATCTTCTACCGCATTACTTTATAACAGCCGCGCCCGAGTCCTCAAGTGCCGTGATTTGTTCGCCGGTGTAACCCAGCCCTCCTAGAATCTCGCAATTATGTTGCCCCACGGACGGCGCCGGTCCAAAGGGCACCGATTCGTTGACGCTGAATTGTACAGGAGTTGCGGGAAGCTGCGTAGTATTGCCGCTAGGATAAGTTATCGAATTGAAATAGTTGTTCGCGTGAGCTTGCGGATCCCGGGATATTTCACTGAAGTGACGGCACCGCTCAAAGGTCAGATCGGAAGCAGTCATCTGTTCGGTCAGATAAGCACAGTCAAACTTTGCGAACGCCTCTTCCAATATCCGGCAGAGAGCTTCTGTGTTTCCGTCTTTTTTTACGCCGCTTATCGTGTTGTACCGCTCATCCTCAATCAAATCATCCAAACCCAAAACCTTGCAAAGACTGCCAAACATCCTTTCATAAAACAGAAGCGCCAGCGTGATCCACTCGCCATCCTTGGTTCTATAGCTGTTCATCAGAGGTGTGGACGGTTCATATCTGGTTTTTGGAAACACGTCGCCGTATTGTGTGGTTACGAGCATAACGCCGTTGGCGTAGATGGCTGTGTTAAAGAGCGAAGTGCATATCTTCTCACCTTTGCCGGTCTCCTTTGCCCTCAGCAACGCGGCGCAGACGCCTCCAAGAAGAGCCAGACTCGTGGTATGGTCGCCGACGGCTGTGGGTACGCTGATAGGCGGACAACCCTCCGGCGGAAGATCACCCATCGCGCCGCCCCGGGCCCAATACGCTACAATATCAAACCCAGGACGTTCGCGCTCGTCACCATAAAGACCATAACCAGACACATGCCCCCATACCAGCTTAGGAAATTTTTCGGACAACGTCTCATAGTCCAGTCCCAGCTTTTCAAGGGAACCCATGCGAACATTACTGATAAAAACATCCGCAGAGGCGATCAGCTTCATCATTGCTTCCATACCTTCGGGGTTCTTCAAGTTCAAGCCCAAGCCCCGCTTGTTTGCGTTATGGAGCTGAAAAAGCGGATTCTCATCCTCTGTTACAGGTGTGCCGACAGAAGCGCCGAACGAGCGCCATGCTTCGCCTCCGGGTCCTTCGACCTTAATGACGTCGGCGCCCCAGTCCGCCATGATTCGAGTGCAGGCAGGCGCGGCAACATGTGTGGTAAAATCTACGACGCGAACGCCTTTCAATAGATCAGGTTTCATAAAGACATCTCCTCTATTCAATAAAATTTTCTTGCGTTTATGTCATAGACGTTTAAGGCAAGTTAGGGAAAAGCTGAAACAGAGTGATGGCCAACGTGCAGGCGGCAGCCGGCAATACTACAGTCAGCCAGAATAAGGGCATATATCCTTCCTTATGACTGGTTTTGCAAATGTTAAGCAACGTAACTATGTACCCATTATGAGGCATAGAATCCAACGCTCCGCTGGCAATGGCCGAAATTCTGTGTATAGCCGTCGGAGCCACGCCCATATCTACATAAATAGGTCCGATAATTGGAATTGAAATTCCAAGACCGCCTGACGCGGAACCGGTGATGCCGCAGATTACCGTTACGGCAATCGCCGCGCCAATCAACGGCGGACCCGGAAGATGCGTAACAGCGTCAATTAGAACAGAGAAAGCCGGCATGGTCTTAACCACGCTGCCGAAGCCTACCACAGCGCAGGTATTTGTAATAGCCGAGATAGCGCCTGTGGCCCCTCTGCCAAACAGGGTGGACAGCTCTTTCATGTTTAAATATTTGTTAAGAAGAACGACGCCAACAATGATACCCAAGGCGATAGAAACCTCAGGCTTCCATTTAAGCAGATTCAAGCACAGAATCGTAACAATCAGCGGAACAAAAGATAAAACAGGCGCGGGAAGGCTGCTCTCATCACTTACTGCCCCCTGTTCACCTTCAACCGCCGTAAAGTAACCGCCGGCGGCAACATCCTTTTTGATGGCGTTGTTTAACCACCACATACCAACTATAAACATAAATATGCCTGCAATAATGCCGATTGTAGCTCCGGCCATTGTATCCGTGCCTAGCGTATTCGTTTGTATAACGTTTTGTATCTGAGGTGTGCTGGGAGAGGTCATAGCGAAGGTAATAGAGCCAAAGCCGATGGAGGCCGGTAAAAACTTCCTGGGGAAGTTGGCTTCCTTAAACAAATTAAGCGCGATTGGATAAATTGTAAATCCAACCACGAATACGCTTACGCCTCCATAGGCCAGAATGAAACAGGAAAGAACGATAGCCAGAACCGCTTTGGAAGCGCCTAATTTTCTAACTATGAGGTTTGCTATGGCTTCAGCCCCTTTTGTTTCATCCATCAATTTACCAAACAGTGCGCCTGCTAAGAACATTAAAAACCAATTCTTAAAAAATGAAACATATCCGGACATATAAGAATCCAACAGAGCGTCATACAGATTTATGCCTCCGGAGAGGGCCACAATGGATGAGCAGATAAGGGCTATCATAAGGATGTTCCAGCCACGCATAGCCAATACCACAAGTAATACCAAAGCAAAAATCATACCAAATATGCCTATCATAAAAAACCTCCTAGTCTTTTTTTGAATATATGTAAATGCCAACATCCGTATCGTTTCCTGTTTAAGGTTTAGGCAGCATAACCGCCTCTCCGGTCAATATCAGTTCGTCGTTCTGATTAAACACTTCCGTTTTGATTATTACGCGTTTCTTCTCGTCATTCTTCCCTATTACTTCCAGACGAACTGTCAAAGTATCGCCAAATTTAACCGGACGGATAAATTTTGAATTTTGTCCCAGATACAAGCATCCCTGCCCGGGCATTTTTGTGCCCAGCGCTGTGGATATAAAGCCGGCTGTTAATGCGCCATGCCCAATTCGTGAAGCGAAACGGGTTTCCTGGGCCGCTTGTTTATTAATGTGTATCGGGTTATAGTCGCCGGTTACGCCAGCGAATGTATAAACATCATGTTCTGTTACAGTCTTCATGAAAAACGCCGTATCGCCAATTTTTAATTCGTCATAGGAAAATCCGTCGATCAAAGGGTCTCTTACGATCATATTTTTTGTTTCAATCATATTAATGCCTCCATTATCATGATTTGCCTTCTATTTTTTGAGCCAGCTCAAGAGGTTCGCTGGAAAAAATCCTCTCATCCATTATTTTTAATTGATCAGAAATCAAAGGCTTAAATTCCATATGGGCAAGGATGTCCTTTTCAATATCAATTCCCGGCGCTATTTCCGTTAACATTAGTCCCTTCTCTGTCAGCTCAAACACTGCCCGCTCAGTCAAATAAAGCACCTTCTTGTTCTTTTTAGCTTCATATTCGCCATTGAAGGTTAAATGACCAAGCTCTTTGACAAATTTCTTTTGTGTCCCCTCCTTCACAATTTTAAGCTTTTTATTTTCAACCTTGATTTCTAATCCCTTAGCTGTAAAGCTTCCGCAGAAAACAACCTTTTTAGCGTTTTGGGAAATATTGATAAAGCCGCCACAGCCTGGAGAGCTGGGACCAAAACGGGAGACATTGATGCTGCCTTTTTCGTTTACTTCCGCCAGACCCAAAAAGGTGCAGTCGATACCGCCACCGTCATAAAAATCAAACTGATATGGCTCGTCAATAATGGCTTCCGGGTATTTTGAACTGCCGAAGTCGGTACCGCCCTGGGCGAGTCCGCCAATGATGCCCGGCTCAATGGTAGAAATAAAATGTTGGTTGATGTTTTCGTAATTCATAACGGCAGCTACCGATTCCGGCACGCCAACGCCAAAATTAAGCACATAGTCGGCCGGCTCCAAAGCCATCGCTCCCCGGCGGCCGATAATTTCCCGTATTGTAAATGTGGTGCAATCAGGCGCCGGCTGCCTGGCGGGGACATAGTATTTACGTTTGCTGATATACGCTTCGTCAAATTCACATCCCTGGGTCATCCATTGGTATTTAGGATCGCTGGCCACTATCACATAGTCCACCATTATGCAAGGAATCTTTACATCCTTTGGTTCAATAGCGCCGTTTTTTACGATCTGCTCCACCTGGACAATAATTTTTCCGCCGGCGTTTCTGGCCGCTGTCGCAACGGAAAGGGATTCCCAGCTGAGCGCTTCTTTTCGGAAGCTGATATTACCGTTTTCATCCGCTTCCGTGCCGCGCAGGATGGCATAGTCGATTTTAGGGGCTTTATACTTCAAAAACTGTTCGCCGTCTATTTCAATTTTGGTGACAATGTCCTCTTTAGCTGCGTCATTTAGCCGGCCGCCGCCAAAATCAGGATCTACAAATGTACCTAATCCTACCCGGGTAATGGCAAAGGGTGTGCCGGCCGCCGCGGCTCTATACATTTGACACATAGCGCCCTGCGGAATGTTATAGGCTTCAATTTTATTTTCCGCGATCAGCGGATACATCTTTCTGGTGCGTCCAAAATGACCGCCCATCACCCTTTTTATCTGACCTTCATGACAAAGATGGTTAAATCCTCTGTCAGAACCGTCTCCCACGCCGGATGCCCAAACCAAGGTCAAATCCTT
>Ga0153949_1000618_pt1 | contig 12444 bp, 13 predicted proteins | sample TSNJ033MetaG_FD_104705 | JGI IMG/M metagenome (GOLD analysis project Ga0153949, IMG submission 104705) | Attine ant fungus gardens microbial communities from New Jersey, USA - TSNJ033 MetaG | ecosystem: Host-associated > Fungi > Mycelium > Unclassified | place: USA: New Jersey, Wharton State... | reverse complement strand
GAAGAATAGCAAGCATAGGAAGCGAATAGCCGCTTCCGTAAAAATACCACTTCCGGCCAGAGCCGGAAGTGGTATTTTTGCTTGTTGGGGAACCCAAACCCCTGCTAAAACCGCATTTTTAAAAGCAGCTGCCTTTCAGAAAGCCAAATATCATGCAGTATCTTTTTAACTTCGGCCACGTCTGCCCTGTATAGGCTGCCGGTCTGGTTCATGCGCTTGACAATCTGATTGATATTGTTGCCTATACGCTGGAGCTGCGCGGCATGATTTTTAACGTCAGTGTGGTCTACGTTGATGATATATCCATCAATCGCTATCTTACGTATGTAGGCGCTGAGATTTTCCGTTTTCAATAAGGCCATTTTCTGCTCTATCAAAGCCCTTTCTTCCTCCGTCACCCGTATGATGAGCTGAACATTGCGTTTTCTGTTTTTTGTTGCCATATCGTGAAATCCTCCTTTGTCTCCGTAATCATGGGATAGGTCAATTTACTGTATCAAAATGGTGCCGCTTTTGCGGTTTTCTTGCCCTGTACGGTGTTTGAAATAGGTAAGTAGTTAATTCCTTTACCACACCCATAACCGCCATACTGCGGTGAAAAGGTGTTAAATGATACCTTGTGGAAAACTCCGTCCCCAACAGGATTTTCCCTATGCAGAAGTTTGAAAAGCGAACTCCAGAAATTCGATTTCCGAACTTCAAGAAGTTTGATTTTCGTACTTCTGGCGGTTCGATTATCGAACTGAAATAAGAATAATAGAATAATACTTACTTGAGCTATATCTATCCTATCCAATCCTATCCGCCGGAAGTCAAAAAACCGTTGTCGGAAAATCCAATCACGGTTATGAGGTAAAGTCTTTGACATAGATAATATTCGCTCTGCCAAGCCCCTGCCGTTTCGTTTCAACTAAACCAATACCCCTTGTATCCAATTCAGCTATCAGCTTGTTGGCTTTCTCCCTGCCACAATGAAGCTGCTCCATGACTTCATCAAGGGTAAAGTAAATATATACCCTGTCCTGCTTATCAATCCAGCCGTTTTTTCTGGATAAGCTCATGCGGTCAAGCATAAGGCCGTAAAGCACCTTTGCATTAGGTGATAGCTTTATAAAGCGTTCATCCGTGAATAAGGCTTTTGGGATACGGTAAAAGGCAAACTGTTCAGCCTGTCGGCTATAATAATATTCAAACTGTTTCATAACGGCCTCCGCTCGCTGTTTACGGTTTTGAAATTGTATTGGAAGTGGGTTGCTATTACCACTACGATTACAGCGCGACATATGGTAAAAAACTCGCCGTTTTGATACCTTTTCCTGTTCTTTGGACGAGGCCGGGGGCGCGGGGGCAGAGCCACCGCAAAATTTACGATAACTGCTACGCCAGCGGAGCCGGTTTTGCCGTACAATTGAGCAAACGGAAACGGGGCAGGATTGCTAAATCCTGTTCCCCGTTGTCGGCAGCGAAATGACACGGCAAAAGTCCGGACTGTCAAGGGGAAAAGGGTGGAGATTTTTTCTGTGTTGCGCCTGCGGCAGAAAAAATACTACCCGTCCCTTGACTGGCTGGACAGGCGGAGCGGAGAATCATGTGCGTTATCCAGTTTTTCGCAAATATAAAACAGGGATGCCGATTTTTCTTCGGTATCCCTGTCTATGTGTTGGCGGCTCTGTTTCAGTTACGCCTTTGTGCCCTTGTCTATATTACTTCCGTATACTGCCCCACTTCAATGAAGTTGCGGCCTAAGCGGGATAAGTCCTTCACAATCACCCGTTCAATTTCACCAGATTCAATCAATCCCAACATTTCCTGAAAACCCTGCCGCTCAAATGTCACTCCCGATATACCGTCATCCACAAAACACTGGCGATTCCGGTACCCCTTAGATTCCGCATACTCACTTAACATGGCTTTCTGGTTTTGGATACTGTTGCTCTCTCCGTTTAGCTCATCCTCACGGGATAAGCGGCTGTAAAGAGCGGTGATTCCGCTATGCTCTCTATTCACTGCCTAACACTCGCCTTTCAGGGAATTGGCAGTATTTTCGGTTATGTTGCTCTCCTATAGGAACCAAGGTGACGCTGTTCTTTTCGCAGAACTGTTCAAATTGCATCAGCAACCGAAAATCACGGAATAGCCGGGATATATCTCTGACAATAACATGGGTAACCTCTCCGCTTTCCATCGCTTGAATAAGGTTTTGCAAAGCTGGACGCTCCATGGACAGGCCGCTGTACCCGTTATCGGAATATATGGAAACAACAGCGTATCCATTTTCCTTTGCATAGGCATATGCTGTGCGCTCCTGGTTTCTGATAGTGTAAGCGTCATCAAAGCTATTGGCAACCCTGCAATATATTGCTGCTGTTCTTTTGTTTGACTGTTTCAAAGTTTTACTCCTTCCTTTGCAGTCAAACAGGTGGTATTTACAAGCCTTAGTATAGCGTATTTGACCGCCAAATTCAATACTTTATATCGTTAAATTGTAGATGAATCCGTATTCTCAACTTCTTCCTGTATCAGCCGTCCAATCTTATCCAGAACGCTTTCATCACCCTCACTGAAATGGGTGGATACCAGATAAGTTACACCATTGATTTCATATGTAGTTTCATTTTCTTTCATTTCCACACCTCCATGCTTAATAAAACAAGGGAGGGCATAAACATAATGCTTATGCCCTCTATCTTTCATTAAACAAATTGATTACTATATAACCTGTGTTGCATTGTCAGGATAACAGGATTATCCCTACTGCCCGCCCCCAACACCAGGAACATATCAGCTTGGGTAAACACCCAAACATGGATTACCGCCGCCAGGATTCCCCTTGGTCGCAGTACCCCCCTTGAAGCCGGAGCCGCCTTTTGATGTTATTACCTCTTTATCAGGTAATAGCTGATATACTGATTATACACAGATAATTCCTGCGGTTTGTCAAGGCGCTGTTAGGGTATAAAAAAGTCCCCTCACTATATAGGCTTAAAATCGGGTGTTTTTCTACCCTATTCCAGAAACTTTTTTATTCTTTTTAGTACATGCTGTACAGTTTTATGTGCAGCCGCAGTATTACAGCCGGTTATCTCCCCTATCTCTTTATATCCGAACCCATATAAGAAATAGAGTAGAAACCGCTCATGCTGGAGAGGCGTACAGGTTTCTAGAACAGTGTGTATGGCTTTCATTTTTTCCCTTATAGCCACTATATCCTCAAGGGTGGGGCCTGAACATAGATCAACATCTCCGTCAATACGGTGGAAGCGGCATTCTTTTCTTTCTTTTTCCGCTCGGCTTCGACTGTCCTCAAATACCTTATATATTTCCTCCGTCACTTCCACCTTAATTTTCTTTCCGTCAGCATTAATTACATTAATATAATACATAAAAGCTATCCTCCATTTTTTCGTTATTCACTGAAAAATGAAAGATAGTTGGAGGCCCACGGATTCGATTTTTGATATAAGGATAGCTATATGTTAGCGGAAATCTGCTCAATAATTTTGGCTGTATTCTTGTATATCCATATCGCACACACAAGAATACAGCCAAAATAGGTCGAAATCCCTGAACGTGTAACAACTGGTAGGGTTAATGTAACAACTTGCATTTCTAATCAAAAAAGTGTAAGTTGTTACCCTAACTCTACCAGTTGTGCAAATTTCATTGTAATCTTAAATTTTTGGTATATACTGTTTTGTAATCACCTTCCTTTTAATGAATATCGAAAAACAATAGCAATCATTGGCATTTCTTGCTATTATAATCATGTAGGAGCTAATAATTGTTTTAGCTTAATGTGGGTGATGACATGATTTATTTGGCAGTGTGCGATGACGATGTGGTTTTTGCGAGTGAGCTTGAAAACGCATTGATATACGTTTGTGAACTACACCCGATTGAATACATAATTCAGGTCTACCGCTCCGGCGAGCAGCTAATTGATGACTTACGGAAGACGAGCCAGTATGACTTAATCTTTCTGGATATTGAAATGGACAATCTAAACGGCGTCCAAGTAGGAGAGATCATAAGGGATGTAATGCATGATTATGAAACGGAAATCATCTATGTGTCCGCTTATACAGACTACCATCCGGCAGTACTCCCCTTAAAGCCGTTTGCGTATCTCATTAAGCCGGTCAGTCAGAAAAACCTCAGCGCAGTATTTAGAAAATTTATGGGCGCATACACGTTACTCCATGACAGATATGTCGTGAGATTCAAGAATACCCAGCAGGTCATCCGAAAGAGAGAGATTATATACTTTGAAAGCCACAGGCGGAACATGGCGGTAACCGTCAAAAATTCCGTGACGGGACAAGTTTCTACCATTGATTATATTGCACCTATGGAACAGGTAAAGACTGATTGCCAGAACAGTTACTTTATACAGATTCATCAGTCTTATTTTATAAACATGCAGTTCATCACGGAATTACACCCAACATACATTATTTTGGACAACGAATATCCAGTCCCTATTGGCCGCACGTACAAAAGCCAAGTGGCAGTTCTATGCAAAGCGTTTTTAGAGAGGAATAAACAGTGATGGATATTATCATCGACGTGTTTTTTGTGGCTGTACACGCAGTCATCCTCACTGTTTTTTTTGAAATTCGTTACCGGCCCATAATAAAGAATCAATTTTACACGGTTGCTCTCGCTTTTGGATACATAATAGTTATCTCGTGCGTTAATCTGTTCGCCAACTCCTTTTCAGCCAATTTAGTTGCGAACATAGTTATGATTGCCGCACTTGGTTTTTCGGTAACCAGGGATATGAGAAAAGCGTTAACATCAACTTTATATGTATTTAGTATGGGCTTCTTGTCCGAGGAAATCGCTGTTTATGGAGGGGTACTCTTTTTTGGCCAAGATGTAACCGCCTTTGAGCTGCCTCAGTATATTGTAGGAATTGCGGTATTCATTATATTCTTGATACTCTATAAGAAAATCAGCCCTGTTTACAATTATGCGAAACTGCCGACCCTGTTTTTTATCGTGAACCTAATATATCCCGCTTTTGTTATTATCATGGCCAAGATCCTAACGGCGGTCTTCCCCTCCTCAGAGCATCCGGCGGCGTCACTGGTCGGAATTGTCGTTTTGCCGTTACTGCTCTTTATGACCGTTATCGCACATTCGGTGCTTCACAGGCATTACAAGAGGATGGATGATATGAAGGCTGTCATCAGCGCATATAATGACAGCTTTGCGAAGAAGGTAAGGAATGAGTACGACATCCAGACAAGAAATTACACGCTGCGTGTCAAACAGTGGGAGATTATGAACAAGCTAAGAGCCGGGCAGGTACAGGCTGTCATTAATGAATATGCAAAAGACGATCTAAAATACGAGAGCAAGAAACTGAATTCTCATACCGGCATCCTTGGAATTGATCCGATTATGAATGAGAAAGCGCTGGAAGCTGATGAGAAGGGTATCGCCATTCAATTTGAACATAACGTAGACAACAATGTTCAGATGAGTAACGAGACGATCCAATTCATGCTGGGGATATTAATGGACAACGCCATTCAATCTATAGACCAAAATGAGAATCTGGCGGAGCAAAATAAGACGATTCAAGCAAAACTTAATTTGGGAATTAATTTATTGACGCTGACGGTGAGCCATCTCTTTTACGGCAATATTGAATGGGATAAAAACGGCTTTCCAAGAGCGATGGAGAATGGCATAGACTATTTAATCGGCCTACAGATCATCAATCAGATTGTAAAAAACCACAGTGGCCAAATGACGGTTGAATACGCAGATCAAAAAATCATGATTGACATCTTACTCTATCAAGTTACGGAGTAAGTGCATTAAATATATTGTCAAAACAGGAGGATGACAAAATGAAAACAATCGCAAGCAAGATCAACGACATCATGGTAAAGATCAGCAAAAACTGTGCAACGGTAGCATCAAATTCCGCCAGCTTTGTGAGGGGCCATCAGCCAAAGATGCCCAATGCAGTCAAAGACCTGCGCAAGTTTTAGTCCATGCATTGGGCAAATAGAATGGCCCAAGCAATCGCTGACCGACAATTTAAGCGGGGCAACACATCAGAAGAGTACCTCCTAATTATTGCCTTTGGATATGTTGTCCTGATCGACACCATCACTGCCCTGCTCACTGTAACAGTGGCAGGGGCAGTTTTTGATTGTATAGGGCCAGCGGTTGTTTACGGGATAGTCTTTATCCCATTGCGCATCCATGCAGGCGGTTTTCATTTTGGCAACGCATTCGTCTGCCTTATCTTCTCCACCATTGTAGACGTTGCGGCGGTATTCCTCATTGCGAATGCTCAGATGGTTCCTGTGATAATCCAGGCAGTGCTGTTTATAGCTGCTGCGGTTATTATAGGATTGTTAGCGCCGATAGAGACGCCGGGGAAACCCTTGGATGCTGTGGAGAGGAAAGTATATGGGCGCAGAACGAAAATCATTGTAAGCGCATATTTTTTTGTATCTATAGCGCTCTATATTATAGGCGCATTGGCTTATCTAATCGCTATTGGTGTGGCTGCCGTGTATGTTGCTTCACTGATTGTGGCTGGGTTCGTTGCCAATAAACGGCGCCTGACTAAATTGAACTAAGGGATATTTTCGAAACCCCATTAATTTTTGATGATTAAAATAAAATGTCTAAAGGGTAAAAAAGAGACGCCTTATATGATTCATTCTTTATGCCGCCCCTTCATCCTTGGCCTCTGCTCACCGTAGTAGCTCACAGGTCACATCCTCAATGGTGTAATCGTCCGACCCACTGTTTTTTATAAAGATGAGGGCGAAAAGGCTTGCAATTTCGGCGCACTTTTCTTGTGGGGGTCATACGTTGCCATTTTTCTGGCGTTCTTTTTCTTTCGCCTCAGAGCCTTGGATAATAACAGATTTTTCAATTTCCTGGCGTCCACGCTCTGCTTAAATTTTTCCATACAATAGTAATTTATTTGTTCGATTTTACCAATAAATCCTTGACAAGCCCCATAAGAGAGCCTAAATTATTAATAGTTGTAAAAAATAGCAACTTGGAGGGAAAATTAGTAAATGGGAAGGTCGCCGTATAAGGTAGGTAAATTCCTCAGATCCTGGAAAGAGGGAGAAGCTCAGACGATCACTTTTGTTGTCACAGAGGATTGTAATTTGCGCTGTAAATATTGTTATATTACACATAAAGCTTCTAATAAAAAAATGAAATTAGAGGATGCCAAGAAATTCGTAGACTACATATTAACAGCGGATATCAAACGAACCGAGGCAGTGATTATTGATTTTATTGGTGGAGAACCTTTTATTGAAGTGGATCTCATTGATCGAATTACTGATTATTTCAAGATCAGGGCTTTTGAGTTGGGGCGTGATTGGTTCTGGAACTACAGGATAAATATTTGTACGAATGGAGTAAATTATTCCGATCCTGATGTTCAAGCGTATATCAATAAAAATTTCGGCAAAATGTCTGTGGCTATCACCCTTGATGGTACCAAAGAAAAGCATGATTTGCAGAGAGTTTTTGCAAATGGGGATGGGTCATTTGATACGATTATCCCTAATATTGATTTGTGGAAGTCACAATTTACCGCATCAACTAAGGTTACCTTTGCAAGTGATGATTTATTTTTGTTGAAGGACAGCATTATTGATCTATGGAATAGAGGAATCGCCGAAGTAGCGGCTAATGTGGTGTTTGAGGATGTTTGGAAGGAAGAAGATGACAAACTTTTCGAGAGCCAGCTGATAGCCTTGGCTGATTATGTTTTAGACAACCGGCTGTATGATAAATATTTATGTACGTTATTTAGTGATTCTCTCGGCGGGTATCTCAATGAAGAACAGCTCCAGCAGACCAGCTGTGGAGCCGGTAAAATGATGGCCCTAGGCGTAGATGCCAAGATATATCCTTGTATGCGGTATATGGCATATTCTCTTAATAACAATAATGGATGGCATGTTGGCGATATTGAGAATGGTATTGATATGGAGCGGGTTCGTCCTTTCATGACCGCTACAACAAAACTGCAAAGCGATTCTGAATGCATCAATTGTGAGATAGCCAACGGATGTAATTTTTGTCAGGGATATAATTATGATGAGTCCGCAACGGCCAGTAACTTCTATAGGGCAAAATATATATGCAAAATGCACAAAGCCCGTGTGCGTGCAAATGAATATTATTTTGCCAAGTTGTTCAACCGCTTTGGAATTAAAAGAGACTCCTTGGACGTTGATAGAAAGAAGTTGTATTTTCTCTTAAGCGATAATTTTGTGAATTATTGCGCAACTGCTAACCATTCTATTGGAAGCAATGCTATGAGTAGACAAGCGATTTTCAACGGCCTGCAGTATAGCCGTGAAAACTTTTTTGATGCAGTTTTCGTACATCCCAAAGATGCTTTTACCTTTAAAGAAGAACTTGAATATGAAGCTCATTTGATTTTGCATATGGTACCAGCGAAGTTTTATAAAGAGGCCGCCTGTCTTCATAAATATCTGCTGGTCTTTGATCATGACAGTATAAGCCTCCCGACTGGGCATATAAAGAACTGTATGTTCAATATATCCAGCGACAGAATTGAAGTGCTTTTTGAGGATGTTGCTGAATTGTTGAAAAAAGCGGATCGTATTAATCTCAATATTTTAGATATTAACAAGTTATTTGATGAAGCCCTTTATAAAAAACAGCTCTTGAAAATAAAAGATTTGCTCATCGAGTGGCATAGAAGAAAAAGAATTATTAAGGAGGTTAGCTTGATCACGGATTTGTGCCATATGAATAGACCCAACAATTGTAAAGCCGGAGATCGTTCATTTGTATATGCCCCTGATGAGAATATCTATGCCTGTTCTGGTCTGTATAGCAAGGATCGTAGCCGTCAAGTAGGTGATGTTAAACATGGGCTGGATAATCTGCTTGATGCTCAGTTATATAAAAGGAAGTATAATGCCCTGTGTGGAGTCTGTGACGCTTATCAATGTCTCAATTGCATTTGCATCAACCAAGAATTTACTAACGAGATCAATGTCTCGCCCTCTTTTCAATGCCGGAAAAGCCATATTGAGCGGGAAGTGGCAAGGCTTTACCAGTTAGGTATGAAGAGCGAGGCGGGAGACAGTCGAATTACAGAATTGACCTACTTAGACCCTATAAAGGCTCTTTATGAAAAAAATAATATCTCTGTTGGATATTATGAATATTGAAATAGACAGGAAGGTGATTTGAAATGAGCAAAGCCACATGGGATATTCCGAAAGAAGAAATGGAGGCAATAGAAAATATATTTGAAAGAAAGACCGCGCTTGAAAACCTTACAAAATTGCCGGATGTCATCAATAATGAAGCATTGTATGAAAAACTAATTACTGATTACGGTAAAACCGTCATAGCGTTTCAGAAATGGTGGGATAATGGCGCGGAGAAGTATGGCTGGCAAGGCAATATGCATGTGGATTTTGAACATAGCCAGGTTGTAGAAGAGTAGAATATATCTGTGGTGTAATGTATGTGTTTTAGACACTACATTTACATACATTGTCTGTTCTAAGGGCCCAAGAACAGCGATTGAGGAGGTGAGATTTATGTACGAGAGTAAAATCGGTAGCAGTATCACCATACAACCAGCCGCCGCTTGCTCAGATTCCTGCCAGTTAGGGTGTTCCTTCTCCTGTAAAGGCACTTGCAATGCATCATGTAATACTACTTGTTTGGGGACATGTGTAAACGGCTGCTCAAGCGCTTGCGGTGTAACCTGTGAATCCAGCTGTAATTTAACTTGCAGAATTTCAGCGGGCTGGGCACGGTAAGCTTAGGCGTAGCGAAATAGGGCAAAGCAGTAAACTTTGCCCTACCAATATTAATGTTAGAGTGTATCAAAATATTTAATCATATCTATTGAAAGATTATGGATTAGCGCAATGGGGTGGACATTATGAATAAGAGAGCGCGAATTGTGGCCGTGGTTGCCGCATGCTTGTTAGTAGCGGGAGTTGTTGTAGCGAGCTTGATTCTATATCTTGGGAACGGTAGCGCTAGAGAACCAGGCATCGGGTCCAATGATAATATCAGTGGAAAATATTACTATGACTTCGCGGTGGTAGAATCCGTTGTAAGCGAAGGAGGGAGATCCTTTGGGAAACCTCTTTATTTTGATAAAGATAGCGGGATAATTTTCATGGAAAAAAATCCCAACGCTATATATAAAACCACAGAGGATGGCCAAAGGGAGATGCTGTTTGAGATCCCGGACCTCAACGATATTTCCGATTATCCTACAGAGGAAGAAGTGGACGCCCTTGGCCAAGAGGCATACTTTGGCCTTTACGCTGTCAGAAGCTTTACCTTGGATGAGGATGGGAATTTTTATATCCTGTATTCTCAAATGGGTTCGGGGAATTATGTGTTAAGCGTCTACAACAAAAAAGGCAGTCCCTTAACGACGGGCATCGAAATTGTTAATCTGCGGAATGGCGATTATATAGGTGATGTGGATCAGTTTAGATATTATGATGATAAGGTTTACATCTTTTTTAATTATGAATTACAAGTTAACTCCTTAGACGGGGAATTGTTGGGGCATCCTTTTGGAGATATCATACATGGGTTGGATATTGATCCGGCAGGGAACTTCTATGTGATCACATCTAAAAATGACGCAACCGGCACAAGAGAGTTGCTAAAAGCCGATATCGCGCACAATTACAGTATCGTGGAGCGGATAAGCGTTCCTGATGCTTGCAGTTTTGTGGCATATTATGACGCTGAGAATACTGCGTATATAGGAAACCATCAAAAAATATACAGCTATGACTTTTCCGCATCACGGCTTCAAACGGAGTTGACCTTTGGCGATACAGCGGATTTGCTTTTTGCGAGCGTCGCCAGCATCGGCTTGCCCGCTATGGAGGGCTTTAGGGTAAGCCCGACAGGGGATATCTATCTGGTTACCAATGGAGACCTGGAAAACAGGATATATCGTCTGATCAAAACGGCAGGGAAAAAGCCTGAGAGAAACACTACAACCACCATTACCATTACCGCCGCTTATAAACAGCAGTTTCTGGATGAGGCCGTCAAACGCTTTGCCTTGGATTACCCTGAAGTGGAGATTGTTTGGGATGTGTTTTACAATACCCAGGAACAATTTTACGCAAACATGGAATCGGCAAAGCAGAAGCTGGCTGTAAAGATCATGTCCAATGACGTGGGGGATATTGTAGCCACCGGAGGTATGGGACTTGTCTACTTGGATTTGTTAAAGACTGACGCCTTTGTGGATTTAAGCAGCTACATCCAACAAGATGAAAATTATCCGCTGCTCAATCAGCACGTATTGGATGGCATCACCTTGGACGGTAAGCTCAACGGCCTTCCCCTGGGCACCGCTTATATGAAACTGGTTTATACCAAAACGGTGGGCGAGGAGATGGGCCTTTCCCTTACATCTCCAATACAGTGGAGCGAGATATTGAAAATTGGCCTGGACTATCCCGATACCTCTCTTTTTGGTTCTATGAATCTTGCGCCTAATAGCTTGGAAAATGCCCCCCTTATTGACATGTTAATTGCACAAATACCTGACTTAATTGATCTGGATACCAAGGAAATTAATCTTCACCAGGATTGGTTTTTGCAACTGTTGTCAGATTATAAAGCCGTCCACCAGCAGGGCAACCTTATAACATCCATGAGCGGTACTATTTTGGATAAGCATGACCGCACTCATCTCTTTGAGATACAGAATATCCGTGGTCAATATGAGCATCAGCAGTTGTATTATGAGCTGGCTGAAGGAACAATTGCCTACTGGCCCATGCCGTCGGGAGAAATCAACCGCAATTCGGTAGCGTATCCGCTGTTTATGTATTCTATCAGCAGCAATAGCATGGAAAAGGATGCGGCTTGGAGTTTCTTAAGCTATCTGCTCACTGAAAATGTACAACTGATCCCATCATTTGATGCGTCGCCTATCAATCAAAACGCGGAAGAAAGAAAGCGGCAGTGGGTTGGCGGTTTTCCCGATGAAGCAGAAAAGGAATTCGCCGAAATCATTAACACAGTCGACTACCTTTACGATATGGGCGAATACAAACAAGATCTGGCCAACCCCATTTGGAAATATATACAGGACGAGATTTCTCTGGAGGAAGCTTTGGATGAGGCGGAGTACAATATTTGGATCCGAATAAATGAATAATAGCCGTATTAAAATTACCCTTTATTGGTAAGAGGTAAAATAGAAATGCAGTTGAAAAAGATAAAAGAAAATAAGTTTTTTCGCTTTTATCAACGATATTTTAAAAACCGGATGGGGTTTATCGTTGCGTTATTATTGCTCATTATTGTTGGCGTAGCCACCAGCAACATAGGTCCATTACTATATGGACGCATGATTGATTTTATCACCACCTCGAATTTAAACGATTTGACGAACTACATTGT
>Ga0153949_1000616_pt1 | contig 12446 bp, 14 predicted proteins | sample TSNJ033MetaG_FD_104705 | JGI IMG/M metagenome (GOLD analysis project Ga0153949, IMG submission 104705) | Attine ant fungus gardens microbial communities from New Jersey, USA - TSNJ033 MetaG | ecosystem: Host-associated > Fungi > Mycelium > Unclassified | place: USA: New Jersey, Wharton State... | reverse complement strand
CGAACAAAAGGCAAGATCTACGTATGATAACATATTACGTGTTGTGAAAAATATGCCTGAAGTGGCTGACCCGATACGTTTCCTGAGAGCTCGCGAAGTTGTACATTTTCAAAGATTTGGCGAACCAAAGCGGAAAGATTGAAACAAAATTAATACCAATCAAATCCGCTAAAAAACTATTAAGAAACGATGTATAAAAATATCAGTAAAAATTATTATTTTAGTCTATCTTATTGTTCCAATTCATTTTTTTCTTAAAGTAACTATTGAAGCATTAATGGTTATGGATTCGCTTGCACATAAATGTTATCTATCCATAATAAAACGAATTTTGTTCATATGATATGGAATGACTTGAGTCATGCAATGAGGCTTACATTTGCTTGACTACACTAAAAGATAAAAAAAGAACATAGTCAAGGGTTTACGTAGCAAATTCATTTTACCCTTGATTATGTTCTTTTTTTATCTTATCCTTTGTATGCAAATTTAAGCTGTATTTTATTTGTTGTATTTTATTAGTTCTAAATATGCCTAATAATCAAGTTCTGTATTTTCATCTCCGATTTCATCGTATTTAAATTTTTCATTGTTTTTTTGATTTGTAACAAAAAAATCATAAAAGTCTGATTCTCCAAACCTTCCTATAAATCCCACATATTTTGTATCTAAAATCTTTGTTTCTCTTAATATTTCAGCTATTTCAAATCGAATACTGCCTCCTGCATAACATGAAAGACCATTAATGATTTCGCCAGTTATTTCTTTTCCAGAAGAATCTGTCAGTAATACTGCCGTTATTGGTTTATATCCAGCATATTCATCTAAAATAAAATCATCTTTATTATTTTTGGCATATTCTAAAATATCAAAATCTGTCATTCCTTCTATATCTGAAAAAGTAAAACTAGCAGTTGGTATTCTATATTCTTTATAAATTTCTCCACGTTGAGAGATACAAATACTTTCTATCTCGCTATTCTTTGTTATTTCTTCTCCTCGAAGCCTTCCACAAAACCATAATTTGCTTTCTTCATTAAATACTTCTAATATTTTCTTTTCTTTCTTTGCTATAGTAAAATTGCCAATTTTACCACAGGCAATTAAACCTATCGATAATAAAATGATTCCACAAAAAAATAATGTCTTCTTCATCGTGTTTTCCTCCATTTTACCTTTTTGATTGTATTATTTCCTTAATTTTATTGGTATCATTTCCACCAAAGCATTTATAGGCTCTATAGGGAGTATGTAAGATTATATTTTTACCTTGTATATCAACCCCTTGTATTTCAGAATATTTTAGTTGAAATACAGAGGATTCTTCTGCTTTTGAAAATAGTGCTAAAAAGACGCTACTTTTTCCGCATATTTCTGTTTCATATAATCTTAAATAAGATGATTTTAAATAACTCAAATTTACCCATCCAAAAATGATATAAGTAATAAATAGTACTGGTGTAAAAGTCGTCAAAAGACCTTCCATAGAATCTAAATCCCCAAAATTTTCACTTAGCATGACCAACAACATGGCTCCCCCCATGAATAGCGATATAATAGTTAGTCCAACATATCTTTTTGCGATGTTTTTAGGTTTCACTTCAAACAATAATTTACTTGTTTCCATTTTCTTCTCTCCATTTCTTTTGATTTGATAAATTAATTAGTTGCTCTATCGTATCCATTACAAGAATTAGTATATCCTCATTATGTCGACTTGTCAATTGACATTAAGAACATTTTGGCGAATATTATTTTGTTTGATTATACATAGAATATAATCTGACTAGGAAGAAAAGGAGGAAGTTTAGATTGAATACCTTTGGAACAAAACTTCGTAATTTAAGAGAAAATTTGAACTTATCACAACTAGATGTTGCCAATAATATTGGTTGCAGTAGTAAAGTGCTATCTAACTATGAACTTGATAAAAGAGAACCTGACTTTGAAACTCTAATCAAGATATGTGATTTTTTCAATATTACTGCTGATTTTTTACTTGGACGGGTAGAAAACCCAAAATTCTATAAAGAAATAGAATTGAATCCTATAACAGAAAAGCTTTTGTACTACTTTGAAACGCTTCCAGAACAGTATAAAAAAGATGTTATCCGTTATGCTAAACTTAATCTGTTAGATATCAAAGAAAAAGAATACAAAAAATTTTAACACATTTCATAACTCAAAAGTTCATTTTATGCCAAAAAGTACCTTATGACCATTAGTAATGTAATAAATTAAATATTGACATCCATAAAAACGTAAAAAAACTATCAGGTGATTCCCCAGAACCTGATAGCCTTTTTACCTACTCTTATGGGATCGATTTATATTTATACTCAACTATGAATATACACCCCAATTTTAAATAAGGATTGTAAAGCCGTGTATATTTATATCCAATAACTGCTGATTATTGTTTTTTTATTTGTATAAATATAAAAATCAATCCCATGAATAATATACCAAGATTTAGAAATAATAACAACTATAAGAAACGTGGAAAGAAAAGGTTTCTTTTCGTGAAGTTTATAATTTTATGGTTTTGTTCTCACAAATCCAGTAACCAAGCGAATTTAAATGCGTATTGACCATTTTTTTGACCACTATTAATTTGTTAACTTTTCCATCTGTAACCTTTTCTGGTTTAAATCTGAATGTACATATCTGTCTATTGTAAATTTTACACTTGAATGCCCTAAGATTTCACTTAAACTTTTCAAATCAAATCCCAACTGTACGCATTTTGTAGCAAAACTATGTCTCAATGCATGGAAATTATAATCAGAGATATTACATTGTGCAAGATATTCCTTAAATTTATATTGCATGGTGCGAGGTTCTATAAATGAAAGACCGCCAGTTAAAATATAAGCATTTTCTATATACAATCTCCTGATTATCTTATAAAGGTTAGAAGGCAGGGGAATGAGCCTAATTGATTTTTGGCTTTTTGGTGTATCTATAATAATTTTTGTTTTTGTTTCTGCCAAGTAATCAGTATTTTTAATTCTTTGTAAAGTCTTATTAACAGATAGCGTCATATTATCCATATCAATATCTTTAAATTGTAAAGCACATAATTCACCCAGTCGCAAGCCACACTTTAAAGCAAATAAAAGCCCTAATTTTTCATAGTCTGTATCAAGCAATAAATAACTTTCAAAAGTCTTTTGCTCCGATTCTGATAAACAGGGCATTTCATCATAATTCATATTTACGACCTTGTATTCAAAGACAAGCCCATATTTACCTAAGCATTGCTTTAATATATGGGTTATATTCTTAACGGTTTTAGGTGATAAACCGCCGTTTCCATCTATGCGACCACATAATAGCTTATCACTTATAAAGCTGTCTATTAAAGATTGATTAATATGACTTAGCTTATATCTGCCAATGGAACATATGATATGCTTGTAGCACAAATCATAGTACTTTGAATAGGTTGATTTCTTGATTGTTGGCTTTATGGTATCAAGCCATAATATATGAGCCTGTTCAATGTTTAGAGAGGTTATAGCGGTATTAGTTTGCTTTATACACGTTACCGCTTTTAACTTCTCTTTTACTTCTCTATAGCTTTTGGCATAAACGGATTTAATCTTTGCATTTCCAAACGTATCTATCGTATGGTAGCGTCCCTCCCAGCGACCGTCATTTCTTTTTCGGATATTTTCACCTTTTCGCAATTTTGACCACCCTTTTGACCATTTAAAATACATTAAAAACATAAACTTAATTCATTGAATACAGGAAGTACATAGAAAATATGTAATTTTTCAAGAATCATATTGACAAAACAGTTTGTTTTATGTAAAATAAATGAGAAATATATCATATTTAGGAATCGTGAAATTATAAACTTCACGATTTTTTTGATGATATACTACAGATTATTTATTCCAATATATTCGCCATATAAACGTTTAGTACCATATACAAGCTAATCAACTATAGGAATAACCCTTAATGTTTCATTATAAGCAAAAGGAAAGAAGTTGACACAATATGAAATTGTTTCAACTTCTTTCCTTTTGCTCTTTTGTCATTAAGAGGGTTATCCCTATCTATGGTTATTCTTCGTGGTCTTCTTCATCCATTTACATTTCCAACCGCTGAATACGTGCTGTAATATAAGAGGCAAATAGACGATATCTAGGAATAAAGCTTGATTTATTCCTAGATATCGTAAACTAGGGGTTTGGGGAGTGTAGCTCCCCAAGAAATCAAGTGGTCAATTTTACTTAACAATCAACAATAGTCACAAGATACTTTTTAAGCATTTTTTTATTAAATAGTTATGAAATACTCTGGTTATACAATCGCTTCTGTTTCTGTTCTTCCCTCTAATCGTTCTATTCGTTCTGCTATATGAGGGTGAGAAGCTGTCATTCTCTGTTTCATTGTCATTTTTTGAGTGCCTAGCTTTTGTAAGAAATATAAAGCAGATATGAGTTCTTCACTTAGTCCCATCTGATAGGCAAAGTTATCCGCCATAAATTCATTTATCCGACTATTTAGAGATAATACAATCTGCCCAGCATACATAAATGCCATAACTACAACATCTAATATAATTCTAGTCAAAAAACTGAGAATATTTATGACAGCAATAAAAATTGAAGTTCCATAGAAAATACCAGTGAGAAACTCACATGCCCAATAAAATACTCTTGCAATAATTACGATTACTGAAAATATGGCATTTCCAACAACGCTAAGCAATAATGCTTTTGTATGTCCATACGTAATATGACCAAACTCATGTGCAATAACTCCTTTTAACTGTTCTGGAGAAAATGTTTTCATTGCTCCAATTGTTACTGCTATTGTTTTTCTACCCATGGCAAAAGCATTTACAAAATTTGCGTCAATAATATAAATTTTTATATCCTTCGGTAATTTCGGATTTTTTTCTAGTGCATTCTGATATACCTCTTGGAAGATTGGTAATAAATATTCTTTTTCTTCATTTGTCCGTGGTAATCGTGTACTTTCCAGTATTCTTAAAATCCATTCCCCTACTGGTGACAATGCAATTCCGATAGATACACCATAAATAAGGGCAGTAAATAGAAAAGCCTTTCTATTTGCCCCTAAAACAAGCCAAACAATAGAAAAATAAATAACAAACCATATTAAATACATAAAATTATTTTTTAAAAACTTCATAAACTCAAATCTCCTTCATGTTTTGCTTTTAATCTGTTTTTGATTTTAACATATCGGTGAAAAACAACATTGTATTTTTTATCAATTTTATAATGACTTTTCCACTCCACTTAGAAAGGCTTATGTATATTTACTTTTGTATGTGAGCCAGTATCTTTACTCATATATATGGCTTGCCCTGTCTTTAATTTTTTGATATCGTCTGGATGATATAAATATTCTCTAACTCTTTTAGCAGAAGCAAAGCCTGTTTCATTTGTATCTCTTCCTTTTTGCTCAAGCTGATGAGTCATTTCTAACGTTTCCCTTGTGCCTAACACATTTGCCCAATTTTCGGCATTGATGGCAGAGTTTTGTCTTTGGACAATATAGTTATTACAATTTTCTATCACTTGCCATTTAAAAGCCTCATTTACTGCAAAGTCTAAGTCGCTCAAACTTTGACACGCACAAAAACAAGTCACATCAGCAGAACGGCTCTTATTTAACAAATCTAAAAGAGTAGTAGAAGCATATACATTGATTTCATCAAATAGAAAGAAGCTTCTTCCGATTCGCTCTCTATATAGCTTACTGACCGCTTTTTTACTGTCAATCAATACCAATCGTCCAAATGCAGGAGATAGTTCTGGATAGGATAGAGGGTCAAGAATAAATAAGATAATGGCATTCTGTTTTAATGCCGTATAAATATCAATTCCCTGATTACTAAATATCTGTCCGACATCTGATTCTGCAATGGTACTAAACCTTGCCATGGAATTACTTGCAATTTTGCCTGAACTTTCTGCAATTTCTACATTTTCAGAATGTTCCTCTTTGGTGATAACGCCACTTCTTTTCAAGTCCGCACTAAAAGAAATAAATTTTTCAAAGGGCATATGTTTGATAATTTCTTTTAAGGTGATATCAATATTGGCTCTTATCATAAGGGAAATGACACATTGCAAATATCGCTCTGTGTTAATCTTATAATGTTCTTCTGACCATTCTGACATATTAACTAACATATCCTTTACAATCGTTGCGGAAGTTCCTTTAAACGGATTATATCGGTCTGATTCATTAGGGTTATTCATATCCACAACATAGACAGTTTTTTCATTTCCATACTTAGCATTTAGCTTATGTACAATATCCAGTACAGAATCTTTTGAAATATCGCCTTTCCCATCAACAAATAGACAAGGATAATCTTTTTCAAATACCGTATTTAAGAAATTGCTTAGTGTAATGGTTTTTCCTGAACCAGTCGTACCACAAACAAGAAAATGCTTTCCATCATCTTTGGCATAAACTTTGCGACGTACACTAATTGAGCCAATTAATGTTTTATCGCTGACATCTAATTCTTTTTTGAAAACTGCATTTTTATTTTCCTTGCGGATTTTTTTCAACTCCTTTCTAAGATGATATTTTGAAAAAAATTTATTCAATTGTATCTGTCCTATTTTATTATATAGCATGATAATACAAGGCACTCCGATACAAATGATTCCAATTAAATTTAAATTCTTTCTAAAACCGTTCAAAAATACTACTCAATATTTCCAACATAGTCTGAAACCTCCTCCAATGAAATAATATAGATATTTGGATATCTGTCTTTTGATTCTTCCAAAATATCACGGATTTTTGCCTGATGTTTTGGTACAATCCATATTTGATAATCATAATCATCATAATTATCTTTCAGATTCTTTTTCATTCGTTCTTTTGCCTTTAGTGTTAATTCGGCCTCTATGCAATACACTTTATCTTTATGGAAAAATATAAAATCTGGTCTGTGTCTCCTTTTTCCAAAGCCATCCGCTTTATGCAATGTCTTTTCTGTCGTTATATCTTCACTTGCTATTTTATATTTGCATAACATATAAATAGCGGTATCAACTGTATGGATATTATGGGGAATCAAGTCAACACGAATTTTATTCGTATGCTTGGTATCAACACCGATCAGCTTTTTTCCCTGATAGGTAACGGTATACAAAGAGGGAACGCCATACAAAATACGCTGACGGTCAATCAGCTTTTCTTCTCTAAGCTTCTGCAACCTGCGGTCACATGCTCGTTGTCCTTTAAAATCAGCTAAAATACGTATCTGTCTACCCAGACAAAAATCCCAGTCATATAACAATTTCAATATCTGAAAATCACGTTCAACAAGTTTCACAAAATCACACTCACTACACAAAATTAATACAAGTATATGAGCCTATGTATCTTTCAATATGTTGTCCACTGCATTTTTATGTTCTTCACGTAAAAGATTGTCTGTTTCTTCATGGATTCCACCGAATAAAGCAGATACCATCAGATTTACAACATGTTCGTTAATTTTATCATCATTCATAAAATACATATCCTTTCACAGCTTGCAAGCAAATGAACTCCCAGAGCCAAAACAAAGACTACAAGCCTGTTCTAAACTTGAAAATAGCCGTCAAATATTCTCTTGCGACAACTTGCTAAATCTACAAAGCATTGCTCAAAGGCTCCAACGAACTACTAACTGCTACAAAGACTTGCTAAATCTACAAAGCACTGCCCAAAAACTTCAACGAACGACTGACGACTGCAAAGACTTGCTAAATCTACGAAGCACTGCTCAAATGCTCCAACGCCTTAGGAACTGTCGGGAAATAACTTTACAGATTCCGCAGGATTTTTGTCAGAGTGCAAGGAAGCAAAATCCGCACGTACCGACGAGGTACGTAAGGTTTTTGCTGACGCTGACAAAAAGATAAGGAATCTGTAAAGTTATTTCCCGACAGTTCCTTACCCCAAACCCCAACGCCCTACTACTACACACACAACACACACTATACACACACTCACACACAACAACAACTACTACACACATACAACACACAACCGCCCAACCACACACAACAATACAATAATAATAATTTATTATTATTACTACCTCCATGATGTTAAAGTGTGGTCTTGGGTGAAAAGCCAAGACCACACTTTAACATCATGGAGGTAGATTGTAGCCGTTGTGGGTGGTCTGGGCGGTTGGGGGAAATCATTTAATTAATATGTGTGTGCGTGATAATTTAGAACACCCTCAAGACCAACCAAAAGAATAGGAACAAGCAAAAGTACCCTCAATTAATCATGGGATTAATTGAGGGTACTTATTTATGAGCAATGATAATATAATAGAAACTTCAAAAAAGAAGTGTATGTCGTTTAAAATAATTTCACTGATGATAAAATTGATTTGTAGAATTATTAGAAGAAATCTTAATACTAAGGAAGATCTTATAACTATATTGAAGTATTAATTATTTCCATACATAAACTAATCCACTATCAGGTAATATTATATCATCTAATGTTCCAGCAGCGGCAATCGAATCATAATGAATGCTTTCATCTCTTATAAATTTTCCAGAAGAAGTAAAAAATTCCAAAATATTTATATCACTAATTTCTTTTGATTGAGAATCAAACCTTGAACTGAATTTCTTTACTGGATATCCAAACATGATAGGGAAATATCCCCATGATTTATCAATTATTGTATTTAGTATAATTGTTAATTCACAATCTCCATTTCTACATATTTTTTTAAAAGTTATTTCATCATTTTTTGGAACCTTTAGTATTATACTTTCTTCTGTTAATTTTTCTTTTGATGGATAAATAGGCTCCATAATAATATTCATTTGTTTATTAGATGAAGATAGTACAAATCTTTCGATTTCAAAACTATTCTCTGGTAGTTTTTCTTTATTTGTATATAAAATATATCTATATATGTCGTCATCTTCATTAAACAATTCTTGATAATAATTATGTATTTCAATACTTCTATTTTGTTTTGCAAACCTTATTGATAGTGGTGTATTTATTTTTGAAATAGTAAAATGTATATAAAATCTAGCATTATAAAAATCCTCATTTCCATCGCTAATAGTGATGTTATAAACAAAATTTTTTCGCATTAATAATTCTGAAAAGCTATCGCTCTTTATTTCGTCAAATAATGTTTTTCCTATATAATTACCAGAGATGCCTATCAATAACTGATTAATTATTTTAAGTTTCCAGTCATAATTTAAGTGTTCAGCGACTTCAGGTTTGCTTAAAGAATCTAAAATGTGCTCACGAACCATTCCCAACCAAGAACGTTGCATTACAAGTTCCCATGCAAAAGAAAGTAGTCCCATGCTAATGCAAGTACTTGCTAAACTAAGAAATAAATCTGCCTTAATTTTTAAAATACGATTTTCTTCAATCATTGCAATATATTCTTCTTTAGACATATTTTTAGTATTAAGAGTAGTATTTGACTTATCATATGAATATTGATAGCTTAGTCCCATTATTTCAAATAACATGAATAATATAATAAAAATAAGGGCAATAAGAATAGCTTTATGATTTAAAAGATTGTCTAAAAGCCGATTTCTTTTTTTATTAAATAAAAATCTCTTCATATATTAATCTTCCCCCTTCTTAGTGAAAATCCGCGTAAGGCAAAAGCTTCATCAAATTGCTTGATTGGAATAAAAGCCTTCTCTTGCGTTTCTTCAACCCTTCCCGATGGATTATGTATATAAAATCCAGTACAATTATTCCCATCCCATTTAAATCCAACAACTAAAACTAAATGTCCACCTTTTTTATTATTAGGTGCCTTGTCAAAATCAAATCGTATAACACCAGGGTGTACGGAAATTATTGTAAATATATTATTTAATACATTATTACATAAATCTAAATTTTTAAGATTTGTTAAAACTTTACCTTCAAAACCGTAATCTTGTGCAAGATTAACTAATGGTTGATAAAACCACCCATTATCTATAAATGCACCTTTTTCATCATAAACAATATATCCTCCACTTTTCACAGCCTTAGAGGTTAGTTCTGAAATATATTCAGTTGATGTATTAGGAGAAGTATCTAAAACCATTTTTAGGCAAATAATACCACATAATCTTTTTGACCAAAAAGAATAATCTTCTATTGATAAAAAACCAAAATCTTTCCATTTAGGATCATTATCAGTAGAAAGTTTTTCATCCAAAAAATCAGAAACTAATTCACGACTAGAAAACTGAGATAAATATTGAGGTACTGGTTGTACAAAATAATCACCAGAAGCCAAATCAAATACATTCTTATATCTTATTTTATCTAACATAATGAACTCCTTCTCTATCCAAAGCTTTTTTTATATTATATCATTTTTTCAAAATTTTTCAACTATTCTATATTTTTCTATGATTTAAAGTTGGTATCTTAATACTAAAGCTAAAAGCTAATTAATCCATAAGCATGTACTATTGTAATATCGGACAATCAGCCCCTAATAAAATGTAATAATGTTTTATTAGGAGTTTTTTGTATGTGTAAAAAACAAATTTCAGAGGATATATTTGAAAAAATCACAATTGATAAAATGAAAGTCAAAATATTCAATCACTATCCAAAAGATAAGAGAAATAGGCGAGATATAGAAAGAAAGCTATTCAGTATATTTAAAAAATATGGTTGATATTGAAATACTTTGTAGAATGATGTATAATTTATCTAGCGGAAAGATATTTTTATACATCGTGATAGGAGGTAAACGATGTATGATTGCAATAAATATGATGCTCTTTATGGTAGACAGTCACTAGACAAAAAAGATAGTATTTCAATAGAAAGTCAGCTTGCAACTTGTGAATATGAAACCCATGGACAGCCTTTTAAAAAGTATCAGGATAAAGGATATAGCGGAAAAAACCTTAATCGCCCTGATTTTGAAAGATTAATGAAAGATATAGAACAAGGGTTAATAAAAAGGGTCATAGTTTATAGACTTGACCGTATAAGTCGTTCTATCTTAGATTTTGCTAATCTTATGCAGTTCTTTGAAAAATATCATGTAGAATTTGTTTCAACAACAGAAAAGTTTGATACAAGCACCCCAGTTGGGCGTGCAATGCTAAATATTTGTATTGTGTTTGCACAACTAGAGCGTGAAACAATTCAAGAAAGGGTAACTGACGCATACCATTCAAGAAGTAAGAAAGGTTTTTATATGGGTGGCAGGTTGCCATACGGATATAAAAGAGAACCTATTGCTATTGATGGAATAAAAACATCAAAGCTTGTGATAAATGAAGAAGAAAGCAAGCAGATTGAATTAATATATTCTCTTTATGCCAGTGATAATTATTCATTAGGAGATATTGTTAAATATCTTAAAAAAGAAAATATTGAAAAATTAACTGGTAAAGCATGGTGTACATCAAGAATTAGCGAAATACTAAGAAATCCAATATATGTAGAAAGCGACTTATCAATATATAACTTTTTCAAAAGTCAAGGGGCAGACATAGTGAATCTTCCATCTGATTTTGTTGGAAATGGATGCTATCTCTATCAAGGAACTGTATCTACTTCAAAAAAACAATCTGACTTAAAAGATAAAGTAATTGTTTTAGCTCCACATCAAGGCTTTATTAATGCCGATACATGGTTAAAGTGTAGATTGAAGTGTTTAAATAATCGTCAATCTACCAAAACATGCAAACCTAAAAATTCATGGATTACAGGTAAGGTTAAATGTGGTAATTGTGGATATGCTTTAGTAATAAGAAAGTCAAACACAAAATGGGGTAGATACTTTACATGTAGTGGAAAAGAGCATTACAAAAATTGTCAAGGGCTTGGTACTACAGTTTATGCAGATGTCTTGGAAGAATATATATTCAATGCTATTAAAAAGAAACTAGCAGAATTTAAGACGCTATCTGGTCACGAACAAAATAGAATAAGTCCTGAATTTCAAAAGAATGAAATTGAACTAGCAAAAATAAATAATGAAATTAGCGACTTGATAAATAAAGTAGCTGGGGCAAATGCTATTCTAATGGAATACATAAATGACAAAATAGAAGAACTACATAATAAACAACGAGAAATTCAGCAAAAAAATATTTTAATATCTCAATCAATAGAAATGAATAACTTAAATCTTATATATAATCATGTAGAAAGTTGGGATAAAGCTACTTTTGAAGATAAACAATCGGTAGTGGATATTTTAATTAAAGTTATTCGTATTAAAGGTAATGAAATAATTATAGACTGGAATATTTAATTTTTTTAAATATTTGCTTCAATCTTCTGTATTCGTTGAGGCATTAAGATGTGTTCAGGAAGAGTTGGATTCTAAGAATTTTTATGCCTTTAATCCGTCATTTGATATGCCTGCAAAATGCGATTAATAACCGGTATCTCGGAATTAAGTCTATTTTAAT
>Ga0153949_1000613_pt1 | contig 12477 bp, 13 predicted proteins | sample TSNJ033MetaG_FD_104705 | JGI IMG/M metagenome (GOLD analysis project Ga0153949, IMG submission 104705) | Attine ant fungus gardens microbial communities from New Jersey, USA - TSNJ033 MetaG | ecosystem: Host-associated > Fungi > Mycelium > Unclassified | place: USA: New Jersey, Wharton State... | reverse complement strand
TACATCCATGCCCATTTCTGTCAAAGGTTCAACTGGAGGCAGGATTGAGAATATGCCCATGACTGTAAAACTAAAAAGTATCTTCAAAAGCGTTCTGGTATCCATACTTATGGATTGTTTCATAATGCTAACCCCTTTCTTGTGATGTATTATGTATCATGTATCGTGCAAGATGTCTGGTACATTATATAATATATCTAATTGAAAAACAATAGTCAATTTCGGAGATTTGTTTGGATTTATTGTTCTTGTTTGATGTGTCATTAATTACATATCGTGCAAGATACAAATAACAATGAGTAGGTTCAGGAGGGTAATTATAGGTTTAAACGGAGTAAACAGACTAATTGAAGTTTAATCATCATTCGCTGGTTTTAAGGCAGGCAGATGAGGCGGGTTTTGACAGAAGGATCGGATTCAGGCTATGTACCGGACATCGCCTGAAATTATATCGGATGTAAAACAGGCCAGGCAGCATCCGGAAATTTTGTCTGCCCTGTTACATCAAATTCCCTTTAATATCCAAAGGCCAAAGCTCCTCCATCCACTGCAAAATCCTGACCGGTAATATACCCGGCTCCACTCCCGCACAAAAAGCATGCCATAGCGCCCAAATCCCGGGTATCTCCATACATATGAAATGGCATCCGCCCCAGGATTTTAGCTTCCCTTGCATCATCGACCACCTGGTCGGTCATCTTGCTGCGGAACCAGCCGGGGGCGATACTGTTGACACAGATATTGTCGCCGGCCCATTCCACGGCCAGGCCGCGGGTCATGGCCAGGACGGCACCTTTGCTGGTGCAGTAAGGAACCACCTCGGAAAAACCCAGGTGGGCACTCATGCTGGTGATGTTGATAATCCGGCCTTTGTCAGGACTTTTTTTCAAATAAGGGTAGCAGATAACGCTCATCTGGAACAGGTACTTAACGTTGACATTCATAATGTGGTCAAATTGTTCCAGGGGGAATTCCTCCGCCCGGCATTTGTAGCTGACACCGGCATTGTTGATTAGAAAATCCAGGTATCCATCATGTGCTTCGGCAAGCGCTGCCACCATTTCTTTTATTTTATCGAGGTTCCCCACATCACCTTTCTGATGTATCACGCCGGGGCTGCTTGCGCCAACCCCTTCTTTGGGGGCACCGGTGCGGCTGATGACGTAGACGGTGGCACCAGCCTCGGCCATGGTGTTGGCGATCTGGAAACCGATACCGCTGCTGCCGCCGGTTACAATGCCGGCTTTTCCTGTTAATTCTGACATATTTAAATTCCTCCTTGTGTGTGGTAATGTGGTAGCGAGGTCTTTCACGAGCTTAGTGGGTATGGTATAATTAGTAAAATAAGACAAGGGATGACTGTCCGTCATCCTGGATAGGGGAGGTTATACGTGAACATGAAAGTGACCATTCGGGATGTAGCTGCGGCAGCAGGTGTCTCCATCAGTACGGTACATCAGGCCCTCAATGGGAAAAGCGGGGTTGGAAGTGCCACTCGTGAGCGGATCCGTAAGATTGCCGACGAAATGGGGTATCAGCCCAATGCCATTGCCTCCAGTTTGAAACGTAAGACCCGGCGGATTGCGGTATTGCTGCCGAGTGCCAGTAGTGATAACCGTTATTTCTTTCCGCCGGTCTGGCGGGGGGTGCGGGACTATCTGGATTCTGTTTCCGATATGAATCTGGAGTGCATCGAATTGCCTTTTTTCTCCGAACATGAATCAGATGCTGTGGAGCAGCTGCGTGACTTGATCCGTGAGCACAAGATTGACGGGGTGCTGACGGTGGGCCATATGAATACACTTTCCGCCCAGGAATGGCAGCAGCTGAAACGTGATGGGATTGCAGTGGTTTTGATCAGTTCTAAGAATAGTAATTGTGATCCTCTTTGCTGTGTCCAACCGGATTATGATGTGATCGGCCGCACAATGGCGGAGCTGATCACTACCCGCATTCCACCCTTTGGCAGTATCCTGCTGTGTGCAGGGAACCCGCAGTGGCTGGCGCATTCACTGATTGTCCGGGGCTTTGAGGATTATCTGGCCGAAAACAATGCCACCAATCTGGTTTATAAAGACAACTCCTGGAATATGGAAGCGCGCAGCTACCAGAATATCCTGCATCATCTATCCCGCCCCGATATTGCCGCTTGCTGCAGCGTGTTATCCCAGAGCAGTGTGCTGCTGGGCCGGGCCATCGAGGAGAGCGGAAAGGCCGACCGGCTGTTTGCAGTGGGAAGCGACCTTTCGGAGGAGAATATTGACCGGATGAAGCGGCGGGTTTTCAACAATGTGATCCAAAAGAATCCATATGGCCAGGGCTATCTTGGCATCAAAACCCTGGTGGAATACCTGATGCAGGGCAAGCGGCCGGAGCACAAAGTGATTTATGTCGGCAGTGAAGTCGTGTTCCGCAGTAACCTGTCCATGTATGACCACGGCAATTACCGCTTTTTATTTACATAATTTGTCTTACGATACTCACTATGTGATTAATCGCAACAGGGTCAGCCCCATGTACAACGATACCGGGGCTGGTTTTTGTTATCCCTGTTTTCAACCGCCGCCGCGGTCCGCTGATATTACCGCTGCAGCCACTCCTGACATCACCCTTGATATTCCAACTTCCGATAACTGCAACAGCTTCGATTAATCAACTCCCAATCCAATTCAGCCCCCACTCCTGGTCCACCCGGTACATGAATCATCCCGTTTGCATCAATCGGCAGGCATCCTTTCATCGGCAGTTGATAATTCTCCTCCGGCACAAAATATTCAAAGTATTCACAGTTCTTAATTGCACAGCTGACATGCAGGTTCACCAGATCCATGTAGTTCATGGTGGTAGTATGAATCTCACAATTCATCCCAAATGCCTCCGCCAGATGGGCAATCTTTAAAGTACCGGTAATGCCGTCTTTCCAGCTTACATCCGCCCGGACAATATCCACCGCCCGCTGCACTATGGTCTGGGCCACACCCCAGTGACAGCCACGGGTAGTCTCCGTCGCGGCAATAGGGATATCCAAAGTACGGCATAGTTCCTGATATTTGTAAAGTTCAAAATCGCGGAATGGCTCTTCAAACCATCGATAATGCAGCCGTTCCAACTGCCGTCCCACCAGGACGGCTTCGCCCAACGCATAGTCGCCCACCGGGTCGCTCATCAGGATATAATCCGCCCCCACGGCATCCCGCAGCGCCTGGTGAATCTCCATATCAAAGCTCACCGGCCCGCCCGGATGAGCTTTGTAGCCGGGGATGCCTTTGGCTTTATAGTACAGTGCCTCGTCTACATAATCCTGCACTGTCTGGTGGAAGTTGCCGCTGGCATATACCGGCAGACTGCGGCGGTAGGCACCAATATACTGATATAGTGGCAGTCCGGCTTCCTTAGCACAGATATCCCACAAGGCCACGTCCACCGGACCCGGTAAAAAGACCGGGAAAAAGGCTTCGTGCCGGTCGATGACCCAAAGCTCCTGAAAGATGGCTTCCCGGTCGTGTGGATCGCGCCCAAGGACCACCGGTCCGATACTTTCTTGTAAATAGGCTTCGCTGACTGCGCCGCTGCGGGCGGCCATACAAGTGGCGATACCTTCGATGCCGGTGTCGGTGGTTAGCTTGATGGCAATCACATCCCACCCCATCTTTGCGGCGCCCTGGCGTTTTTTGTCGAAGAGACAGCGTCCCCGTTCTACCCACCAGGTCTCAAATTTCCGGATAATCATAATCTATCCCTCCTTGATTCCAAACAGAAAAAACGTTTTTCTAAAGTATAGCTTCCCAGATGTGGTATTGTAAAGAAAAAAACAAATTTCGGCAATTGATTTGTCATTTTGTCAAAAACAAAACAGTAAATATTGTGAAAATTACACAAAAAATGAAGGCGAACAACAAAAATATAGACAAATTATTGACGATATTAATAAAGTATGTTAATCTGAATTCACAATAAGAAAAAACGTTTTGGTAAAAATTAGGAGGGTATACAAAATGAGAAAAATGATTGCACTTTCCATGGCTGCCTGTCTGGTATTAACCGCCTGTGGTTCCGGCACCGCTGCTTCTTCCGGCAATACGTCGGCAGACCCAACTCCGGCAAGCGAGGCCCCGGCAGGAGATTCAAAAGCGGATGCAGGAGCCGATACCGGCGCGGCCACTTCCGCTGATCCGGAGGGCTGGTCTGGTACGGATTATAAGTTTACCTGGAATGAGGTTAACGGCGAGGACTACGGTGCCAGTGTCGGTGCCAGAGTCTTTGCGCAAAAGATCCAGGAACTTTCCGGTGGACACATTAAGCTGGAGATTTATATGAATGGAACCTTGGGCAGCGAGGCTGAGTCGATGCAGGGAATCCAGATGGGGACTTTGGATATTTTCCGTGGCAATGCATCTTCGCTGCCAAACTATGGTGCCGAACTGATTGGTGTAACCGGTCTCCCCTATGTATTTGAAGACATGCATCAGTTCCAGGATGTTGCAGTCAGCGACCTGGGCGATGAATTACTGCAAAGTGTCGCGGCGGCTGACTGTGGCTATGTTGCCCTGGGCTGGCTGGTCGAAGGTCCGAGAAGCTTGTTTATCACTGAAAATGTATATAAGAAACTGGGCAATCCGGAAAGCTTCACCATCGACAAGATGAACGGATTAAAGATCCGCGTACCGGAGACAGATCTGATGATCAATACGATGAGTGCGTTGGGTTCCTCGGCTACCGCCATTGCTTATTCAGAGCTGTATACATCATTGCAGTCGGGTGTTGTCGATGGTGCGGAGAATGGTGTTACCAGCTACATTTCCAACTCTTTTAATGAAGTTGCGCCATACTTCATTACCGATGCCCACACCTTTGGCTGTGGCGTGATACTGATGAATGATAAAAAGTGGAATGCCCTGAATGAGACCGAAAAGGGCTGGATGATGGAAGCTGCCAAGGCAGCCCGGACCGCTTGTTATGAATACAACGCAACACAGGAAGAAGCCTGCTTTGCATCATTCCCAGAAAAAGGTATCACCCGGATCGATGTTGCTGACATTGAAAAATGGCAGGCGGCATGTGAAAGCCTGTACTCCGATTACGGCGATGACTATGCCAACATTATTAAAAAGATTCAAAATAAGGAATACTAAGAAGGATTCTCCTGTCCACGATCCCAATGGGCGGTGGACAGGAGAAATTTGTTAAAACAAAGAAAGGGAAATGATCATGGAGGCTTTGAGTAAAATCTGGCATATTCTGGACAAGGTGGTTTTTACCCTTGTGAGGTGGGTTTGTGTCGTGCTGCTGGGCACGTTAGTAATGGTGGTTTTTTATATTTTCTTCGGCCGTTATGTGCTTCATCATTCCCCGATGTGGGGTGAACCGTTGTCACTGTTTTGCCTGGTCTGGATGAGTATTCTGGGATCGGCGCTGGTAGTGCGGTCCAATGAGCATATCCGGGTGACGATGTTTGATGAGCGGATGGGGAAGGGAGCACTTTTCAGTACCGATATTCTGGCAACGGTTTGCATCCTGGTATTTGCTGTCTTTATGATTACATATGGCTGGCAACTGGCGGTCAGTGCCACCCGCAACAATATGGCGGGCATCAATATACCTTACAGCTGGATGTATATGTCCATGCCGGTCAGCGGCGTGTTGTATATCCTGGCACTGATAGAAATGTGGAGAAGGAGGATCGTAGGGGAATGAGTACAACTGCGATAGCGACTATTATTTTAGTTGGTTTGTTTTTTGCGCTGGTATTGCTGCGGGTTCCGGTGGTTTATGCCATAGGTATTGCTTCCCTGGTGGATTTCTTTTATCTGAAGATCAATCCGATGCAGATGGCCCTGAAATTTGTCAGCAATCTGAATTCTTATACATTGCTGGCGGTGCCTTTCTTTATCCTGATGGGGGAGCTGATGAGTGCGGGTGGGATTTCGGACCGGCTGATTGTCTTGTCCCGGGAACTGGTGGGCTGGATCCGTGGCGGCCTGGCGATGGTTAATATTGTGGCTTCAGTCTTCTTTGGCGGTATCTCCGGTTCTTCTTCGGCGGACTGTGCGTCCATCGGACCGATCCTGATCCCGATGATGGAACAAGAAGGGTATGATCGTGATTTCTCGACTTGTGTGACGATGGCCAGTTCGGTTCAGGGAATTTTGATTCCACCTAGCCAGAACATGGTTATCTATACTCTGGCGGCCTCCGGCATTGCCAGTGTTTCCATCGGCCGGCTGTTTATGGCGGGATATGTGCCGGGACTTTTGCTGGCGGCGGCACTGATGATTTATTCGTATTATGTTTCTAAAAAGAGAAATTATCCGATTAGCAACCACTTTAATCTGGGCAATGCTTTTCGCGCCCTGAAAAAAGCAATATGGGGACTGCTGGCAGTTTTGATCGTTGTAGTTGGTGTCTGTATGGGTGTCTTTACGACTACGGAATCGGCGGCTTGTGCGGTAATCTGGTCAATGGTTGTAGGATTGTTTATTTATAAGGGATTTAAGATCAAAGATATTCCAAGGATATTCAATAATGTAATTATGATGTTGGGAAAAGTTTTGATCCTGTTAGGAGTATCCGGTGCCTTTAGTTATCTGCTGACATATCTGCGGATTCCGGAGCAGGTTTCCGGCTTTATCTTCAGCTTGACGGACAACAAGATTATCATTTTGCTGACCCTTAATGTGCTGCTTTTGATCCTGGGGTGTCTGGTTGAGATGGCTTGTCTGATTCTGATGCTGACACCGGTGATTCTGCCGGTCTGGCTGAGTCTGGGACTGACGCCGGTGCATCTGGGCGTGGTTATGATTATGAACCTGGGAATCGGCCTGATTACACCGCCGGTTGGCTCCACCTTGTTTATCGGCAGTGCCGTGTCGGGTGTGCCGATTGAAAAGCTAAGTAAAGCAATGGTTCCATTTTATGCAGTTATGATTGTCGTGCTGTTAATCCTGACATTCTTCCCACAAAGCTTCATGTGGCTGCCGAATATGGTCTTTGGTGCGTGACATGGGTAGAGAGCAGAGTTTGCCTTATGGGGGAAGGCTTTGGATTGACGATGAACCGGCGGTGCCAAAACCAAAAGGTGTGGTCATCATCTGTCCCGGCGGTGGGTATGAATGGCTTTCGCCACGTGAGGCGGGACCGGTAGCGGCGGCTTTTAGTGACAGCGGCTGGATTGGAGCGGTCTTGCATTACGGCGTTGGCCATGGCCTGGGAACCTTGCCCCTGGAGCAGTTGGGGGCAGCAGCCGACTGGGTGCGGGAGAATTATCTGGGCTTGCCGATGGTGGTCTGCGGCTTTTCGGCCGGTGGTCACCTTGCGGCCAGTCTGGGGGTGCATTGGAAGACCATGGGACTGACACGACCGGATGCATTGATCTTGTGCTATCCGGTGATTACAGCCGGAACATATACCCATCAGGTCAGTATCCAAAACCTGACGGGAGAACAGGATCCTTATTTTTTCAGCCTGGAACGTTATGTCACCCAGGATATGCCGCCGGCATTTGTGTGGCATACGGCGGCAGATCCGGAAGTGCCGGTGCAGAACAGCCTGTTGCTGGCCGATGCCATGGCGGAAGCGGGGGTGCCGTTTGAACTGCTGATCTTTCCGGAAGGCATGCATGGCTTGTCTCTTGCCACCCCGGTGGTCGACGAGCCGGAAAAGAATCGCATCGCGGACCCACATGTTGCCGGCTGGTTCCGCCTTTGTCTGGAATGGCTTGAAAATACCTTACATAAGGAGTGATATAAAAATGAGACTCTGGAAGAACGAGGAGGAAATGTTTGCCCTCATGAAAACAAAATTGTACACCCCGGTGGTAGGAGATATCCTGGACCAGATGGGGTACAATCATCAGTTTCTGCCGGCCGCAATCCGGCCATTGACGGCTCTTGTTCCGGTGGCGGCATTTGTCAATCCGGCAGAACCGGATAACCGGCTGCAGGTGGCCGGATGGGCATGTACCATCCTGGAAAATGATGTTTTTTCGCCGCAGAAGAAGGCGTTTGGTTATCTGACGGAGGCGCTGGACCAGTTAAAACCCAATGAGGTTTATGTGGCAACCGGTGCCCACAATAGCGCGTTGTGGGGGGAACTGCTGACCGCGACAGCCCGGACCCGGGGAGCGGTTGGTGCGGTGCTTGACGGTTACAGCCGCGATACGCCACAGGTATTGAGCCAGAATTTCCCGGTGTTCTGCTCGGGCTGCTGGGCTCAGGATTCTTCGATCCGTACCAATGTCTGTGATTTTCGTTGCACGATTGAGATTGGTCAGGTGACAATCCATGACGGGGATCTGGTCTTTGGCGATGTGGATGGTGTGTTGATCATTCCCCGGAAGATTGCGGCGGAAGTGCTGGAAAAGGCATTGGAAAAGGCGGCCGGTGAGAAAGTGGTGCGCAAGGCAATTGAGGATGGCATGAGTGCGACTCAGGCTTTTGCGGAGTTTGGCATTTTATAAATCGATGAAGGAGCGGCATATGGAAGAGACACAAACGGCCTTTCAGATTCATTTACAGGACAATGTGGCGACGGCGCTGATGCCGGTGGGGCCTGGTTCGGTGGTAATCCTGGGGGATACTGTGGTTGGGGGGCTGACGGCAACGGCGGATATTCCGGAGGGGCATAAGGTGGCCTTGCGGGACATCAAAGCCGGTGAGGATATTCTGAAATATGGTGTGGTGATTGGCCGGGCGACGGCGGATATTCCGGCGGGGAGTTGGGTACATCTGCCGGTGATGGGTAGTCTGTATGATAAGCGTTCCAGCCATTTGGATGCTGCTACCGGAGCGCCGAAGGATATCTGTTATGAGTAAGGAGACCAGGATGGAACAAAAGACTTTGTGCTGGCAGGGGTATGCCAGACAGAATGGGAGAAAGGGTATTCGCAACCGGGTGTTGGTGATTTACACTGTAAAATGTGCGGAGTTTGTGGCCCAGAAGATTGTGGCCGAAGTGGCACACCTGGATGTCGAGCTGGTGGGCTTTGATGGTTGTACGGACAATCAGTATGCCGTCAATCTGCTAATCAGTCTGATCCGCCATCCCAATATCGGCGCGGTGCTGACGGTGGGGCTTGGCTGCGAATATATCCAGCCGGAGTGGCTGGCGGCGATTGCGGCGCAGGAAGGAAAGCCGGCGCATTGGCTGTTTATTCAGAATGAGGGTGGTACTGAGCCATCGGCAGCAGGTGGTGTGGCCTGGATTTATGATGCTTTGAGGGAACTGGAAAGCACCCCGCGCATCACCATGACAATGAAGGATCTGGTGATTGGCGCTGAGTGTGGTGGCAGTGACTATACCAGTGGCCTGGCCGGCAATGTCGTGGTGGGACGTTTTTTTGACAAGCTAGTCGATGAAGGCGGTACGGCCATTTTTGAAGAAATTATTGAGGCAATCGGACTGGATTGGTTTTTAACCGGACGTGCGGCGACTCCGCAGGCACGGGCGGAAATCCAGTATACTTATGACAAGGCGCTGAAATATTGCCAGGAAGTACGACAGTATTCCGTCAGCCCGGGCAATTTTGCCGGCGGGCTAAGTACGATTGAAGAGAAGAGTATGGGCGCGGTGATTAAAAGTGGCTCCCGGCCTGTCCAGGGAGTGATCAAAGTGGCGGTGCCACCTGCAAAAGCGGGTTTGTGGCTTTTAGATTCCACACCAGATCCTTACTGGATGCAGTTTGGCATCACCAACCCTAATGATAATGAGGGCTTGATGGCTCTGATCAGCTGCGGTGCTCACATCGTCTTTTTAGTGACGGGACGGGGCAATGTAGTCGGCAGTGCGGTCAGTCCTTGTATTAAAATCACCGGCAATGAAAAGACCTTTGCCCGTATGGTCGGGGATATGGATTTTGATGCCAGTCCGGTATTGAAAGGTGAATGCAGTCAGGAGGAATTGGCTATGCGGCTGGCGGAGCTGGCAGCAAAAGTGGCTTCCGGGGTGCCAACAAAAAGTGAGATGTCAGGGCACCGTGAATTCTTTATTCCATATAAGTATCAGGAAAAAGAGGTTGCTTTTAAGCGGGCTTGTGAGGAATAAACGTTAATGGAGGTATGAATCATGGCGGCATTTACAGAAGCGCAGATGAAGAATTTTAATATGAAAACATGGTATGAACTGTCCGGCCAGACAGCCGTAGTGACCGGAGGTTCCACGGGATTAGGGCTGGCAGTGACCAGGTGTCTGATCAGTGCCGGGGCCAAAGTGGTGGTTTTGAGCTATGAATCACCGTCGCAGGCGGCTGAAGCGATAGCAGAGTTTGGCGAAAAGGCTGTGTTTTATCAGTTTGATATCACCAATACGGATCACACCCAGGTAATAATAGACCGGATTGTGGCAGAGCAGGGTCCGATTAGTATTTTGGTAAATAACGCCGGAAACCATTGCAAGAAATATATCTGGGAAATGAGTGTGGAAGAGTATAAGAGTGTGCTGGATGTTCACCTGATCGGGGCCTTTGCCCTGACCAAGGCACTGGTGCCGCAGATGAAAGAACGGGGCCATGGCCGGATTTTGTTTCAGGCCAGTATGACCAGCTATATCGGACAGCCGCAGGTGGCGGGTTATGCCACCGCCAAGGCAGGATATCTGGGGCTGATCCATACCTTGACAGCCGAGTTGGCCGAGTATGGAATAACTGTCAATGCGATTGCACCCGGCTGGATCGATACACCGATGTTTCACCAGGCAACGGACAATGATCCGCCCCGTCTGGCCAAGATCATGGGGCGGATTCCGGCGAACAGCGTAGGCGATCCCATGGATGTAGGCATGTGCGCTGCCTTTTTGTGCAGTGAGGCCGCCCGCTATATCAGCGGAACCTGTATTCCGGTTGACGGTGGCGCATTGATTGGATTTTAAGGAGAAGCAGAATGAGAACTACATTTAATGAAGAGCTGTATCTGACCAATGAAACCGGACGGGAGTTATATCATAAATATGCTGAAAAACTGCCTATCATCGATTATCATTGCCATTTACAGCCGTCGGAAATTCTGGAGAACAAGGAATTTGAAGATCTGGGTGAGATGTGGCTGCGTGGAGATCATTACAAGTGGCGGGTGATGCGGATATTTGGCATTGATGAAAGGTATATCACCGGGGAAGCCAGTTATTATGAAAAGTATTGGGAATTCGCCAGAATTCTACCTCAGCTGGCCGGAAATCCGATTTATATTTGGTGTGCGTTAGAATTAAAACGGTATTTTGATATTGATGAGGCGCTGACTGCAGCGAATGCGGAAGCAATCTATCGGCAGACCAAGGCAAAGATAAAGGAGTGTCACATGACCCGCCGTTGGTGCATGGAGCATTCCCGTGTGCAGCTGGTCAGTACTACAGAAGATCCGATTGATGACTTGAAGTATCATCTTGCTTTGCAAAAGGAAACGATGTCTACTCGGGTAATTACGGCGTTTCGTCCGGACCGGGCGATGCTTTGTGATCGTAAGGATTTTGCAGCGTATATGAAGTCCCTTTCCGATGCGGCGCAGGTGCCGGTGGACAGTTTTGCCCAGATGATAGGGGCGCTGGAGAAACGTCTGCGGTTTTTTAGAGAGGCGACGGGAACGACGGTCAGCGATGATGGAATTCCGTATTTTGCCTGGGCAGATCATACTGCCGATGAGATTGAGGCGATTTTTACCAAAGCCAGGTGCGGTAAGCCTTTATCCCGCCAGGAATTGGATCAGTATCAAAGTGCTTTTTTATGTGAAATGGGAAAGATATATCATCACAATGGATTTGTGATGCAGCTTCATATCGGAACCTATCTGGATGCCAATACCAGCAAGGTGGAAATCATTGGACAGTCGACCGGATTTGATTGTACAGATGATGCCAGTACGGTGAAGAGTGTGGGCGAACTTTTAAATCGTTTGACAATAGCCGGTCAGTTGCCAAAGACCATTCTCTATCCGCTGGACGGAATGAAGATTGAGGCGTGGGCAGTGCTGGCAGCAGGTTTCTGCGATAATGACACAAGAGCTAAGGTTCAGTTGGGTGCTCCATGGTGGTTCAACGATCAGGTGTATGGAATAAAACGCCAGTTTGAGGCATGTGCCAATCTTTATCCCTTGAGTCTGTCGGTTGGAATGTTGACTGACAGCCGCAGCTTCATCTCTTATCCGCGTCATGAGCTTTATCGCCGGGTACTGTGCAATTATCTGGGCGAGCTGGTTGAGTGCGGCGAGTATTTTTCTGGGGAAGAAGAGCTGAAGAAGACAATTGAGAATGTTTGTTATTATAATTGTAATGAGTTTTTCGGATTCGGGTTATAAAGAAAAAACATCTCCTGCGAGACAGCAATTCGCAAGGGATGTTTTTTTAAAATGCAAGCCATCCAAGAGTCACCTTGAATGTGGATTTTTCAAATCGACTTTAAAAATATATTTATCTCCCCGTACGGTGGATTGGGTATACTCATTGATCATTCCCTCTTCATAACTAAACCGCTCCAGTAAAATACAGGGCATATTA
>Ga0153949_1000612_pt1 | contig 12527 bp, 18 predicted proteins | sample TSNJ033MetaG_FD_104705 | JGI IMG/M metagenome (GOLD analysis project Ga0153949, IMG submission 104705) | Attine ant fungus gardens microbial communities from New Jersey, USA - TSNJ033 MetaG | ecosystem: Host-associated > Fungi > Mycelium > Unclassified | place: USA: New Jersey, Wharton State... | reverse complement strand
TAATGGGCAAGGAGTACGAAGCCAGCAAGAAGAAATGGGGGCGTAGTGACGGACTTAATAAAAAAGTAAGTGCCGAAAATGGGCGCATACTTTCCGATAAGCCCGACGGTCGCACCGACCAAATCGTAGCCGGTAGTAATGGCACAGTATTTGGAGATTCTGGAGGCCTTAAAAAGACGAATCGTCTGCCCGCCCTGCTGCCAGATCAATCCCGTGACGGGAAATCCTGCTGCGGGAAAGTATGACCGGATTCAAGGGTGATAGCAAATTGGGTGATTCAGAAAGGAGTAAATAAATGGATGATTTGGTAATTGTGAAAAGAGACAAGGCAATGTGTGATAGTTTGATGGTGGCGGAGAAATTCGGGAAGAGCCATAGAAATATATTGAGAATTATAGATAATTTGGCGGCTCAAAATTGCACCGCGAGATTGATGTTTACGTCGGCCTGTTATAAAGACAGCAGAGGTAAAGAACAGCGAAAATATTTCATGGACCGTGATGGCTTCTCCCTGGTAGCCATGGGCTTGACCGGCAAAGAAGCATTAGACTGGAAAGTAAAATATATCGGAGCATTCAATCAGATGGAACAGTTATTGGCAGAACGCCAGTCCATCGAGTGGCAAGCGTTGAGGACACAGAGCAAGGCGGCCCGGAGGATAGAAACGGATTCTGTGCAGGAATTCATTGAATACGCCAAAGCCCGGGGCAGTAAGAACGCTTCACGCTATTACAGCAACTTTACAAAGCTGGTAAACAAGGCAGCGGGCATCACAACCCGGAATCTGGCAACCGGCACCCAGCTAAACACGGTCATGTTTCTGGAACGGATGATAGGGGACGCATTAAGACAGGGCATGAGCCGGGGAATGGATTACAAGGACATATACGATTTGTGCAAAAGTAAGGTATTGACGATCAAAGAGCTGGCGTTGCTGGATATTGCGGCGTAGGCAGCAGGACAAGGGCGCATCTGATTTTCCCCCGGACAATGAAGGTGTTGCGATATCGCAACCAAAGAGCAATCAGGAACATGCGTTCCGGACTACCAGAATGGACAGATTCCGTTTTAAATGGATTAAGGATAGGGAAATATACCCTCCTGCCATCAAAAGCGGCACAGCGGGCGATTTTGAAGCAATGCACTGTACTGGCAGCACGAGGCATTGCATATCAAGACACCCGGACTCCCTAAAAAGGGTTCAGCATTATGCGCAGGGTGTTGTGGTGTTCAAAACTTAGAAAAACTTAGAAATTGCATTCTGATACCTTGCGTGAGAGGTGGAGCAGGAAGCCAGAACTTAGTAAAACTTAAGGTTTTTATCGAAAAACACAACAAGGCGCGTGAGGTGGAGCATGCTAAAAATGGATAAGGTTTGGATAAGGTATAATGAATTCCAACACTATGCGCAAGGTGGAACATATTAGGTCCGGAAATACCCAAGATTAACCTAAGGTCAGAAATTACCCGGAGATTCAGAACTACCAAAACGGTACTTTTGAATTTTCAAGGGGAACGGCGGCCATTAACGAATCCGGATCATGTCAGTACTGCGCATGCATGATATTGCCGTTGAGTGTCCGGTTTTCGAACGCACAAACTTTTGCCGGCATTATGATTATCTTTCCCGGCAAGCCGGGAAGGCAGTGCCGCACGTGCGACATTGCAGTCTGGCACGAATTTGATTCGAGTCAGCTCATCAACATCTGGGAAGCCAGCGCCACGCGAGGCATTGCAGCTACTAGGGAAAACTTTAGTTTCCGATTGGGAAGTCAGCACTGCGCATGAGGTGTTGCGGATCAAGGATTTTTCAACCCCGAACAAAAGGTACGGGTTCGATTCATTTCTACGTGCGAGGCGTTACGGTTCTCCACGAGCCAGGAAGCCGGTACTAACGTTAACGGAAGCAAGGCACTAACAAATACTAACATCAGGGGCCTGCTGCTTTCACAATATCATGCATTAGTCTCATACAAACCCGAGCGAACAAAGAACGAACAAAGAGCGAAGCCCGAGCGAAGCCCGAGGAAAGCCACGCATATTCATGATATCCCAACATTCCCGACACCTTAAAAAGGCAGCCCAGACACACCGCAAACATCTAATGAATTCTAATGTTTTGGAATAATTTAGACATCGGTTTTCGAGGATGTGTGAATATGGATTTGAAGAAGGAAAAGACTTTCTCACAAAAATGTTAGAAAGTACTGGCGGTCGTCCAATGACCGATAATGACATATCAGTCAATATGGCAAAAGAAATTTGCATGATTCAGCGTTCCGAGAAAGGCCAGAGCTATGCGCGTGAGTGATATTTGACATTTTTGACACCCTAAAAGACTTTCTTCCAAAAAAGGAAAAAAGTACAGGTGGTCGGCCGGTCATTTTTGACCACCCTAAAAAAGGGGCAGCTTTAGGTACTACCTTATCCAAACCTTATCCATTCCGATCCCTAAAAAGACTTTTACTCAAAAAAGAGTAAAAGTACAACACACCGCCTTAATGGAGATGAGGTGGCTAGATTTAATCTAGGGGGCCGGTCAGAGTGGACACCCTTAAAGGGCGGCAGATGAAGCATGATCCTGCTGCACGGACGGGAACACGTGCCTGCAATTACCAGAATGGCCGTATTTGGCTTTTAAATGCTTTATGGGCAAAAGTATGCTTTAAACGGTAAAACGACAAATAGCGCGTTTTGGTGCGTTCTGGAAGGGAGCAAAAGCAGCAGAACCGTGGTGGCCTGCTGCTGCATTTCCCGACGCCAGGCATCATAAAGCCAGCTGGTGTTCTGGTTGATAGAATGTGTGCCGGAGGGTATGGACAGATATAAAAGGTATCCCTATGCGCTTACAGTGCACTTTAAGGCGGTCATTTACGGTAGACATCTCGCATTGTCCGAATATCGGCATATCACCCGGCTTGTCCCGGAGTAATCCGCTAAATTGCCCTGCCAGTTCGCTGCCTGTTTTAATGGTACGTAACGATGCCGCGTCTTTGACCGGGTAAAAGCTCCCGTCCCTCCAAGTCTTGTTAATATTAAGCAGGCCTTTTTCAAGATCAAGATCAGCCGGTGTTACAGCTGCGGCTTCTGTGTAGCGGATGCCGGTTTTGGCCATTAACAATATTAGCTGATCATTGATGTTGGAAAGGTCTAATTCTTCCAGTAGGAGCTTTAGCCCTGTCTGGTTAAGGTTTATTTTTTCCATTTCGCGATTCCTCTCTTTCCCTGCGCAATTATCCAAGTTTGGCTTGGAAGCGGCAGCGGGCTTCATGATATGCCCGTCAGCCTCCAAGATTTTGTCAACAGAAAGATATTACATCCCAAACAGGTCGCCATGGGTGCCGGTGCGGACAAGATATAATTCATCATGATCCACCTGATAAATCAAGAGCCAGTCGGGCATGATGTGACACTCCCGGCATCCGGCGTAGTTGCCAGAAAGGCCATGGTCTTTATTTTTGACCGGAAGCGGTGCAGGTATCCGGAGTGTATCAACAACCTGCTGCAACAGTGACATATTGTATCTGCGTTTCTGGCATAATTTATAATCTTTCCGGAATTTGGTTGACGTGTTTAATTTCAGCATGGGCTATTCCTCCATGAGGGCAGAGAAAAAGTCAGCAGTTGAGCCTTTGAAGCTTTCCCCGGTTCCGTTTTCAATCATGTCCCTGACTTCTTTTATTGCCGCTATTGTTTCCTCATTTGGCTGAAACTCCGGATGCACATCAACGCCGGACATCTCACCGATGTTCTCCAGAATATTGATAATGAAAACCAGTTTGTCCTCCGGCAGCTTATCGATCATGCTCTTGGCAATCTCCTGATAGCTCATAAATAACACTTCCTTTCGTTTTTAGGTATGGGACTGCTTCCCCGAGCCGACGGGCTTCATGACATGGCCGTCAGCGTCCATGGTTTCGTCGATAGCGCGTTTGATGAATGCGTTGGTGCTTTCGCCCATCTTTTCGGCATGAGCCTTTATTTCCACATACTTTTCTTTTTGGACATCCAGAGGGATGCGCTTTAGTTTTTCTTTGGCGTATTTTAAACGGGTTTGGGTTTGTTTTTCTGTTAATGCCACATTGATCACCACCTTTTATATAATTTGCATGGCCGAGTGCGTAAAAAATAGGGTCTTCTACTCCACCTTGCAATGATAGTATACCATAAAATTAAGAACATGTACATGTACAAAATCACCAAATAAACACGTACATGTTTGGTTGTTATTACCATTGCAAACACGTACATGTTCTGCTATAATGAACTTACAAGATAAGCAACGCAAAACAGGAAACCGGCACCGCATTCTCCAAGTAGGCAGGCCACGAACGGAACTCACAGACCGGCTTCCAAGAAAAAGACAGGCGGACACCTGAACAGTGTCGCAAGCGGAATCAGACATACTGGTGAATAAACGTAAGCCCCGAAGGGCAGTACATTCCAGACGATTCCCCGCCACCACAAACGAAGGGAGATTCAACCATGGGAAACAGAGCGTTAGAGAATCGTATCAAGAGATTGCGGGCCATCGAGGCACAGCAGAAGGAATTGGATCAGCAGGCAGAAGCCATCAAGGCAGAGATCAAAGCCGCAATGGAAGCCCAGGGCACCGACGAGCTGCACACCGGCAACTTCATTATCCGCTGGAAAGAGATTATCAGCAACCGTTTGGACGGCAAGGAACTGAAAGCAACCTTCCCTGACATCTACAGCCAGTTTGTAAAAGAGACGGCCAGCAAGCGATTCAGTATCGTATAAGGAGGATAGACCATGAAACCATCTCACACAGTAGAGGGCTACATAAGAGAGATAAACCGGCTGATCAGTAAGCTGGACACCGTTGAACTGGCGAGGATAGCATACCTCTTTCTGAAATCCCTGCTTGGGGATTCAGACCAGGAATAAGAAAAAGCCCTTACCGATGCAGCCACACCGGCAGGGGCAAGGGAAAACCTTGTAAGCACATTGTAACATGAATTTTGAGAGATTGGAAGAGGAATTTAAAACCGGCAGCAGGCGGGTGGATTACATTGATCCTGCTGCCGGCACACCACGAAAGGAGAGCTATCCATGGATAACAAAAATGAAGCGCAGACCTCATATAGCAGCCAGACTCACAGGGACGAACTGCACCGGCTGGTTGATCAGATAGAGAATGACGATTTTGTAAAGCGTCTTATATGCTTGGTAAAGGGCGCATTGGGAACCGATAACGCATAGTGAGTTTAGATGATGGGCATGAAATAAAGCAAACCACCGAACAAGGGGGAATGAGAACATGATGAAGCATGAATTTGAAAGTATAGCAAAGACCGAAGTGACGGAAGAACAGTATAACGCAATCGAAGCGCTGTATATGGAGTGCGGATTAGATAAAGTTGATTTCGTGAAAAGTATCAGGCCTCTTGTAAAGCATTTAAAAGAAATCAATATCAAGCCTCCGAGAATTGTGATAGTCGAAGTTCCGGATAATGGCGGTTATTATACCACTCCCAACGGATGCTGGCAACATCTTATTGATTGCGAAGTTGTCAAAGAAGCAACATTCAATGTTTCTACAGGCAAGGTAACAAAGCCGATTGTTAGAAAAATACCTAAAAGCTATCGGCTGGGATATGGAAAAGCAAAATATGAGGATGTGGAGAGATTACATAAAGATAATTACTTTGATTTCCAGGTTGAATTTGTAAACAAGTAGAAAGAATGCGGGATGGCCTATCAGACCTAACGGGGAGAAAGGAAACAAAATGACAAAAACAGAAAAATTAGAGCTGGAGAATCTGGTGTTAAAAAATATTCTGGATTGCATCTCAGAAAGTCTTGACGAATTAAAGAGCGCTGATTACGACAAAGATGGATATATTCTTTTTGCCGGTAGAGTAACGGCACACATTGAAAAGTATCCCGACTGCGCCAAGTTTGCCCTCGATAATGGGTATACCCTGGACTATAGAAATTCTGCCTTTTTTAAGAATCAGCCGGACGGCCTGCCCGTTGTGCTGTATCCGGCAAGTGCTGGCAAGAGAAAAGCAAAAGAATTATTGTAGGCATACAGAAAGATAGGAGGAGACGACATGAAAAAGAGAATTGTATTTTTGAGAGAATCCGAAAGAGAATCGTTCAAGCGGTATTGTGAGTCAATCAAAAACATGGAGGAGGACAAGGACAGATTTCTTAAGGCCTCCAGACTGGAGCGCCACGAGAGCAAGCGTGAGCCGCTGGGGGCTGCTGATGCCATAAAGATCATCATTATACTGGCGGTGGCTTTAATCTGCTGTACGGCCCTTGTGCTGGGCTATTTGAGCGGTGATCTGATCAGCATCATGATTGGCCTGATCGTGTTCGTTACGCTGGTTGGGATTGGCGTGGTAATGTTGAGTGTATGATTAGGCATCCTGTCCGGCGAGGTCGGGACGGACAGACAGACAGAATGAGAACTGACGGAAGGTGTTGAAGGGGAAATACTTTCATCCCTTAAATTGAAGCCAGGCGGCAAGTGCCTGGCTTTTTCATGTACGTGCTGTTTTCCGAACCGCTGCCCGTTGAGCGTTGACTCCCTGCGGACCATTGAAAACATCCTTGTCCGGTGCCTCATTTTTCGCTTTTTTCTAAAAATGGTGTCAAACGTGGTGTCAAAAGGATAAATCTGTCATATTGAAATCACAGAATCATTAGCAATATCAACGCTTCCAGCGTTTTTCATCCGCAATATTGATCATAACACTACCTTACTAATCATTGCATTTATCCTATTTTATCAAGTGATATTATCGCCGCAGAATCAGTGAATTTCCCATTTTCGGTTTATCTTATTTCATCAAGATATCAACAAAGTGGTGTCAAAAGTGGTGTCGGTGGTGTCAGAATTGGCAGCGAAACATATCCGCTTTCATGAACTTTTCACATCAACTAAACAGATATTCCATTTTCTTCATCTCCTCTTTTTTTGTCTTGGGCAAGACGTGAGTATATAAGTCCAGGGTCATGGCTATATTACTATGCCCTAATATCTCCTGCACTACCTTTGGCGGCATTCCGTTCTCCAAGGCCCTTGTTGCAAAGGAATGGCGCATTGTGTGTGGCGTGAAGTCCTTCATAAATACCGGTTCCCGCTTTTCTTCTGCCGCTTCCCTGGCTTCATCTTTATTGATGGAATTTACGACAGTGGTTATCATGCTATCTACGCGCCTTCGCCTTAATGGTTCCCCGAAGTCATTTGTAAATACAAGGTTTTCTATTACCGGCTGCCACTTATCGCCCAGCGCAAGCCGCTGCCTTGCTTGTTCTACTTTGTGTTTTTTCAATAACTTTACAACATTTGGAAATATTGGAATTTCTCTGATACCGCTCAATGTCTTGGGGCCGTTCAAAACATAATTATCTTTCCCTCGATAAGAAAGTGTTTTATTGATACTAAGATTCCCATTCTTAAAGTCAATATCATTCCACGTTAAGGCAGCAAGTTCGCCTACTCTGATTCCAGTAGAAAAGCACAGCACAAACAAAGCTTCTTTGTCGGTGCCCTTTACGTATCCAAGAACCTTGTCCTGCTCATCTCCCGACAATACCTTTATGACCTTCTTCTCTTTCTTTTTGGGCATCGTAGTGGCTCCCACGGGATTCTTGATCAATAATCCATTCTTCACCGCCTGCTTAAACATTCCACCAATGACAACACCCACAAGCTCTATTGTTGCATTGGAATATTCTTCTTTTGCCATATCATTGTATAACTTCTGTATGTGTTCCGGCCTGACATCATTCAGCTTTTTCTTGCCCAATGGCTTTTCTATATATCTGTCAAAGGTGTTATTATAAGCAGAGATGGTAAGCTGCTTTACTGAATGCTTCTTGTATTCCTCCATCCATATATCAAACCATATCTTCACTGTGATCTTGTCAGGATTGGCGTGTATTCCGTGCTCCACCTCATAGACGGCGGCCCTCAATCTCTTTTGCAAATTCTTTAAATCCGCATCATAAAGATATCGTCTTTTTCCCTGGAATGCGTACCGTGCCTGATATCGTCCATCTGATCGTAAAGTAATCCCCTTCGGCAATGGCTTGCCGTTCTTGTCTACTGCCATGGTGTGAACCTCCCTTCATGTGAATAATCATTTAACACCCTAAGCCGGCTTTAGGGCGTTAACAGTATCCCCTATCACCAAACTGACCGGCCCTGCTCATTCCCTCCCTAACATTTTGCTTATTTCAGTTTTTTTGCAGACCGATTCCCGTATATCAGTTTTTGTAATTCTCCACTGTCCTCTAATTCGGATATCCGCGATTCAATGAGTTTTTCTTTGCCCTGGTGAAGTGACACCGCCATGCTATTGTAATGATGCATGAAGTAAAGGTAATCATCAGGATTCTTTTCAGAAGAGCGTATTACTCCATGGCTACTAAGTACCATGTACCCATAGTGCGTAATTATGTTAGCGAGCCTTGCAATATTCTCCTGCTGTTCGGCATCCGTGCCGATCCTTGAAATATTCTCGATTGCTGAACGGATTGCACTCGATAATGCAATGGCGCTATCTGGCACAAGGCTATCAAGCGATACCATTAAATCTTGTTCCGTTACGTCAACGAGTTTCCCCTTTTGTTGCCACCATAATTCACCGGTATCAAGTAGCGCTCTTGAATCCACTTCCAATATTTCTGCTATTTTTTCCAGCTGCTCCAAGCGAGGTTGCCTTTTTCCGAGTTCGTATTGCTGGATGGTTCCGGTCGCATTGCCCGTCAACTGTGCTAGTCTTTTTTGAGTTAACCCTTTTTCTTTTCTTGCTTTCTTGATGCTCTCTCCCAACGTCATAATATCACCTCCATAATCACTATAACATGTATTTGAAGATAATGCAATCAAAATGATTGTTATTTTGTACTTGACACAATCGCAAAGAGTGTGATACAATTAGTTCATAGTCAAAACGAATGCGTTAAGGAGGTAAGTATGATAGCAGACAGACGAAAATTAGAAATTGAAATGGCAAACGCCTGCATGAATACGCAGGATTTACAAAAGGCCGCTGGGATTCCGAGGGGCACACTCAACAATTTGATGACCGGGAGAGGCGTTAGACCTCGAACCTTTGGTTTGATTTGCCGTGCGCTGGGCGTCGAGGCATCTAAAATCTTACCAGATAACGAAAGGGGTAGTGTATGAGAGCCAGGCAGAGAAATGAATTAAGCAGCGGGGCGCGCCTACTGGATACAGAAGAACTTCGGATGTACGTGGGATTGGGGCGCAATACAGCCATAGAGCTGGCCGAAACCGCCGGGGCCAGGGTCGCCATCGGGAAGAGGATCTTATTTGACCGAGTAAAACTTGACCAGTATTTGGACGAGCTAACGGGCGTCGAATCGTAGGAGGTTGGGTATGAGCGAAAAACGAAGAAACATTCCACCGACTGCTGCCGACCAAACAAATTACTTCCCCGTCCAGCGCATACTGCCTTGTGGGCAGGAGAGAGCGGTCAACAGTCAGTATTTGGCCGATATTTTGGGATTTGACTCAATTAGATCACTCCAGAAGGAAATTGAGAAGGAACGCAAGGCGGGGGCTGTAATCTTATCGACCTGCGATAACGGCGGGGGTTATTTTCTCCCGGCGAATGACGGGGAAATAAGGCAGTTTATCCGGACGTTGGAAAATCGGGCCAAAAATACACTGGCAGCACTGTGGTCGGCGCAAAAATACTTAGACGGATAGGGGATGGTTGTTTTATGACATTACGGGAATTGGTTTCACGCTTTGAAGGCGCGAAGTCGTTAGGCGATACGTCCTATCAATGCAAGTGCCCCGTCCATAACGATGCAAAAGCCAGCCTGACGATATCGGAAAAAAAGGGAAAGCTGCTGCTTCACTGCCACGCCGGATGCGAGACAAAGGATATCCTTGGGGAAGTAGGGCTGACATTTCAGGACTTGGGAGATTATAAGCCGCCTCAATGGAGGGAAAAGTTAGAGTTTAGTCAGCGAAAGAGGATCGAAGCAGTTTATGATTACTATTCGGCAGCAGGCCAATATCTTTACTCGAAAGTACGCTTTGAAGGTAAGGAAATTCGATATGTCACGGTTGATCGACAGAATGACACCTATACGTATAGTAAGGCGAAGGATTGCGCTACTCTGTACAACCTACCGGAATTGTTGCGTTCGGTGCGTGAGGGCTATCCGGTCTACATAGTCGAAGGTGAAAAAGATGTTGATGCCCTCAAAAAGCTTGGGCATACAGCTACGACTGCTGGCGGGGTAAATGATTGGAAGAAAGAGTTCGCGGCGTACTTCACCGGCGCTAAGGTGGTGATTCTTCCGGACAACGACGAACCGGGTTTAAAACTAAAAGATCGGATTATACGGGACTTGAAGCATTATGCGCATTCGATCCGCTGGACTATCACGTCGGCGGCGGATAAAGGGGACGTTAGCGATTATATTGTAAAAGAAGGCCACTCCAAGGAAGATTTGCAGCAGCTGGTTGCTGATGCGGAAAATATCGGTGCTCCATGGCTGTTCCTGTCCGGAAAGGAGCCGAATCAGACACTAAGGGTAAACGGAGGCATTCTGGCCGAAAGCATTAGTAGGGGATTATCCTACTTGGTTGTCAGGCGGCCGGATGATGACAAAGACGATTTCTATCTTTACGAGGATGGGGTTTACAACAAATGTAATCGCAATAAAGCAAAGTCAATTATTTTGCGTTACATTCCAATGTCGCTTGCCAGTGATAATCTGGTCAACAACGTATATAATTTGCTGCTCTGTCAGGATCGGAATATTTGCACTTTTAGAGATTTAGATATGGATGAGAACTATATAAACCTCACCAACGGGCTTTATAATCTGAAAACAAGACAGCTTGAACCACACACACCAAAGCTGTACAGTACGTTGCAACTCAACTGCGAATACCGACCGGAACAGAATGCCAGACCAGTGTTTGAGCGATACATTAATGATTTGTGCAGTGATCGGGATGGTGTCCCAGATGAAGAAAAGAAAGCGGTCGTCCAAGAGTATTTTGGCTTAATCCTCTCCAATGTCAATGTTTCCAGGGCAAAGCTATGTCTGGTGTTGTGGTCGCTGCTTGGAAACTCGGGCAAGACACAGATACTCAATTTGGTGAGTGAATTGCTCGGAGCGGACAGGGTCGCCAACATCCCGTTACAATGCATGAACGAAGATTCAAAATTTTCTCTCGGCAGTATCATTGGAAAACGGCTAATTAGTATTGGAGATCAGACCAGTAGCGAAATCAAGGACAGCTCCATTTTCAAGCAATTAACTGGCGGGGATGCGGTCAAGGTCGAACCGAAAAACAAACAGCCATTCTATCTTAGATACACCGGGGGGATCGCCATAGCATGCAACAATCTACCAAGCTTCCGGGACGATAAAGGTGGTCACCTGTTCGAGCGTTTACGCGTCGTTCCGTGCAATAATACCATCACCAAGGAACGCCGGGATAGTTCGCTGCTGGACAAGATGTTGAGTGAGCGTAATGCAATATTCAATTGGTTCCTGGAGGGGCTGCACCGGCTGATTGACAATAATTATTCCGTTACGAAGTCGGATGCATGCGAAGTGGTCATGTCCGACTATCGGGATAAAATGGATACTGTTCACCGCTATCTCTCGGAATACTACATTATCACCGGGGATAAATCAGATATGGTTTCAAAACCTGATTTTGATAACGCGTATACGACCTGGTGTTTGCTAAATGAATCCAATCCGGTGAACCGCCAGAATATCAAAGACCGAATGGAAGCTAATGGATGCCCGGTCGACAAGGCGAGATTTGAAAACAGGGCTGGCGTAATGGTCTATCGGGGTCTGAAGCTTGGACCTGGAATGAAATATTTTCAAGACGTTACGCAAGATGAGTACGAACAGCAGAAATTTCTGTTTTCGTAACTAAAGATTTAGAGTTGTGGAGGGCGCGTGGAGGGTTTGTGGAGGGTTTAAGGGATAATGTGGAGTCGGAAACCCTTATAGAAAGCCACTTGTGGAGATGTGGAGATTATTTTATATAAATATTTAAAAAAAAATAAATAAAAGACTGTAGTACATATATAGGCTCGTGGATGTGGAAAAAAATCTCCACACTAAAAAAAGAAGTATCAAACCCTTATATGTACTGGGCTTTTCAGTAAAAAATACCCTCTCCATAATCTCCACACCGCCCTCCACAACTCTCCACATATATTTTTCAGTGTAACGCTTAAGGAAAGGAAGGTTTTATGATTTTAGTCGAATTATTCAAAGCAATAGGAATTGATATGTGTGTCAGGAGCTTCATGGTTGACTACCGCGACTCCAAGGGAAACCATTTTCACAAGTCGATGCAGACGGTACAGCCAGAGGGCCAAACCGAACCTGACTCCTATATCATTGCCAGCGTTAGGAATGAATTGGGGCAGCAGGGTTTTACGGTGAGCGGAATCCATGAAGTAAGCGGTGATTATGAGATGCAGGAACTGGAACAAATTTTCAACAGCGGCGAATACAGAAAATATCTT
>Ga0153949_1000611_pt1 | contig 12527 bp, 13 predicted proteins | sample TSNJ033MetaG_FD_104705 | JGI IMG/M metagenome (GOLD analysis project Ga0153949, IMG submission 104705) | Attine ant fungus gardens microbial communities from New Jersey, USA - TSNJ033 MetaG | ecosystem: Host-associated > Fungi > Mycelium > Unclassified | place: USA: New Jersey, Wharton State... | reverse complement strand
TTTTTTTTTTTGTTACGTCTATAGATAAGCTTGGAATAGGATTGAGCATCCCATTTTAAAGGTTTAAAAAGGCATGGTCTACCTCATCAATATTCCATAATGTATATAAAAAACGAAATATTTCCTTAATATTTATGGATGAAATCATGAGCAAGATATTAGGTTATTAAGTTTGTGCATGTTATCTTATTTATATAAATTTTTAGTTTGTCTTAAGAGAAAAATTGATATTCCTCTTAATATAGTTTTTATGCTTGAAGAGAAACTATTATTTTTAAGAAGGAGAAAAGACTAAATTGCTGAAAATAAAAAAATATATGGTGTTATTTATTGGAGCTCTTCTATTTTTTGTTGGAGGAGAGAAAGTTATGGCAGAAGGTGTGAATTTCAGCATCGTCCCTCAATTGCCAAGTAATCAAACAGACAAAAGTTTGGGATATTTTGATCTTCTTATGAAACCGGGTGAATCCCAAGATTTGACCATAAAGCTTTCCAATACAACGGATAAGGAAGTAACAGTAAATACAACATTTTCTAATGCAACAACAGCAGATTCTGGACTTGCGGTTTATCTCCCCACAGATAAAAAAGATGATCCATCGCTAAAATATAATATTTCAGACTACGTACAATTTGATAAACAAGTCAAAGTTCCCGCAAAATCCAATGTGGATGTTAAGGCTAAGGTCACAATGCCTGAAAAAGCATTTCAAGGTGTGATGGCAGGTGGTTTTACCTTTAAGCAAGAAACCAGTGAAACAGATAAAGAAGCTGTTTCAAAAGATACATCGGTATCTGTAAAGAATGAGTATCGGTATGTGGTTGCACTTGTGATGCGTCAATCAGAAAAAGAAGTTGCACCTTCTCTTAAATTGAACAAGATTGAAGCAGGGCAAGTAAACAATAGAAATGTAATTAAGGCTAATTTGGAAAACCCTGAAATGTCTTATCTGAATCAACTGAATGTATCTTCTAAAATTACCTCTCAAACGGATCAATCCGTGAGCTATAGCTATAATAATGCAAATATGCAAATGGCTCCAAACTCAAACTTTGATTTATCTGTCCCCGTTTCCAAACAAGGGGACTTATCAAGTGAAACTTCAAAACCTCTTGCCCCAGGAAAATACCATGCTTATATTGAAGCATACGGTGAAAAATCTGAAGACGGAGAATATATAAAAGAAGTAGAGGGCAAGAAAGTTCATTATAAATACAAATGGATTCTTGAAAAAGATTTTGAAGTAACTGATTCTGAGGCTAAGAAACTCAATAAATCTGATCCAACAGTTGAAAAGAAAAATTCGATGAACTGGTTGATGATTATTGGTTTAGCAATTGTTGCACTTCTTCTTATCATTATCTTCCTTCTCTTGAAGAGAAAAAAAGAGGATAAAGGAAAAAAAGAATAGAGCATTCACATTATCTAAAATCATTTATTTTGTTATTAAAATCTTCATTTATTGAAGATATAAATATAAATTTATAAGAAAGGAGAGCTTTTATGTGAGATATAAATTTATCGTTCTTGGTTTGTTTCTATTAATAGGAGCAACTACAGTCCGTGGTTATGCGAATACAGTATCGACCAATGGTCATGTAGGTTTCTATGAAGCACCGAGCACAGTTCCCTCTCCACCTTCTGAAACGCAGAATTTGGGTGAACTTCAAATGAATGATTCATCGTATCAGATGCTGCCTCGCACAGGGGAAACTACATCTTCAATATCACTTATTGGAAGACTTACTATTGCTTTAGGTATTCTTCTCATTTATAGAAGAAGAAAAAAAATACTTAATATTAAACTTATCGTTCTTTAGAAAGGAACATTCTCGTGAAAAAAATTATCACACTCTCAACTGCCGCACTTTCAACACTTGCTTTATTAGGAGCAGGAACAGTTTCTGCCGATAGCGTTGACCAAAATAACTTTAACTCTGAAGGTACAGTAAACTTCACTGCCGCACCAGACACATCTAACCCAGGTGTTGTTGATCCAGAAAATCCTGGAGGTACAGTTGACCCTGAAATCCCTGGTGTTGCTGGTACTATTGCTTTGGACTATGCTTCAAATCTTGACTTTGGAACACATGAGATTTCTGAAAAAACTGCGACATATTATGCTTCAAAAGATGAAAAAACATCTGGAGCAAACTTTGTTGCAATGCATGACCTTCGCGGTGAAGGAACATGGTCAATTACTGTCACTCAAATGGCACAGTTTAAAAATGGAACAAATGATTTGACTGGTGCGCAATTGAGCTTTAACAATGCGGAAGCAGTATATACAGGAACAGAATCAGGAACAGGTGCCTATATGCCAACAGCTTCAAATATCACAAACTTGGTAGTAGGGACTCCAGCACCAGTTATGGCATCAAATGCTGCAGGAAGCTACGGAACATATGCGGTTAAATATGGTGCAGCAGCGGACTATACAGGAAATGAAGAAGGTGGGCCAATCTCACTCAGTGTTCCTGCTGGATCAGCTAAATCTGGAAATTATACAGCGACACTTGAATATGCTTTGAGTGTAGTACCTGGCGCTTAATACCCAAGTTTTTAGGAATATTTGATTGTTCTCTTGTCAATCGAATATTTCCTTTTTTGAAGAGAAGACAGTTTCTTCTTTTCAAAAAAGGAATGAAGAAGACCTTACAATATCACATGAGGAAATATAATGAAAAAAAAGTTTAAACTAGGAATAACACTAGGCATTCTTTCACTTTTATCTTTTGAAGGGTTAAGTTTAAAAAGTCTCCAAGTAGAGGCGGCGATGGAAAGTATAGGAATACTTGTGCCAGGTCAAACTACGGATACAGGAAATCATGTACTGGATAGCACTTTTCAGAGAGACAAAAACAATTGGATCACTTTAGCAGGGAATCCTACATGGTGGAAATGGGATCTTACGGGGAATAATTATTTCTGGTTAGCAAATTCTAAACAAAGCAGTTGGGTCTACCATATGATGGATGCCAGTATTGATTTTTCCCAACCTGTCCATATATCTACTCCATACTCTTATATTAATGCCTCAAAAGAGTGGGGGTGGGGGGATGCGGCCGGTTTTATTCTTACACCATCTAGTAACGAACAAATTCAAGCAAATGCGCCCGGTGCTGCAGGACAAGGGCTAGGTATCAATGGATTATATAATACTATTTTTATGGGACGTGATCTCTATTATAATCCTAATTTTGATGGTCCTTCAAATTCTTCTAATGATAAGGGAATTGATACGCTTGAGATTCGTAAAACAAATGTTTCAGGAAATCTCGAGGCATCATCAGCAGCAACTATTCCTTGGGTACAGAGCAAGGCACCAATGGACTTACAGCATGATGGAGGATTACTATTTCCGTCAAATTATAGAGGAGGGGAAAAGCTTGAAGTAGATTGGACGGATATAAAAACAAATACGAGTGGAACATATACAGGGACATTAACCGTTTCTTCAACGCCTGATTCTGAATTCAATAACAAAGGGAAATATGGTAAAGTATCTACTTCACGTGTATTAACACTTCAAAAGAATATGTCTTTTGGTAGTATTGGTGTCACTGGCTCTAATACTGGAGTTATTAAAGAGGGAAATGCTACTTCAGAGGCAACCTTCAGTGCGATGCGTGGAACGGCAAATGTCACAGTAAATTATATGGACTCTACAACGAATAAGCCTATAAAAAATGTAGCTTCCTCGACTATTAAAGGGAATACAGGTGAATATGTGGGAGTAGAAAGTAGTATAAGTTTATATTATGACTATAGTGCACCTAATATTAAAAACTATAATCTCTCAAAAGGCGACTACCTTAAAATAAGCAATAGCAAAGCAAATGTTCTTAATGTTTACTACACACCAAAGAGTGAAACGGCAACCTTCAAAACATATTATACTAAAGGTACACCAGGTACAGGTGATGTTACAGATTCAGTGACTGGACTTATAGGAGGATCTCCAGAGTCAACCGTTTCTATTGTTCCAGGAAAAGCTTCCGCTCTTCCAGCATCGATGACTCTTTCAGGGAATTATGAAGGTGCTATAGGTAGTGCTCCAGACTTAAATATTCCAGAAGGTTATGAGGTAGATTATGTCGTTGGACCAGATGGGCAAGGTGGTAAAACTTACCCTGATTTAGCTTCTGCTTTAGCAGCTAATCCCAATTTTGACGATATTTCAAACAATGCCTGGGCCAATTATTTTAGTATTTATCTTAAAGCGAAGGAAGCGAGTACGAATTTCACATATAAATATGTGGAAGGAACTCGACCCAATGCCCCAATACTTGCAGGGCCTTTGACACAAAAGGGAGTAATTGGTGGTATAGTTAAAGACCCTACGAAAGATTTAAGCGCTCTTCCTACTGGTGCAACAATACAAAATGTAACGGGTCCTGATGGAAAAAATTATGATACACTTTCTGATGCGATTGCTTCAGAAAACAACAAATATTTTATGAGTGGCCCAAGTAACTTCTTAATTAATGTTATTGCCCCTCCTGTGTCGGTGACTATAGATAATACACCAGATTTAGACTTTGGAACACAGGAACTCCAAGGCAAACCCATCTACGATATGATACCTAAAAAGCCTTTAATTGTAACGGATGATACCGCTACAAATAAAGGATGGCGGGTTACAGCTAATCTGGTTCAACAGTTTACAACAGACTCGGGAGAAACTATTAAAGACGCAACGATGACGTTTTCTAAAACCAAAGTAACACCTGGTGCAGGGAATGTTGCAGTGGCTCCTACGGCGTTTGATTTTACTTTGTCTGAAGATGGACCTGTACTAGTTTCCTCTGCACAGGCAGGGACTGGTCAAGGCCAATGGCAATTGCAATTTTCAGAGGTATCTTTAAATACTTATGGTTCGTCGCTGAAGATAAATCAAAGCTATCAAGCAACTGTGGAGTGGTCGATAAGTAATACACCTCAACAATTTTAAGAATATTATTATCTAAAGTGAACATAACATAAAATGCTAATATAAAAATCATCTCTAATATGAGGAAACATTATATTAGTTTTTTATTCGTTCCTCTGGATTTGTAGCATTAATTTAATCTTCTTAGCATTCATAGCGATAAAAATCAGAAATGAAGCTATCTATAGTTTTACCAGAATTATACATTATGTTTCGGATTTCTAGCTTCTTTTATTTCTATGCGTTATCTTTTCAATTAGATATAATGAGTAGTGCATTATCAATATCTTGCTTGATATCTTTACAAAAAGTTTTTATTATATATTTCTTCAAAAAAGAAAGAATGTTTTTTGTATGAAGTAATTCTTCATAGATGATTGGTATTCAAATTTAGACCTTGTTAAATTATATTATAAATAATTAAGGAGATAGACAATGAAAAGAGGTAGAAATAAGGGATTGGGAGTATTAGTTTTAACAAGTGCTTTGCTTTGTACTCAAGGTATAGTATCTGCGGAAATCACTGATAGCCAACAACAGTTGATTAAAGAACAGATAATAAATAAGACAGATGACTATGTTACCGGAGAATTAATAGTTGGGATGAATAAGAATTATTCTGTTAATAAAAGCATAGACAATAAATCAAATTTATTTGGTATTAATGCAAAAATAGTAGATGACTTAACCTTAAAAAAATCATCAAAAGGCGAAACTATTAATCAGGTCTTATTGATAAAAGTTGATACAAAATTATATCTGCTTAATGTGGTTGAGCAATTAGAGTCATTACCCGAAGTAGAATACGCAGAACCAAATTATATTGTTTCTGCTGATGAGGGTAAACAAGAAGTAGAGGAAAGCTTTAATTTAACTACTTTGAATAATATACGAATGATTCCTAATGATCCAAGCTGGAATGTATTATGGGGGTTAGAAAAGATTGGTATGCCTCAGGCATGGGATATAAATACAGGTTCTACAGAAGTAAAGGTGGCAGTTATAGATTCTGGTATTGAATATATTCATGAAGATTTATCAGGGAATGTAGATGCAAGCCAAGGTTACGATTTTGTAGATGATGATGACGATCCGCAAGATGAATATAGCCATGGTACACATGTTGCGGGGACAATTGGTGCAGAGACTAACAATGGAGTTGGGGTTTCAGGAATAAATTGGAATATTGAAATGATTCCCTTACGTGTACTAGATGATGCTAATAAAGGAAAAAATTCAAATTTCATCAAAGCTATTAATTGGGCAACCGAGAGAAACTATCCTTTAGCTAACTATAGTATTGGTTCATCTAGTTATAGCCGCTCTCTTGAAGATGCGATAGAGAATTATCCGGGTCTTTTTGTTGCATCAGCAGGGAATCAAGGAGAAGATTATGCGACTACCCCGCGTTATCCTGGGTGTTTAGATATTTCTAATATGATTACAGTAGGTAACTCTAGAGAAAATGATGAGAAAAGCTCTAGTTCTAATTATAGTAAAACGGGAGTAGACCTATTTGCTCCAGGAAATAGCATATATAGTACATTACCAGGGAATGAATATGGCAATAAAAGTGGTACTTCAATGGCTGCGCCGCATGTTACTGGTAGTGCAGCATTAGCGCTTTCGCAAAATAAGAACCTAACCACAGAAAAGTTGAAAGAAAATATATTGAAGTCCGTTGATAAAAAGGAATCTTTAACTGACTTTTGTTTAACAGGTGGGCGTTTAAATACAGAGAATTTACTAAAAATATCTCAATAAGAAATACGAGATGGCACTATTGTCTAAGAACTGGGGAATTTGGCTTATTTTAATAATGTAACCTACTCATAAGAGAGGATATTTTTTTCATAACGAGATATGTTTAGGAGACTTACTCGAGAGACTACAGAAAAACCATGTGGACAGACTCCAAGCTTTATCTGTGGACGACAAAGGCTTAGAAGGCCATCAGGGTATTGATCAATTCATGCGCTTCGAAGAAGGTGGAGAGCTTTGTCAAATGGGACTGTCTGAATGTAACTTAAGTTTTGCACATTCTGTAAATGAAGACGATACCTTTTTGTTCCTGCAGGAACTTGACACATTGATGATTTATACTTTCTTAAGTAGAACAATGAAATAAACCTCCCCTGCTTCAAGTAGAGGAGGTTTATAATTGAAGTTATATCACTTTACAATCAAAATATCACAAGGTGCATGATCAATAATATAACGTGTGGTGGAACCTAAAAGAATACCTTTAAAGAAGTTAGGCCATTGGGCGCAAAAGTGGTTTCAGGGTGATCAGACACGCCGCTTCAAGGAGATTTACGTTTGTAATTCTATCAAACGCAGGGATTCTTCTGCTCTTGCATTAGAAATATCATAGAATCTTCTCGCATCCTCAATTTTTTTCTTATTTTTATAAAGCGATTTTTTTCATTTTTCCTATATAGAGCATCAATACTGCGACTAAAACTATTGTCCCTACGCCTATTAGTCCAAGACTTTTTTCTTTTTCGTTCGTTTGAGGGAAAGCTTCTCGGAGCTCTTGTGCCTTTTGATTTTCAGCAAGGAGCTGAAGGTTTCACTTCGACGCCTAAAGGAGAGGGGCCTTTTAACTGTTTGGCGCATCTTTTTTCTTTTCCTGTTTCATTATCTCATAATCTCATGTTTTTTTAATAAAAAGGAACGTTATAGTAAGTTAATCCTTCTATAAAAAATAAAATGAACAGGGAATGTTTATGAAAGTATACTCGTAGGTATATTAATTTCAAGACCATACAAATTTTGCCCTCTTAGAGGATTTCTGATAAAATTTATTTATCTTGTAAAGTTATTTTTTATCCTACTCTTAATACTTTGTTTTTGTTCTACACATTAAATAAGATGAGTTAATATTTTCTATGAGTGCTAATTTAAAAATTAAAAGAAAAAAGCCTCTCCGTAGAATAAGGGGGGGGGCCAGTAGAGAAGCTAAAACGAGTCAGGAATGTTATAATAAGTATATGAACACTGAAATGAGAGAAAAACTAAGGGTAGCTTCGCTCTTAGCGATGAACGCGGGATTTATGGATGCTTTTTCCTTTTTCCACTTTGATGGCCGCTTCATCGGGATGCAAACGGGGAATATGATACAGGTGGCTGTTTATCTAGCTAAAGGAAATTTTGTACGTGTAGCGGATTTTATTATTCCTGTTCTCTTCTTTTCTTGTGGGGTAATTTTTAAAAATATTTATTCTTATTACTTAAGGAAGAAGAATAAACCGGATACGATTTATTTGCTTTTATTACAATGGACAGGTGTGACTGTTTTTACCTTGCTCTATGCCACGGTTTTAAAATTGCCCGTTTCCATTTTTGTTGGCTTTTTATCATTCTTCATGGCCATTCAGCACGATACTTTCAGTAAAACAAGAGGGCTTCCTTACGGAAGTATCATGATGACCGGGAATTTGAAATCAACGATGGTCAACTTAACGAATTACGCGTTGACACATGAGCATCGTTACTTGCAAAATTTCCGTGTCTTTGCCATTCTGGTTGGTGCTTTCTTCCTAGGGACTATCTTGGGTACTTATAGCGCCGATATCTTTGGCAACTGGACATTACTTGTATCCAGCACATTTTTAATTATCGTTTACTTTATCTTAAGGTTTGAAAGAGAGGAGAAAATATGAAATTAACAGCACTTGGTGTTTGGGGCGGTTATCCCACACGTGATGCAGGAACAACTTCTTATTTATTGCAAAGTGAAGAAGGATTTAATCTTTTATTGGATGCAGGATCACGTGCTGTGACGGAACTTGAGCATGAGCTTTCACCCAATGATTTAGATGCGATCATCTTGAGTCACTACCATGAAGACCACATAGCAGATTTGGGCGCTTTGCGTCAATACCGCCAGTTGCAAATAGTGAAACCAGAGATTTTGCCTATCTATGGCCACCAAGAAAATGAATATGAGTTTTCAAAATTATCTTTGGAAAATGTTAGTGAAGGAATTGCTTATGATGTCGAAAATGGCACATCTGTCGGTCCCTTTGATATTCAGTTCTTAAAAACAGTGCATCCAGTCATATGCTACGCGATGCGTATCGTCGAGAGAGCAACAGGACAGGTTTTGGTTTATACAGGTGATACGGGTTATTTTGCTGGACTTGTTGATTTTTCCAAAGATGCAGATATTTTGTTGGCTGACGTTTATTTCTTCAAAGATAAAGCCAAGATGCCTAATCACTTGTCCAGTGTAGAAGCAGGAGAAATAGCAGCACAAGCCAACGTCAAAAAATTAATTCTCACACACCTGCCACAAGTTGGAGATTTACAAGTATTACGTGAGGAATCACAGGAAGTTGCTGGAAATATACCGGTGGACTTGGCTCAACCCCATATGAAATGGACGGTGTAATGGAGTTTAGTCAGCAAGAAAAAGAATATTTCATGCAGCAAGCACTGCTTGAAGCCCAAAAGGCAGCAGAAAATGAAGAAGTGCCCATCGGCGTGGTCATTGTACACGATGGTGAAGTAATTGGCCGCGGCTTTAACCGCCGTGAACTTGATGGCCGTGCTACGCACCATGCAGAAATTTGCGCCATTGAAGCTGCTAATGAAGCTGTGGGAAACTGGCGTTTATTAGACTGTGCTTTATTTGTTACTATTGAACCTTGTGTTATGTGTGCTGGAGCCATTGGTTTAGCTCGTATTCCACAAGTATACTTTGGTGCAACAAATCCCAAGTTTGGAGCAGCCGTAAGTTTGTATCAAATCTTAGAAGATAAACGGCTCAACCATCGTGTCACTGTAGAAAGTGGCATTTTAGAAACTGAGTGCGCCGATATCATGAAAGATTTTTTCCAACATCGGAGAAAGAGAAATAAAGAAAAAAAAGAGCAGGTGTAACTGTTCTTTTTTAGAGGAAATTTCTGTAAGTTTTTGTTACCATAGACAAAGGATAAAATAGAAAAAAGAGGTCAACCCATGGACGCCGAAAAAACTCCCAAGCAGCGCTACAAAGAAGAAACAGCACCTTACCGCGCCTGGCTCAATAGTATCAGTATTCCTAGTGGATTGATTGTACTTTTTATCGCTGTTTTCCTTGGATTTACTATCAATGCAGCAGGAGTAATTCTTGTTATCTTCGCCATTGTCACCCATGTTGGTTATGCAAGGATACACGCACCTAAAATCTGCCATGTAGCACCGATTCTTTATTATTTTTACAATGTATTGTCTATTTTTTATGTGATGACGCTCATCGGGCAACCACAAGGAAATATGCTTGTAGCTATTCTTTCTTTGATTAATTTCCTTGTATTGATTTTTGTGATTATCTTTTATTTTGTTGGAGCAAATGCTATCAAGAAACAATTTCCAACCATGAAAGAAGATTATGAACGTGCTGTGGAAGTTTATAAGGGGCGGAAATCTTCAAGTAAATGATAAAATTTTTTTGATAAAGTCAAAGCTTGTCAAAACAAGAAGAAGTATGTTATAATAAACTTCGGAGCAATAAGTTTCTTACGAAGCGTGTCAGGACCTGACGGTAGCAGCACTAAGTATGGAGCTTATGTGCTCTTTTTTATTTTGGTTTTTTCATGCTTCACGAATGATTCATCAATAGCTCACAAATGCGATGGTAACAAGGTTTATTAGCCTTTTTTATTTTCCTCACGCTTCACGATGTTCAATAACCTTTGGGGATTTCTTGGGGATTTTTTGTTCATCAAAATTTTGTCCCCACGAGGTGATGTAATCTAATGCTTGGCACAGGGTTGCACGATTTTCAGGTAAAATATGTGTGTAAACTCCCATCATCATTCTAGGGTCTTTATGTCCAACACGTTCCATAATCATTTTTTCAGGAACTCCCATATTAACTAAGTAAGTTACATGAGAATGACGAAGCATATGTAATGAAAAATAATCAGGATTTTTACCAAAGAGTTGGACTTTTGCTCCTTCGTACTTTAGAAATTGTGATAAACCTATATAATGAATTTGTTTCCTTTTTTCTGTCACAAAGATAAACTCAGAGTTATATTTTTTAAAGTTTTGAACGATTTCGAGGCAATATACATTGACATCAATTTCTCTAATTGAATCAATTGTCTTCACGTTGCCTAATAAGTTTCTTTTGGTATCCCAAGATTTTGTGATAGAAATTTTTCCGTTGAGTAAATCTACATCAGACCACTTTAGGGCAAGTGCTTCACCAATTCTAAGTCCCGTCCAAAATAGAAATTCCAATAAATCAATTTTTCTATGTGTTTCATCACTACTTGCATCATGTCGCATTTGCTTGATAAGTGTATTAAATTCATCCAGTGTAAAGAACTTTTGCTTTAGTTTGGCAACACTTTCCTTTGTTCGTGTATCTTTGGGGAGATCGAGCCGGTCAATAGGATTAGAATCAATATATTCTGCAATATATGCATATTTAAAAATACTATTGATTCCCCGTTTTAAAGCATGCATTGTTTTGATAGATTTTGAATTAGTAACAATATAATCTTGTAAATCTCTTGCCTTAACGTCCTTTATTTTCTTTGTTCCAAAGCTTTTTAAAAATACATTTAGAAAACAAGTTTCTTGATAAAAAGAAGAAGGAGCGAGTTCCATTTTTCTTTTTTTTGTTGATTGAGCAAAAACATCATTGACTGTCATGTCTCGGATTAGAGCAGTCGCTTTTTCATCTTTTTGAAGTTTTTCTTGAATTTTCCTTTCAATGGCGTTAAGAGCTTCATGTTGAGCTTCGCGCGATTTGGAATTCATTGTAACACTGACTTCACGCCAGATTCCATCTTTGTTTTGATATTTCTCACGAAAACGATACTTGCCATTTGACATTTTTTTAATGTTCATAATTTTTCTCTTTTCTTTTAAAAAAGAGAGTAAATAGATACTCTCATTATAACATAGTGCTAAATTTTTTTGATTCGTTGTTCTGATTTCCAGCGTAGAAATTTTTCAAACCCTAAAATATTAACTCTTACTGATTTAACCCCCCATTTAAGAATGATATTTGCAAAATTTGAATTTCTTCGTACCTCAGTTAGTATATTGTCTAATGTATGTGGCGGGATACTGAACATTTCAGCAATTTCTAATTTTGTTGCATATAATTTTTTATTCATTATTTTCCTTTTTTATTTGAAGTATATCTTCTTGAATCAAGAAATTTTGTGAAGAAGTAAGTTTTGTCTATGATAAGAGACAAGAGTGAGGAATCATTGTTTCTCGCATATTTGACCAAGTCCTCAAACTCTACCAAATCTTTTTCTTCAATCATATCAATGACTCTGACAAAGAATTTATTGTTGTTTTGTTCCCTTAAGAATTTTTCTAATTCAAACCCACAACCACTCTCTATATTATTAATGTCATAGAGTGTTTTATCAGGATTTTCCGCATGAATAAAGTAATCATACATGCCTTTAGGGGAACGGACAATTTCAACGTGTGCGGGAGTGTGAAGATGCTCTGTGAGTAGATCAGACACTTGTGAATAGCTCTTGAGAGAGTCAAAGAAGAGTGCCCCGTGTTTATGGGCTTTTTTAAATTCTCCTGTTTCTCTATTGACATCTTTATCGTGCCATGGGCTAAGAA
>Ga0153949_1000610_pt1 | contig 12532 bp, 7 predicted proteins | sample TSNJ033MetaG_FD_104705 | JGI IMG/M metagenome (GOLD analysis project Ga0153949, IMG submission 104705) | Attine ant fungus gardens microbial communities from New Jersey, USA - TSNJ033 MetaG | ecosystem: Host-associated > Fungi > Mycelium > Unclassified | place: USA: New Jersey, Wharton State... | reverse complement strand
TCTTGTAAAAAGTGAAATGGCTGGCACACTCCTGCTGGGAATGCAGACCTAGTGTTTGGCAACTGGAAGGACCAAAGTCATAAAAGGAAATAGCAAGACTTTGTCCTTTCAGTGCCCTTGAGTATCATGCCTCTACTTACATACTGGCATCAACTGTGTAGAGAGAGAGAATTCTGTATTTGTATACTGCAACAAGCAAGCAGGTGCTAAGACACAGTGGGTGAGATACATAGTGGTACACTACTGACTACACCTGAGCTCCAGAGGGGTCAGCTGGTATTGTTCCGAGTTGGATATAGATGTTGGTGGTAGAGTATTTGGGTTCTCTATGGGGTGATGTAGGTTGGGATTGTATGAATGTAATAGTATATAAGGTTAGGTGATTTAAGGGTGTTTATCAGTAGAATAAAATGGTTCTTGAGGTTTGAGTCAGCTAGGAGCTTGAGGCTCAGTCTCTATAAGGTCTGTGAGAGGCCTGTTGTCACAAATCTCATTCAGACCATAACTCTGGAATTACTTGACTGATTTCAATAATCTAAATGGCCACCAAAAGCCCTTAAGAAGACCTTTCAAATGGTACCAAAAACATCTTAAAGCAATCAGTATTCACTGAGTTATCAGCAGATCAGTCAGTGATTACCAAGTTACCAGACATTAAATTGCCAATATCTCAGGAACTACTTAACGTAATTGTTTGCTTCGATGACCATCATAAAGCTCTCTTCAATGCACTTCTTTCAACTATAAATAGAACCCAAGATGATAAGATCCCATAGAGATACAAGGTCCTCAATGTTTGCATATGATACTGATTTTCACCTATAGATTATCATCTGTCCTTGAATAGAACAAAGAACTGCCCTAAAATGGTTAGGTTATCTCTATTTCAAGAACTATAGCACTCCTATATGTAGAACAATAGGTAGTGATCATGTGGTAGACTGTTCTGGTACACAGACCACCACAATCATGTATTTAAGGACTGTATGTCTGAGGATAAACTTCAGACTTAACAACATCTTTTGCTACTGTCTAAACTTTGCTTTTTTAAGCCTTTTGATTATTAAATCATTAACTCATAAATTAGTAAGTGGCCATTTGTGATATCTGTCTGTTATATGGAATATGAATAGTGATAGAGGGGACTAGCCATTTTTTGTGAAGGCTCTAGAGTTTTCGAGGAAGAATATTATAGTTTCTATACTATCCTTGGTACTAAGAAGGTCAGGAAGGTACAGTATTTGTGACACTTTGCATAGGGCAGTATAATGTTTTTCATAGGTAGAGCAGGATTAGATAACATATTCTCATATTTGTGTAGGTTTACTGCATGGGTAGGCTGGGTCTGCTAAAGAAACAAATCTTCAGTAGCATTCCCCTGAGTAACTATGTCCTGTTCTGCATTGTAGAAGTCATCCAAATAGCTCTCTCTTGTCTGCTAGCACTAGAAAGTAAGATATAGGATATAGAGTATAGAGATGGTAGTATCTAGTTTGCTGTTGCCCAGCTGCCTTGTTGTGGAGAAGAGTTTCTCTATAGGGTAGTCCAGTCCCTTTTTAGACATTTGCATGTATGGCAGGTATTGTGTGTGATTGTTAGTTCTACTGATGAGGGGAGTAGAGTCATCTTTTTGACTAGTTAGTCTACCTGTTCATTCCCTGGGATATCTGCATAACCTAGACACCATGTGACTCTGAGGGTGTTAACTGGGTTCTTTTGTAGCCATTGTAGCATATGCTAGTAGAAAATATAGGCCAGTAGTTGACCTTGACATGGCTTTGGATCTGAGATTGTTTTGACAGTAGAGACGTTGTCTACAAATATATAGATGTAGTGTACTCTGGATAGGAACTCTGTCTTTGAGATTGCTGTCCTGACACCTACTACTAGCCTAGTTAGTTCAGTATTATATACCTCAGCCTTGTCTCCCAAGCTTATCTTTTGTTTGAATATCTCATTTTCCTGGTAGAAGTCTACTGCTACAGTACCTGTTCTTTGGAACCTTTGGCCTATTGATTTCTGTGAGCCATCCGTATATACTATGATGTAGCTTGAAAAGATTTTGAGAGAGGAAACATACCATAAGTGTTCTAGTATAGCTTTGTCTTTTTTGGTTGGTTTGTCTTCAATCGTGACTCTACTAGGATAGTCAGTACATATCTTTTGCCATGGAAGGAAAAGAAAGAGGAAAACTTATTTGTGGGTGTATGCTGTATGAGCTGCTATATGGATTAGCTAGGTAGTTTCTTTGGATGAGGGGTTGGTTTCTTGTCTAGAGGCTGAGTTTTCTGTTTGGGTCTATGCTATAGGTAGGCAATAAATAACTGGATTTGCTATACTTAGCCTATTTAGACAGATTTCAGTCTTTCTCTCCAAGTAGTCTAGATATAGATGGATTGGGGGTATTGCTGCTTCAATCTCTAGGGTCTGAATTGGTGTAGTTTTGAATGCTGCACAGATGATCTGGAATGCCTGGTTTTGGATTCAACTGAGTGCTTTTGCATGTGCTTCTTTCTTGGTCCACCAAACTACACTCACATATATTATAATAGGTAAGATACATATTCTGTACAATGTGTAGAGGTTTAGGTATAAGAGATCCCATACTATGTTTGATAGCATGACTATACAACTAAGGGCTACTTCAGCTTTGGTTGAAATTTTCTTTACATAGTGGTTAAACAGAAGTTTTCTGTCAAAATGGATATCTAGCCAGTGTATTGAGGAGGTCACTAAGATTTTTGATATTGATCCATCTTGTTTTATGAGTTCTATATGAGTTGCAGAATTACCATACTTCTTGCATTGAGTATAGTGCATAAGTTTACATTTGTCTCAGTCTAGTACAAGGTCTACTTTCCAAAGCAATTGGTTGACAACTTTGTATGCTTTGGCTAGGAGGGTATTATTTGTTACAATTGAAGATGAAGAGACTGTAAGTTTGCTGTTATCTATATATATCAGAATATCTATATTAGATGGTTTGTCAGCCTCAAGGTTTGTTGGGGTAGAAAAGATAGCTTTATCCTGGAACATCTCTAGAAGACCTGCCAAGTAGAATAATGCTAGGATAGGTGAGACTGGAGAGCCTTGTGGAATTCCATTTTTGACTGGTTTGGAGTTACCTCTGGTACTGTCTATACAGATTGTGGTGGTCTGTGCACTAGAACAGCCTACCTATCACAAATAGCCACTTACTGATTTGTAATTGCTTGATTTGATAATTAAAGTATTCAAAAAAGTGAAGTTAGACAAGCAGCAAAAGATATTATTAAGTCTGAGGTTTATCCTCAGACATATAGTCCTTAAATACATGATTGTAGTGGTCTGTGTACTAGGACAGCCTACTACATGATCACTACCTATTGTTCTACATATAGGAGTGCTATAGTTCTTGAAATAGAGATAACCTAACCATTTTAGGGCAGTCCTTTGTTCTATTCAAGGACAGATGATAATCTATAGGTAAAGATTAGTATTATATACAAACATCAAGGATCTTGTATCTCCATGGGATCTTATCACCTTGGGTTCTATTTATAGTTGAAAGAAGCGCATTGAAGAGAGCTTTATGATGGTCATTGAAGCAAACAATTACATTAAGCGGTTCCTGAGATATTGGTGATTTAGTGTCTGGTAACTTGGTGATCACTGACTGATCTACTGATAGCTCAGTGAATACTGATAGCTTTGAGACATTTTTGGTACCATTTGAAAGGTCTTCTTAAGGGCTTTTGGTGGCCATTTAGATTGTTAAAATTGGTCAAGTATTCCTAGAGTTATGGTCCAAATGAAGTTTGTAACAGTATATTATGTATGAATGTCATAGCAGTATCAATTGTAGAGGAGTTTGATCTTCCTCCAAACTGTGTTCCTGGTATTAGCTCATATCAGCCTACCATATATAATAGTCTCCTTGCTACAATTTTTTCAAGAATTTTGCCTAGGCATTTAAGTAGTGTAATAAAGTGGTATGCTCATAGCTGTGAATAGTCAGGTTTGTTAGACTTTCTGAGTGCAACTGCTACTGCTTGTCTCTATTGGATTGGATGGTAGCCTTTACTAAGGTATCTTTGAAATAGTATTGTGATCAGTTCTGCTGCTGTTGACCACACCCACCTTATCATTTTGTATGTGATTTGGCTTAGTCCTGGTGCTGTGTTTGAGCTTGTAGAGAATAAGACTTCACTTACTTCAGTGGGTGTGATCTCAATAAATAGTATTTTATTTGGGTTTCTTTGAGTGAGATCAGCTACTATTAGGTCTAGAAGATTTGGTAGTTCTTAATAAAGTATATCTTGGAGGGTGTTGCATTTCTCCTAGTATGAGATTACTGGAGGAATATCTGGACTACAAGTAAGAACTGGCATTAGGTAGTTACAATTACCTATAGTCCATTTCTGAATGGACCATATGTCTTTGGAGGAGATATTCTCCAGGATCTGGTTGGCCCAAATATGTTTTGCCTGGTATACTTGTTGTTTAAAGAGATTTTGTACTCGATTTGATTTTTGCTTCTATTTGGATGTTAAATGAGCCTATTTCTTTAATCTAGGTGTATTTGGTATTTCTATAGAGATAGATTAATGTTGCTATCTTTGATAGGTCTTCATTCCACCAGAGTTTGGCTTTAGGACTTGGTCTGCATATTTTAGCTGCTTTTTTGTTTGCTTGTTCAAAGGCTAGCATGATTGCTGTTGTTACTTGTTCTAATGCTTCTATTGTAATGTCGACTTTTGGGTTTATAATAATGTTAATATCATAATAGTTGTCCTTGAGTGCTACATTGAAGGCCTCTATCTATTTTTCTTGGTCTATATTCTTGATGTTGAATTTTAGGCCATATGTATTATCAATTGGTTCTGTGTTACTGATATATATCTGTTTCTTGAATGACCAAGATATATTGCTTTTCTTGGTATGTTAAGGAGTCTAAAACCTTGTTAGGTAGGCTATTCCACCATTTCAATAGTTTTCTGCTCATGTTGTACTTGATCTTGATTTGTCCAGAGTATGTGATGCATGTTCTTGTCTCCTGTGATAATAGTTAGTTAATTGAGTGTTAAGAGAAGACGTCAAATCAACTTAGTTGCTTTGTTATTCTGGCAATTTTTATCATTGTAGAGATTGATGATTGTTATAGTTGGGTTCCTAGGGTAGCTTGTTGAAAGAATTTGTACATTGTGATCCTGGATGATGTCTGATCTTAGTGTTATCTCCAGACCTGGCTTATGTTGGACATATGCCATAACTCTTGGCTCAGGGTCACCTGGTTTGTATATATTAACTGGTAGGATTGGTGTCTAGGAATTATAGCTAATAGATCCTTTTCTCTCATCTGGTGAGATCCTTAACCACAAGGGTTTCTGTAGAAGTAGAATATCAGCTTTGTTAAATTGTTTGTTTAAGAGTCTATGAATAACTGTAGGTTTTCTGTTGCAGTTGAGTTATAAGACTTTGATCTGTGAGTGTAATGCAGATATAGCTCTTGAGGTTGTACTATTCATGTTTGGGTTTTATATTTCATAAGGGCAGTAGTTAGGACTTGATGGACTTCAGCTTCTGGTATATTAGTTATGTTTATGCCAGCTGTTTGAGCTAGGTCAGTGATGCTCTCAGCTTGTAGTGGAGATAGGGTATTTGATAAAGATGTAGTATTGGACTCTACTAGTATTTCTTTAGTACTTTGTGGTTTTCTGGAGACGTATATTCTTTTTGGTGGAACTTTTGTTTGGTCAGTAGTTAGTTTGGGTTGTGATGGGCCTGTTGTGCAGTTGTTTCCAATTCAAAGTCAATGTTCAGGACATTGGGTCCAGTTAGAAGGGTGGTTTATGTTTTGTCTCCCCTTTCTTTTGCAGTGAATACATATTGTCTTAGAGGATGGGTCATGGTTGGTCTCTATATTGTCTACTATAGTTGGTTGGCTAGGTCTAGAGTGCTCTGATTCTGGATATTTGTCATTACAAACTCTATAGCATAGTTTAGGGGCTTGGCATCTAGGTATTCTATGACCAAATTCCCAGCATCTACTACATTAGATAAGTGGAGGCCTGTCTAACTGTCACAAAAAAGTGACTACTAAATAGTGACATAGAGATATAACAAAATACCTGTTCAAAGAACTACATAAATAGCTGGACCCTCATTAGTAAGTAGTCTTGCTAATATTGCTCTTTTGGTGTAGTGGTAAACCATACAGTATATAACTACTGGTCCATAGTACAACTATAATACTGACTATTCTTGGGTCTTTGCTATCACACTGAAAATTGAGAATATCTTGTATTTTATAAGGAAGGACTAGTAGATCTTCTGTAAGTCTATTGCAAAAACAACTGACAAGTAGTCCTATTGGAATAACTCAGTGACTGGGCATACCCATCTAGGTTTTAGTACTATGTGGTGGGCAATTGCCATATATTTGGGGTTAGAGTAGTAGAGGTTATTGTGAATAAATTCTAGGAAATATATTTCTTCACTGTTGTTATCTCGGGCTCCTGTTTGTACATTGTTGATCTCAATTTTGAACTATTTTTTGTCTTCTCTGATTGTGCCTGTTGCTCCTGGGATGATAATGTTAGTGATATCCTCTGTATATGGGAAAATGTCTGCTGTTGTCAGATCTGAGCATGTGATAACAATGCAGCTACCCTGGTGGTTCCATTTGACTACTGTAACAGCTAGTTTGTCCAGGGCTCCATTTTCTTTGAGGCAACGGTTAATGTTGTTCACAGTGGTGAGGTTGTCTTCCCTGGTTGTAGTGTTTGTACCTGGTGAAAAGCACACTACAAGACAAGTTGGGTCATGTGCTCTGTTTGGATTAAAGGTTTTGGGGTTCTAGGAGGCTGGTGGCCCACTTGGTGTGGACGAATTCTTGGGTGCATTATTGGCTGCCTGGGCGTAAGATTTGGTCAATAGATGGGGTGCGTGTTTGCTGGCTTCCAGGTCTTCTGTTGGTTCTCTGTGGTTTGAGGTGACTTTCTTAGGTTCGTTTACTTGTTCGCTTAGCTAGGGTCTCTAGTATTTGCTTATCTGATTGGGTCTCTTTGTGGGGGGAGTTGGTTGGGAGTTTCCCTGTGATAATGTTCAGTAGATCAGACACTTCGTCTATGATGAGGGGTTCTGCAATAGAATGGGTTTTTGTCAGCATTAATATATTTCAGGCAGTTACTTTGGCCTCTGATATACTGCTGAGGAGGAGAGTTCTCAGTGATGTGAGCGTGTCCATTGGTTGGGAGGCGGGGTGTGGTGTTCCACTCTGGTGATCAGGTGTGGGAGTGTTAGGTTGACCAAAAAATTCATCCTCATCCATCTCATTGGCCCAATTTTTGGAACGGTGTTCATGTCTGAGACGTTTTGAGTTTCTCTTTGAGGTGAATAGTGGTGAGTCGTCTGGGTCTTCATGGGTGTTGCTCCTGAGCACAGGGGGGACTGGGTGGTGTGCTAGTGGGCTTAGTAAAGGTATTGGGGTTCTGATTCCTGGGGGTCCAGGTATATTATGTAGGTTTTTTCCGCTGGATGTATCCCCAACGTTAAACACGTCCATATCCTCGCGTGTGAACTTTTTGCGTTGGTGATGGTTCGCGTGAGAGAAGTGAACGTGTCAACCGTGTGGATGTAGATCTTCCTGAGGTGGCTTGTGTGTGACGTTTGTCATACCAGGTGGTAGCCTTTCGAGAATCATTCTGTGCAGAATGGGCCGTCCCTTCGGCATTTATACTTGCCGAAAGTCAATCTCCGAGAATTCTTTCCTCATGTCTCTCCGGGTGGCTTGAAAGTTGATTCGCTGGAAATGACACAGACAGACGACAGTTACGAGCACAGTCATGCGATATGCAATTGAAATTTGGTGTCAGTCGTCACTTCGCTATGTGTTATTTCCCGACACGACGCATTCACGACGCATTCACGACAGCTTCGATTCCCCTCAATCAGTTCAGCCCTGACTTCCTGACGCATGAGTACTTTTTGAAGACTGAGATTTTCTCTTCCCTGACCCTCAGGACTGTCTCTCGCATGAGTGTTTTTGGTCGCAAACGATCCCAGGAATTTGTCAAGTGACACTTCCTTGAAGGGTAGCGGCTTCTCAGCGGAGCAGATGGAGCATGTTTTGTACCCGCGACCCAGGCGTTTATCAGGCTTCTATGGTTTACTACGCAATCAAATCTATTTCAGGCGAGGTATGACACGTTCTCTCTGTCATTGTACGGAGAATTGTCGCTTGAACGGACTTTGCGGAGCCTTCACTAGTAGCGAGAAAGACCCGACCGCATATTTATGTAAAGCAGATAGAGATAGGATATCTCGATTTTTTACAATGAAGCTTGCTGCTAGTTTGGTTACACTAGCCATCTCTTTCTCGGGGGTAGTCGCAGTTGTCCCAGTGTGGGGGCAATGTGGAGGAACTGGTTGGACAGGAGAGACAGGTCAACTAACGTCTTTCCCGTCTTGTCTTCATCTAGTGTTTACTTCATTTCACAGAATGTATAGCCGGATCTACCTGTGTCTACCAGAATGACTTTTATTCGCAGTGCCTTCCTGAGGCAGTATCCTCTACTAGTGCTCCGTCAACTACAAATTCTGCATCGAGTGCTCCGTCAACCACAAGTTCTGGTCCAACATCGAGTGCTCCATCTCCCATAGAGACGGGATTTGTCAAGACATCTGGAACAGGCTTCACTCTGAATGGAAAAGTATATACGGTCGTCGGGTTTGTCGAGATATTCTTCCATTTACGGTCCTGTATTAACAGTTAGCTTTCACTGCCAGTGGCAACTCATATTGGATGGGTTTGACTGGGCTCAGCACCACTTCCATGAATCAAGCGTTTGCAGATATTGCTAACGCTGGCGGTACGACCGTTCGAACATGGTATGCCCAGCTCTTCAAGCTATACGCTTAACGAGAGTTGATTGGCGGCGTCAGGGGTTTCAACGAGGTAACTTCCCCCAATGGTGATTACTACCAGTCCTGGGTTGGGAGTCAGCCAACCATTAATACCGGTGCAACTGGCCTCCAAAATTTCGGTCTGTTAAACTGGATCCTGGCCTTGGTCGTGTCTGACGAAACGCAGATAATGTGGTTGCTGCTGCGAAGGCAAACGGAATCCGCCTAATTGTAGCATTGTGCGTATTCTTTTCTGTGACCTTGATACTTGTTGATTCATCTCAATTTCATAGGACGAACAACTGGTAAGACACGGTCGGTCAATTAAATGAATATCTACGGTTGAATCATGGGTTCTTTTAGGGCAGACTATGGCGGTATGGACGTTTATGTCAACCAGATTGTTGGCAACGGCCAACCCCATGATCTCTTTTACACTAACACTGATGTGAAAGTTGGTTTAAATAACCTTATGACGAAAATTCCCAGGAGCTGAAGCCAGTATCTGATAGAATGCATTCAAGAATTACGTGAAGACCTTTGTAGGTCGATATGTGAACGAACCTGGCATTCTTGCCTGGGAACTAGCGAACGAGCCGAGATGCAGAGGGTCCACTGGGTAAGCTAGCTCACTAATTGCCTAGCACAAGACGCCTTATGTCTTGAAGTACTACTTCGGGAAGCTGTACCACGACCACGATCACGAACTGGGTGCAAGAGATGTCGGCGTACATCAAGTCTCTGGATAGCAACCATCTTGTGGCCATCGGTGACGAGGGTTTCTATAATCAGCCCAGTGCACCCACCTACCCATATCAGTGAGACATCTTTCATCCGTGTTTTTACGAGGTGACCTTAAGATTACCAGGGGGAGTGAGGGGGTTGATTTTGATGCTAACCTGGTTATCTCTTCAATCGACTTTGGCACTTTCCACGTGAGTCATAGGTTTTGGAAAATCTGCTTCTGTGGTCATATACTGTTACTGTAGTCGTATCCAACATCATGGGGTCAAGGTGGTAACGAAACAGCTTGGGGAGCTCAGTGGATCACTGATCATGCTGCAAGTATGAAAGCAGCGAACAAACCTGTCATTCTCGAAGAATTCGGCGTCACATTTGATCAAGTAACAACTTATACCACCTGGTTCAACCAAATTGTCTCGTCGGGACTGACTGGTGATCTAATTTGGTGAATTTTTGAATGATTTTGAGGAAGGCAAGACTAACTTTCCATCTACATCAGGCAATCCGGATCCCATCTCTCCAGGTTAGTATTCAGTTGAAGTTCTATTTGACTCTGTTGGGCTGACGGCTTTGAAAAAAGCGGTGATACCCCTAACGATGGTTATGCCGTCTATCCAGATGGTTCAGTGTACCCCGTCTTGACTTCACATGCTGCAGCAATGAAGAACAGGAATTAGATGATCTCCGAGATTTCGAACCTGAGATGTTCTTCTGTACTTCTTAAATCATCTGCTTCAATAAATTGAATGGAAGAAATTCTCGGATTATTGGCCAGCCATGCCTGTCACTTGAAGTCAAAAAATTTCGTTCACGACTTGGTGCTGCGGAAGGCTGTGTTATTCATACAATGGTATCATAGATTGAGATTTCTTTTCTTCGCATGCTAATTTCGCGATACTTTTTTATGTTAGTTCATGGCTCCCTACCGGCATTCACATCCATTCTCTTCTGGAAAGTTTCTCATCACTTTCTTCATGGCAGAAGTAGAGGGGAATCCGACCAGTTAAAGAAGGGGATAACAATTTTGAAGATGAACAATTGGTCGAAGCCTATGTCCTCAAGAGATGCCTGATTGTTTCCCATCGTCTGCATCTCTTTTCAATATTATTACAGCTATTCTCGTGTAACTCAATTCCAGTCTGCTGTTCTGCTTGGATTTTACGTCATTGTGAAGTATTCTGTTGCTTCAAAATTTGCGGTTTTCAACACCTTTCATCCGATGATTAGCCGGAGAACAACGTTGGAGACCCTTTTATGCATTCAAACTCATTGTTCAAAGGAACAAAGAAGGTTGGAGTCATGCTGGCCTTCGGATGATTCAAAACATTCGAGATGTACTTGGAGAGATATTTTTATCTCTCTTGGAGAACGCTTGTGATTATATTATTGCCTCTCGCATTCGTACCCTCTTTACTTTAAAAGTTTGATGCAGGGTCTGCAAGGTCGCCAACGTTAATTCTGATCACGAACATTCGTGGCTTCTCATCTTGTCGCAATTTTTCGGTTGCCTTCTATCTGGTGGGTGTTTGGAACTGAAGACCATGGTAGGTTGCATCATCTTTGTCAGTTGGGCCCACTGACGCCTTCTAGAATAGATGCAACGTCTCTTAATGTACCAATGAAACTTCTCTGGCTGGGGTCCCTGTTTGTGGCAGGAGGACGGAAATTATACCGTGCTTGGACTTGCTGACATTGTGATACCTGGAGCATTCATTGCCCTAGCTTTGCGTTATGATTACTATCGTCGCCGGTCTTCCTAAAGTCCCCGTCCAACAGTGGGTGCAATTTTCCGAATCATATTTCCATGCAAGAGTAGCCGCCTATATTTTTTAATAGCAATTCCGTACCAGATTGAGGCTGTTGAAGACAGTTTAAAGGCGAATGTCGTAAAAGCACAGCCCATTCGGAAGAATCCTGAAGCTAAGTACCCCCTGTGATATTTTAACGAGGTTTGGATTATTCAAACATTTTGACTGCACGTCGATGTGGTTTTCAGATGGAAAAAAAAGTCCACGAGAGCGCGTCTATTTACAATTGACCCTGAATCATATCAGTTTCTCACCATATATATCAATCATGAGCGTTTCCTCATGATTCAGGATTAATGAAAGACGAAGAGGCCGTGAGGTTGACTATGTAACCTGCCAGATGATCTAGCCATCCTCATGTTGCGTTGATGTCGCACGCATTGAAATGCCCGGCCGCATGCAGATTAGTCCACAGGGATGATTAGAGTTGTGGAGGAGGCCGCGACTAGGAAGTGGTGATCTGAAGCCTTCCAAGAGTACTTTTACAGTGCGTATCACAGGCCTTGTAAACAACCAAAATAAACGCCTTCGAGAGGATTATCATGTTTTGGGCGCTTCTTATATACGTATTCACACGCGCATCGGTAGGGGGATTTCCACGCCTCTTATGGTGTGGACAAGTAAACCTCTTGGGAAGTAAGCTTTCAGGTGTCATGCCAGCCGTTCTGGGGTGGCACTCCAAGACGCCACCCTTCTTCTACTGAACACGGAAAGACGTACTCAGATACTTATCAGGAGCAACAATGTATTGATTGAATGCCCTACGATCACCGTTAATTTTGATGAGACGAGTTGAAGACTGAAGAACCAGATTCAGGATCGAGGGGCTCTGGGCATAGGGTCATTGGAGTCGTGGATATAATGGAAAATTGTGCGAGAGAAATAAAGTCCCCCAGACGTCATCTATCCAGTAATTGGCTCAGTTTCATGTCCAAACTCGGCAGGCACCAACGTTTAAACGAGCAGTCACTTGTTTTACAAATATCACTTTATAAAAAGAGACGGAGTTTCTCACAGGCTCGTAACGGGCCAAGATGGGATATTTCAAGCTGGGTGTCGGAGGATCGGCCCTGGCTAACAGTGGTACACCAGTC
>Ga0153949_1000606_pt1 | contig 12574 bp, 10 predicted proteins | sample TSNJ033MetaG_FD_104705 | JGI IMG/M metagenome (GOLD analysis project Ga0153949, IMG submission 104705) | Attine ant fungus gardens microbial communities from New Jersey, USA - TSNJ033 MetaG | ecosystem: Host-associated > Fungi > Mycelium > Unclassified | place: USA: New Jersey, Wharton State... | reverse complement strand
CAGGAATGTAATAGAAGCTTACTTGCCCCGGTGCTTTCGCAAATGATATCGGCCATCTTTTCATTGGAAAATTCTATATGGAATACCACGGGGATATTTTCGTTATTTGTTTTATCAATAAGGAATGCTAACGTCTTGGCGCTGGCCTCCGTTTCTGAGGAGCATCCGGGAAAGGCAGCTTCGTAGTCCAAGCCGTATTCATCCACAAAGTATCGGAAAGGGAAACGGTCGCCGAAAATCAAGGTATCTCGTTTGGCGTTTTGTACAACGCCGCGGAAGGATGCGTCCAATTCCTCCAGCTTTTCAATATAGGCGGAGCAGTTTGTACGGTAAGCGTCGGCGTTGTCCGCGTCCAGAGCCATAAGGGCAGCCGTAATTTCCTCGGCAATACCCATGGCGTTAATGGGAGAAGTCCAGACGTGTTCGTCATATTCAAGCTTGTCCAACCCGTCTTCTTCGGGATGGTCATGATCGTTTTCCATACCTTCCTTGATTTCTTCCTCCACGACCTCCACTGCATCCATCATGGAAATAATCGTCATATTGGATGTATCAATAGAGTTCAGCATACCATCTATCCATGTGTCGGATTCACCGCCTACATAAATAAATACGTCGCAGTTCTGAATGGTAATGGCATCCTGAGGAGTTGGATCGAAGGAGTGGCTTTCGGTGCCGGGAGGCAGAAGCATAGCAAGGCTTACATTATCTCCGGCGATCTCACGGGTAAAATCATAACCGGGGAATATGGTAGAGACAACGCTGAGCTTTTCCCCGCTGTTCGTGTTTTCCGGCGCGGTTTGGCCGCAGCCCGCGAAAAGCGAAAGCGCCAACGCCAACGTAAATATAATAGGTAAAATTCGTTTCATTAATAGCCTCCAAAAATCAGTCGTTCTCATTGCAATTGCCGCATTTACCGTAAAAAACGGTTTTAATGGAATTAATTTGAAATGCGTGTTGATCAGACATATGCTGCTTTATTTCCTTCAGCATATCACATTGTAAATGGATCAGCGCGCCGCAGCTTTCACATTTAAGGTGAAAATCCGCCGGGCAATCTTCATCACAGTTAACATATTGAAAGCAAGCGCCGGATATGCCGTCGATTGTATATTTACGCACCCTTCCGTTTTCCGTTAACTTGTCAAGGTGACGGTAAATTGTAGTACGCCCGATAGGGAAATCTTCATTTTCAAAATGTGCTGTAATTTGCGCGGCAGTGATATGGCTGCCGCTAAGAGAAGCAATGTAAGAGAGAATTGCCTCACGCTGCTTTGTATTGTAGCGTACAGGGCGTTTCATGCGGATTCCTCCTTCAAGACGAAATTGGGACGTTGTTTCAGTTTAGTATAGTCCGCACTAAAAGTCAAATATATTTTATCTTGACACCATCTGTATTACGAGTCATAATACACGCATGAGAAGGAGGTGGACTAATGTTTCAAATAGACTTGAAAAGCCGAATGCCAATATACGAACAGGTTGTAAACAATTTTAAAAGGCTTATAACCACAGGGCTGCTGAAGCCCGGCGACCGCGTGCCGTCCGTGCGCGAATTGGCAAAAGCTCTTACCTGTAATCCAAATACGGTACAAAAAGCTTTCCGAGAGCTTGAAAGCCAGGGCTATATATATACTGTGCCGGGGCAGGGCAGCTTTATTTCCGAGCCTCCCGCGGAAGGCTCGGAAGCGAAGGCGGAGGCTATATTGGAAAAAATAGGAGAATTGGTATATGAGCTTGAGTTTTTGGGCATAACAAGGGATAAAATTGTCGAAAAAATAATGAAAGGATGAAGACATGATACGGACAGAAGAATTAACTAAAAGCTTTGATAATTTGCTTGCTCTGGATAAGTTGAACCTTAATGTTAAAAAGGGCTCAATATACGGCCTTGTGGGCGTTAATGGCTCCGGTAAAACTACGGCTATAAAGCATTTAACGGGAATATACCGACAGGATGCCGGAACCGTTACTATAGATGGGGAGAGTGTGTACGATAATACCGGCATAAAGAAGAGAGTAGGTTACATACCAGATGATTTGTACTTTTTCCCGAATTATACAATAAAGGCTTACGCCGGCTTCTATAAAAGGTTATTTAAAACCTGGGACGACGAACGCTACAAAAGCTTGCTAAGAACCTTCGGCCTTAATGACAGGTTTAATATAAACAGGTTCTCAAAGGGTATGCAGAAGCAGGCGGCGTTTATATTTATTATGTCGGCAATGCCCGACGTGATGATACTTGACGAGCCGGTAGACGGCCTTGACCCTGTGGTTCGCAGGCTTGTTATACAGCGTATAGTAGAGGACGTGTCTGAGCGGGAAATGACCGTCTTAATATCATCCCACAACCTTAAGGAAATGGAAGGGATTTGTGATTCCATAGGGATATTGAAGCGTGGGAAAATGGCAATAGAACGCGACCTGGATGAATTAAAATCAGACGTACACAAAATTCAGGCGGCTTATCCAGATGAGGTGCCGCCGGGAATTGAAAAATATAAAGGGCTAAACATAAGACACATAGAAACCCGGGGCAGTGTTGAAATAATGGTGGTAAAAGAAAAGGAAGAAGTAATACGCCGCGCCATTGCCCAGTTCAAGCCTCTAGTGTACGACTTGCTTCCATTAAGTCTTGAAGAAATTTTCATATATGAAATGGAGGGAGAATATAATGAGATCCTTGTTTAATACCGCGCTGTTGAAGGAACAGCTGAAACGTTACTGGCCAATCGGCGTAATTACATTTTTAGCTTATTTTCTTGGATGCCTGATGCCTATATGGAATAACGCCGGTTCAAAGTACCCTTCACCGGACGAGATGATACAATTATTGGAGATGCAAAACCCGATTATAATAATATCTAATATCATAACGCCGCTGGTGGCGGTCATCTCCATTTTTTCATATATGTACCGCCAAAACTCTACAGGAGCAATTCACTCCCTGCCCTTTACTAAAAAGCAGCTGTTTGCTAGCAACGTGATGGCCGGGTATCTGCTCACTATCCTGCCCCTTGTCTTGTTTTCCTTGCTGTTACTGGCGGTGCCGGTAGAGTTTAGGCGTGATTACGCTTATTCCGGCAATCCATACATGTATACAAAGTGGATAGCAATAGATATATTTCCCAACGGCCTGACTTATGGCGAAGTAGTCAATACGCTTCCGGTCGTAACCGGCTTTTTCGCAAGAACGCTGTTGTCGTTTACCTTTTACTATGTTTTATTTATTACGGCGGCTATGATGGTGGGTAATCATATCGTTTATTTTCTGGTATCGGCGGTTCTTCCGTTTATAGCGGCAGGGTTCTGTGCATTATTCGGAGTAACAGCGTTTTTTTATCTTTTCGGATACGGCATTGAGAGAGTCTTAATAGAAAAAACATTAACTTTTACAAATCCGATTCTCATGTCGACCGGCTTTACCTATGCGGAATCCAGTGAGCCGTATATCAATAAGATAGACGGTATGGGGGGCTATTATATAGCTTACGTAGTGATAATAGCGGCGCTGCTGGTACTTTCATACGGGATGCACCGCGCCCGCGGGCTGGAGCGCGCCGGGGATACGGTAGTATTTGCTCCTTTGAAGAACTTTTTTATCTTTATGATTTCTTTGAGCGGTATGGTTTTGATGGGCATCTTCCTTATGGCTATGCTTGATTCTGTCGCGTTCCTGTATGTTGGTTTTGTAATCGGCTTTATTATTGCCTTTATAATCGCCCAGATGATAGCGGAAAAATCCTTTAATGTGTTTTATAAGTATAAAGCAGGCGTGGCCTTCTGGCAGCTCAAGGCTCTTATGAGACACGCGGCCGTAGCCGTAGCCTTGTTAGCGGCTGTAGTTATTACATGTAAAATGGATCTCACGGGATATGTGCGGTACATGCCGGAAGCCTCGGAGGTTGCCGGAGTTTATTTTGGCTGGTCAGGCAGGCTTAAAAGCTATGACCCGGCCAGCGAGGCGTATGAGAAACAGTTTATCAGTGATCCGCGGATAATCGGCGAAACCTTAGCCGCGCATGGCCAGGTTATTAATGCCAGAGCCGAACAACGTAAGGCATTTTTGAACTCTATATCCTCAAGCTATGACAGGCAGGAACATATTTCATGGGAATACCAGCCTATTATTTATCGGCTGAAAAATGGAAAGATCGTTACCCGCGAATACAGGCTGTCGAAAGCTTTCCATGATGAATACTTTTCGGATATAATATATTCTGAGACTGTGATACTTTCGGATTTATTTTGGCTGGAGATTTCCGAATGTTTGAACCAGATAGCTCTGCGACCATATATATATACCCAGCAGAACGATGAAGAGCGTATCAATCATAACTACAAAGAGATAATGATATACAAGGCGGATGAGATTCGTTCTTTGATTGAGGCACTTAAAAAAGATTATGTTAAGCATAAGCAGAATGGCAGCCGCGTTGAAGAATATGACGCCGTTTGCTTTGACGCACACACCAAGACGAATGAGTGCGGGGGTATTTGGGGAAGCTATTACTTAGATATAGGATACGGGAAAAACACCCTGGAATGGCTTAATACCCATGGATATAAGGTTGAAAAATTAGACTAAAAAAAACCGGCGCGGCTAATACCGCTCCGGTTTTAAAATATTGTCATATATCTCCTGTATTAGTACGGAGAATTATATGTAGATAAGCATCTTAAAATACTTCTTCAGGAACAGGCGGAGTTTCTTCCGCCAGTTCATCGGAAATAAGGGCAAGATTATATTTGTGCAGTACGGAGTTTTGAATCTTATCCCTGTTGGCTGAGTTGATGGGATGGGCTATATCCCTGAATTCACCATCCAAGGTTTTTCTGCTTGGCATGGCAATGAACAGCCCCTTGTCTCCTTCAATGACCTTAATGTCATGAACTACAAACTCGTTATCGAAAGTAACTGAAACAACTGCCTTCATCTTACCTTCTTTACTTACCTTTCTCACTCTTACATCTGTGATTTCCATTTCTTGTGTTCCTCCTTAAGCATAGCTTCGGAAGCTATACGCTTCCTCTCTTGTAACAAAGATTTACCCTGTAGGTCAAAAAGCTTATCCTTAATTCAGCACTTGTATTATTGTAGAAAATAAGGATAAGTAATTATTTATTTCGATATTGTAAAACAAATTACACAATAATACAAGTAGTATATATTATTAAAACAACTATATTTATACAACCGTACCTTTTGACACTATCATGGGGTTGTCAGGGGAACCTATAAGCCGTTTGCCGTCGGAGAGCACTACCTCCTTATCCATTATCACATTTTCCACCATGCAGTTATTGCCTACAAAGCAGCCTTCCATGATAACGGAATTTTTTATAAAGGACTGCTCTCCTGTAAATACTCTGCGGAAAATGACAGAATGCTGTATTGCTCCGTTAATAATACTTCCGCTGCCTATAATAACGTCCTGGGCGCTTGAACCGGGGTTATATTTGGCCGGAGGCTCGTCCTTGGGCTTTGTTTCAATATATGGGAATTCTTTAGTAAACATTTCCCGAATATCTTTTCTTAAAAAATCCATATTGGCGTCGAAATAAGAACGGACGCTGTTGACGGGTTGCCAGTAGCCGTCATATTTATATGCCATAACCTTCAGTTTTTTTCTGTAACGTATGACTATATCCTTTACAAAGTCATAACGCGCTTCTTTTATAATAGTATCCAGCAGCTTTATCAAAAGCACTCTTTGCATTATATATATGCCTGTGGAAATGATGTTGGATTGAGGTTCAAGCGGCTTTTCCTCAAACTCCAGCAGCCGTCCGTTTTCATCAAGCTCCATTATGCCGAAATCGTGTACATCCACGTCCTGCGGCATTTCCTTGGCAACAATGGTTATATCCGCTTCCGTGTCTATATGATGATTTAAAGCATCCTGATAATCCATTTTATAGACCGCGTTTCCGGAAGCTATTACCACATATGGCTCGTTGCTTCTTTTAAGGAAGGTCAGGTTTTGGTAGATGGAATCAGCCGTGCCTCTATACCAAAAGGAATTCTCATGGGATTGAGACGGGGTAAAGGTAAAAAGACCTCCTTGCTTTTGACCCAGATTCCACCATTTTGGGCTGGATAGATGGTCATGGAGGGATCGTGAGTTAAACTGAGTCACAACTGCTATTTTCCGGATACCGGAGTTGGACATATTACTCAAGGGGAAATCAATACTCCTGTAGCAGCCTCCTACAGGCATGGCGGAAGCCGCCCTCTTAAGGGTCAGATCTCCCATGCGGTTGCTGTTCCCCCCGGCTAAAATCATACCAATTGCCCTCATAAAATCACCTCTTCATCAAACATTATCGTCCCGCCGCTATCAAGCCGGGAATCCTGATAGTCGGACGATTCCGTTTTACCGTATATAACACAATTTTTGCCGATGGACACTCCATCCGGCACAACGGTATTTTCACCTATTACGGTGATCCCTGTATCATAGATGCTCGGCTTTAGCTCGTTAGGTATATTTTCTCCATCGCCTATGACCACGTCGCGGCCTACTGAAGAATGTTCATCTATTATGCAACGGTCTATAATTGTGTTTTCTCCGATCACACAGTTGCCCATTATTATGGAATCCTTTATAACCGCGCCTTCGTTTATAATTACATTGGGTCCAAGGACGGAATTAAATATGCTTCCCAATACCTCGCAGCCATTGGATATGAGACAGGCTCCCATTTGAGCGTTAGGGCCCGTATAGGCAGGCGATTGGTGCTCACCGTCGGTATACAGCTTCCAGAAATCCTCGTAAAGATTAAATTCCGGCAGTGTCTTAATAAGCTCCATATTGGCGGCCCAATATGATTCTACCGTACCTACATCCTTCCAATAATCCGCGAACCGGTAGGCATATAAGGTATAATTTTTTTTCAGCATAAGAGGGATTATATGCATGCCGAAATCGGAATTCTCATGAATTGAGCGGTCTTCTATCAACGCTTCTCTAAGCTGCTCCCAGTTGAAAATGTATATGCCCATTGAAGCCAGGTTGCTTTTGGGGTTTTGAGGTTTTTCCTCAAACTGGTATACTTTGTCGCCATTCTCAGTGTTCATTATTCCGAAACGGGAGGCCTCCTCCATAGGAACCTCCAGCACTGCGATAGTGGCGTCGCATTTATTGGCTTTGTGAAAATCCAGCATTTTTGAATAATCCATTTTGTAAATATGATCGCCGGATAATATTAGTACATACTTAGGGTTATACTGGTTTATGTAATCCAGATTTTGAAATATAGCGTTTGCAGTTCCGGAGTACCATTCGCCGTCGGTTGATTCTTTTAAATGAGGGGCAAGTATGGTAACTCCGCCGTTGCTTCTGTCAAGGTCCCAAGGTATGCCTATGCCTATGTGGCGGTTCAGTTGAAGAGGCTGGTATTGGGTAAGGACTCCCACAGTATCGACGCCTGAATTGATACAGTTACTCATCGGAAAATCGATTATACGATATTTGCCGCCAAAGGAAACGGCGGGCTTTGCCTTTGTTTTGGTCAAAACTCCTAAACGGCTGCCTTGACCGCCGGCCAGGAGCATTGCCAATATTTCCTTTCTTCGCATCATATCACTCCTTCTATATGTTTGGTGATTAACATTTTAAAATTGATTCGTTAATCACTAAATATTTTCATTGATTCATGGAAGGGTGATAATGATTTTGAATTGTAGATCATTATCGCCATCCATATATATTTTAACGTCGCAAAGTATAAAGTTTAAGCAACCTGCAACCGTTCTTGGTAAATTTATATAGTAGCACCACAAAATATGACAAATACTGTGCTAAAACGACAATTTTTTTTATGTGTTATGGGTATAATAATACCATACTTATCCAATTGATTCAACTAAATTTCTAAATTTTCAAAACACCTCAGGTTGAATTTCTTAAAATATGAGTATAATAATTAGTATAGGGATCCTGATGCAAAAATTTTTCCCAGTTTTTAAGTTTTTGTATATAATAAAGTAATCCAGGGTGTTATATTAATTTACTAGAACCATGTAGAAGGGAAGCGTCGTAATGAAAAATAAAGATATTTTAAACCAAATCAAAAAAATCCACTTTATAGGTATAGGTGGTATCAGTATGAGTGGATTGGCGGAAATCTTACATAGAAGAGGCTATAAGGTCACCGGGTCGGATTCCGGAGAATCCGATCTTACTAAGCATTTGCAGAAGCTGGGAATTACGGTTTATAAAGGACACAGCGCGTCTAATATATCTCCGGAAACCGAGCTGATAGTATATACGGCGGCAATTAGCGAGGATAACCCGGAGCTTATAGAGGCAGGGCGTCGGAACATAAAAATTATGGACAGGGCCATGCTTCTGGGCATAATAATGAGCTGGTATCCATTTTCTGTAGCGGTTGCCGGAACTCACGGCAAAACTACTACTACCTCTATGATTTCGGATATATTTTTGTCTGCCGGGAAGGAACCTACAATCACATTAGGAGGTATGCTGCCCAGTATAAATAGTAATTTTCGTATAGGCAGCTCGGAGTTTTTTATCGCGGAGGCCTGTGAGTATTTTGACAGCTTTTTAAAATTTTATCCGACAATCGGAATTATTTTAAATGTAGAAGCTGATCATTTAGATTATTTTAAGGATCTTGAGCATATAGAAAGCTCCTTTCGTTCATTTGCCGAAAACATACCGGATGGGGGCGCGCTTGTAATCAACGGCTCCATTCCTTCACTAAATAAAATAACGTCGGGGTTAACCTGCAAGGTACTGACCTATGGTACGCCTGAGGATGATTGGTATGCGGAAGACATAACTCATATTGAGGAAGGCTATGCCTTCAACGTAGTAGGCTTAGGTAAAAATATGGGCAGATTTACTCTCAAGATGTACGGGGAGCATAACATTCAGGACGCTTTGGCGGCATGTGCCGCTTGTTACGAAGCGGGGATCAGCCCGGAGGAAATAAGGCAAGGGCTGGCAGTCTTCAAGGGTCCTCGCCGCCGGTTTGAATATATAGGCAGTGTAAACGGCGTTAACGTCATTGATGATTACGCTCACCATCCCACGGAGATAAAAGCCTGTCTCATGGCAGCCCGGGATTATCCACATAAAAATATTTTTTGTGTTTTCCAGCCGCATAATTACACCCGCACCCGAAGTCTATTAAATGAATTCGCCGACGCTTTGATATTGGCGGATAAAGTTGTCCTTCTTGATATATATTCAAATAGGGAATCGAATATGCAGGGTGTACACTCTTTGAATCTTTTGGAAAAAATTAAAGAAAAAGGTAAGGAAGCTTATTACTTTTCCACATTTGACGATGCCGAAAAATTTTTATTAAAAAAATCTTTTCCAGGCGACCTGTTGATAACTATGGGAGCTGGAAATGTCAATTTTTTGGGAGAAAACATCTTACGCACAGGTTTATCCACATTATCCACAGATTTTTAAACAAGTAAAACATCCTATTAATTGCAGTAAGTTTGGTTAAAGAACACTTTTTGCAGGAATAAAAAAAGCCCGTATTTGCGGGCTTTTCAGCTCTATTTAGAGGTTGACAAGCTACCCTTACTGTCAACTTGAACAGGGCTAATCGCAAATTTTTACAATACTTTCGTTTGAAATCACAGTTTTGTAAGTATTAACTTATCCACAGGGTTATCCACAGGGGGGAACAAAGGTTGTGGCTGTAAATTTTCTTAACGATTTGTTATACTTATAAAAACTAAAGAGATAAAAAGAGCAACGAGAAAAGGAGGAAGCTAATGGCTATATTAAGCATGAAAATGCAGTGCGATTCAGGCAGCACTTCTTTGCCTAACGCTTTTATCGATCTATATTTACCAAAAGCGTATCCCGCGTATTCGGTACTGTATATTTATTGTTATCGCAAGTGTCTGACTCCGTCACCGGATTTATCCACATCAACTATAGCAAAGGAACTTGATCTTTTAGAATCGGATGTAATAAGAGGACTTAGGTATTGGGAGAAGGAAGGTCTTATTTCTCTTATTCAGGAGGAAGATTCCTTTGATATTATCTTTTTGCCTGTGGGCGGCGAAGCCATAAAAGATGTGGTTAAGTATGAATCTGAAAAAATCGAACCTGAAAAGGCTAAGACTTCTGTCCAAATGGGAGTTATTCGTCCATTTAAGCTGGAAACCTGCCCTCAATATTCGGTACAGGAATTGGAGCTGTATCAAAGCAATTCAGAAGAGATATGCCGCTTGTTCGCGGCAGGGGAAAAGTCTCTTGGGCGGCTGTTGAACTATCATGAGCTCAGTACGCTTTTTGGGTTTTATGATTGGCTCAGACTCCCGGTGGAGGTTATTGAGGCGCTTTTAGCGTACTGCGCTGAAAACGGCCATAGAAACATGCGGTATATGGAAAAAGCAGCTCTTGATTGGGCGGAACGCGGGATAGACTCCCAGGAAAAGGCCCAAGGGTATATCACTACATATAACAAGGATTACCGGGAAATAATGAAAGCCGTAGGGCAGAGCACCCGGAACCCGTCAAAAAAAGAAACCGAGTATATGGATAAATGGCTGAATGAATTGGGCTTATCTATGGAGCTTATACTGGAAGCCTGTGATAAAACTATTATGCAGGTAGGCAAGCCTCAATTTTCATACACGGATAAGATACTCTCCTCCTGGCATAAGCAGGGGATTTCCACTATTACAGAGGTGGAAGACGCGGAGAAAAAGTTTTATAGTAATAAGGATTCTAAGGAAAAAAGCCCTGCCGGTAAATCTAAAAAAACCGGTAAGAACAAATTTGCTGATTATCGCCAGCGGGAATGGGACTATGAAAAGCTGGAAAAGCTGGAAATGGAATATCTGGAGAAAAAATCTGAGAGGATAGAGTGATGGAACAAAATTCCGTGTTCAAGGAAGTTTTACGGGGATACGAAAGGGATAGGGGCGCAGCCGCGCAGTTATTGAGCAAAAGAAGAGAAGAGGTCTATACGCGCATACCCAGGGTCAAAGAAATAGAAGACGCCCTGACGGCCTCCGGTTTGGATTTAACCAAGGCTATATTGAGCAACGGGACGAATCTTGCGTTTCTTTGCCAGGAACTGGAAGAGGTTAACAAGGTACTTAATGCCGAAAAGGAAAAGCTGATGAAGGAAATGGGCTTTCCTGAGGATTATTTTATCAATATATATAAGTGCGGCACTTGCCGGGATACAGGCTACGACATAGCGGAGCCCGGCAAAAGATGCTTCTGTATGCAGCAAAAGCTCATAGAAAAATACTATGAGCTTTCAAATTTGCAGGCAGCCTTGAAGGAAGAAAATTTTGATACCTTCGATATAAAGTATTATTCGGATGAGGTATCGGAGGAGGTTGGCATATCTCCGAAGCAAAACATGGAGCGGATATATAAAATCTGCGACTCCTTTGTAAAAAATTTTGGTAACGACTATATTAATTTGCTTTTTTACGGAAAAACAGGACTGGGAAAAACCTTTTTATGTAATTGTATCGCCAAGGATTTGCTGGACAGGGGCGTATCCGTTTTGTATGTAACGGCGCCTCAGCTGTTCAAAACCATTGAAAATTATAGGTTTAACAGAGATGAAATGGAGGCGCCGCAGGAATCCATAGGCATTATTTATTCGGTAGACCTGCTCATTATCGACGACCTTGGCACGGAGTTTTCCACCGTGGTAACTAACGCGGAGTTCTTTAACATCATCAATATCCGCCTGTTGGGAAAGAAGCCGGTCATCATCTCTACCAACCTCTACCCCAATGACTTTGAGAGTTATTATTCGGACAGGATCACCTCAAGATTTTTCGGGAATTATAGGATGATGAAGTTTATTGGGGAGGATATAAGGATACTTAAAAAATATCGGTAAGCCTTTCCGCCACTTCGCCCAACCTCTCCGCCTCTTCCTTTGTGTTGTAGAAAGCAAGGGATGCTCTCAGGGAGCTTTCAAGACCGAAGCGGCGCAATATGGGCTGGGCGCAGTGGTGACCGGCCCGGAGAGCGATACCTTCCCTGTCGAAAATACGGTTGGCTTCCTCGGTTGTTATGCCGTCAATTACAAAGGAAACAAGCCCTGCTTGTCTGCCGCCTCCGCCAAGGAGCCTTACGCCGGGTATTGAGGACAATATTTCCCTTGTGTATTCCAAAAGAAAATGTTCATGTTCAAAAGCGGCCTTCATTCCAATGGCGCTTAAGTAATCCAATGCCTCCCCAAGACCGGCGGCTCCGGCAATATTTCCGGTGCCCGCTTCGAACCTGTGAGGAGGCTTTTTATATTGTGTCGCTCCAAAAGTAACGTCCTCTATCATATTTCCTCCGCCTTGATAAGGAAGCATATCCTCGGCTATGGAAGGCTCAATATACAAGACTCCGATACCCGTGGGGCCAAAGACCTTATGGCCGGAAAAAGCATAGAAATCACACCCCAGCTCACGCACGTCTATTTTAAGATGAGCAGCGGCCTGAGCTCCGTCAATAAAGGTTACGGCCCCTGCCGCTTTTGCCATAGAAACCATTTCCTTGGCCGGGCTTACGGAGCCCAGCACGTTGGATACATGGGAAAAGGCCGCAAT
>Ga0153949_1000602_pt1 | contig 12620 bp, 12 predicted proteins | sample TSNJ033MetaG_FD_104705 | JGI IMG/M metagenome (GOLD analysis project Ga0153949, IMG submission 104705) | Attine ant fungus gardens microbial communities from New Jersey, USA - TSNJ033 MetaG | ecosystem: Host-associated > Fungi > Mycelium > Unclassified | place: USA: New Jersey, Wharton State... | reverse complement strand
TTTTATTCCTATTATTTTCGTCCTGATTCTGTTTAATGCTTTTCAATTGCAAATACCTGTCGCTATGTTTTTAGGCGCTATTCTTTGCATTCTTATTAATTTTAATGCATTTACCCCCTCTCAATGGTTTGGTGTTATTAACAGAGGATGCTATGACGGTCTGGTACCCATGATTAATTTAACGATTATGGGTGGGTTTGGGGCTGTAGTTTCCGCAACTCCTTTTTTCTCATGGTTTGTACAAATTCTGGAAAATTCCTCGGCGCACCCTTACATACTTGCCGTTTTAGTCGGTCAGGCAACGGCGTTCCTTTTAGGCAGCGCGTCGAGCGCGGCGGTTTTGACAATTAATACGGTTGGTCCCCTTTTAATTCAATCCGCGCAAATCGGCGGATACAGTCTTGGAAATATCCATCGACTTATCGCTCTGTCGGCTGGTGGGCTAGACTCAATGCCGAACAATGGTTCAATTGTATCCATGAACTCTCAATTTGGCACAAAACACAGTGAGTCATATTTTCCGGTATTTATCACATGTACAGTTATACCGATTATCGCTGTTGTGTGCATCGCGCTTCCTCTTGCTATGCTTGGATTCAAATAGTGAATGATATAGCAATTTGACTTTTTACTGAATAAAAGAGTTATCAAAAAGTCACAATTACAGAAGGTTTGCTTCTGCTTTTGGTATTCCATATAAAAGCAAACCGCTATAAACCAGAAAAGAGGGAATAAAATGGACTTTAGAAAATCGGAAGAACAAGAACTTTTAATTGATAATCTCAGAGAGCTGTTCAGCAATGAAGGTTTAACGGAGAGTTATTTTGCGGAATGCGATATCAAGCATGCGTATCCGGAAAAAATGACAAAGGTACTCTTGGAAAACGGTTATACATTTTTAGGATTGCCGGAAGAGTACGGCGGTACGCCATGTGATAACCTGACGCAAATCATGATATATGAAGAAATCGCAAGGTTAGGGGCGCCGGTGTATGCGCAGTTTAATATGTATATCGCGTTGAAAGATATGATTGAATTTGGTACTAAAGAACAAATGAGACTTGTTATGGATATAGCGAAGACGGGTACAACGCCTCTTTCTCTTGCAATCACAGAGCCTCAGGCAGGGTCTGACACCAGCGCCATAGCCACAACGGCAACCCGTAAGAACGGCAAAGTATACATTAATGGACACAAAACTTTTATCACTGGGGCGGGAGATTTTCCCTATATGCTGTGCGTGACAAGGGATTTGGATAATCCAAAGCCGCATAAGGCAATGTCAATGTGGTTATTGAGAAATGACGCGCCGGGGATAACGATGAGAAAATTAGATAAGATTGGAACAAACACAATTGGTGCATATGAGGTCTATCTCGAAAATGTAGAAATCGATGAAACCGATTTGGTAGGCGCCGAAGGAAATGGATTTATGCAGATGGTGAAAAATTTTGAGTTTGAAAGGCTTGTGCAATGCAGCTATAGTCTGGGCTGGGCGGAGGCGGCGTTTGAGGACGCGGTACGTTATGCTGGACAGCGCGTACAATTTGGTCAATCGATAGGTTCTTTTCAATTGATCCAGAAGAAAATCAGTGATATGGCTCTAAAGATTGAAAACATGCGCAATATCCTATATAAAACAAGCTGGGAGTTAGATAATAATATCCCTGTTCAAATATCTTCGGCATTAACCAAGCTTTGTTGTGTGGGGCCAGGATATGAAGTCCTTGATGACGCCCTGCAGATTTTTGGCGGTATAGGCTATACAAACGATTTAAGAATTCAGCGCTTATGGCGTGATTCGAGGCTGCAAAAGATTGCCGGCGGTACCGAAGAAATCATGTATCATATATCAAGCCGCGCAATTATAAAACAGCATCAATAGTTAAACACTAAAGCACTAAAGGTTATAGGCTTCGGGGGATGGTATTAGTCATCCCTCTGCAACTACGAGGAGTGAGATAATGAAGATTGTAGCGTGCTACAAATGTGTGCCGGAAGAAGAGGAGATTAAAGTAAAGAGTGACCGAACGCTGGATTTTTTAAAAGCGCAGTGGAAGATTGGCCTGTACGATCTAAACGCAGTGGAAGCGGGCATGAAGCTGATGGAGGAAGTCGGCGGAGAAGTAGCGGTGATGACTGCCGCGGACGATATCGTGGAAAACTCAAAAATGCGTAAAGCAATCCTATCTCGGGGACCGGCACAAATGTATGGCATCAAAGACGATGCAATGAAAACGGCTGACAGCTACGCAACCGCGCAGGTTCTGAAAGCCGGTATTGAAAAGATCGGCGGGATTGACCTTGTGTTATGCGGAGAAGGATCGGGCGATATTTATGCCCAGCAGGTAGGCCCAGTATTAGGGGCGTTACTTGGCTGGCCGACTGTAAACGCGGTGAGTAAGATTACTCCGGCGGATAGAAAACTTTTGGTGGAGCGCAGCATAGAGGATGGTACGGAGGTATTGGAGGTAGATTTGCCGGCAGTGGTATGTGTGACAAGTGACATCAATATACCCCGCATACCTACAATGAAGGAAATCCTAGGCGCGGGTAAAAAACCGTCTACAATATGGAATCTTGCGGATGTGGGTGCAAAAATCGTAAACGGTTCCGATACGATAAGCATTCTCGCGCCTGAACAGACAGACCGTTTGCGGATTATTTTTGAAGGTGGCAGTGAAGAAAATATTGAAGCTTTATACAGTCACTTGCGAAAAATGAGGAGGCAGTGAAATGAATAAAGTGCAAAATGTACTTGTTGTGGCGGAAAGCATATCCGGAATTGCCGAGTTAACCGCAGGTGCGGCTGCGCTGGGGGAAAATATTGAGCTGATATATGCGGGTAACAGGAGCGATGCCGTGAATGCGGAAACGGCTTATTATTTAGGCGACATGCGGAATGATACAATTTTGAACGCTATCACTTCCATCGTGTCACTGGTTCAGCGAAACAAACCATCACTTGTTTTAGTGGAATCCACCAGAAACGGCAGGATAATATCCGCGACGATTGCAGCCGCAATAGGAACCAGTGTGCTGACCGACCCATCGGAGATAAAGTTGGAGGAAGAGGCTGTCATAAGTATACGGATGGTATATGGCGGAGCAGCTTTCAAAGCCGAAAAGGGTGTCGGTGAGGTAAAGGTGGTTTGTGTTGGCGGCGGCGTGTTTGAGGCAGGCCAGACGCGGGCAGCCGGAACGATTGTTGATTTCGATATGGGCGCTTCTGATATTAGGTTTGTGGAAAAGCGGGCAAAGGAAGGAAAAAAGGTCAACCTTGCCGCTGCTAAATGTGTCGTGGGCGTAGGTCGGGGATTTGGAAGCGAAGCGAATCTTGCGCTGGCTAGAGATCTTGCTGATGCAATCGGTGGAGAGGTGGGCTGCTCCCGCCCGGTGGCGGAGGAAGAAAAATGGATGCCAAAAGAATCCTATTGTGGAGTTTCCGGTGTCATGATAAAGCCCGACGTCTATATTGCGTGTGGTATATCAGGACAAGTGCAGCATATGTCGGGTGTCAATCAGTCAAAAATGATTCTAGCAATCAACAAAGACAAAAGCGCACCCATTTTTGAAAAATGTGATTATGGAATTGTAGATGATCTGAAAATCGTCCTGCCTATTCTTACCCAAAAAATCAAGGGATAGATACCTACCTGTTGTAATAAATCCTTTACTATAAGAAATTTTATGGAGGAATTCACCTATGGATTTCAAATTATCTGAAGATCATATATTATTGCAAGAATCCTATCGCGATTTTGCCATAAGTCAAGTAAAACCCATGGCTGCCGAAATAGATGAAGAAGAAAAATTTCCTGTTGAAACTGTCAAAATGATGGGAGAGCTAGGCTTTCTTGGAATTCCTGTTCCTGATGAACTGGGCGGGGCAGGCGTTGATAATCTCTCCTACGTAACTTGTGTGGAGGAGCTTTCCAAAGTATGTGCATCCACCGGGGTTATCGTATCGGCACATACCTCTCTTTGTGTTGAACCTATTATGGCGCATGGGACTGACGAACAAAAGCAAAAATATATTCCCAATCTTGCTTCCGGTAATTGGATTGGCGCTTTTGGGCTGACTGAGCCGGGTGCCGGAACAGATGCTTCCATGCAATCGATGGTTGCGGAAAATAAGGGGGATCACTATCTATTAAACGGCAGCAAAATTTTCATTACTAATGCCGGATACGCGCGTGTATATGTCATTATGGCTATGACAGACAAGAGTCGGGGTACCAAAGGAATATCCGCTTTTATCGTGGAAGAAGGTTTCACTGGATTTAAAATTGGCACGAAAGAACGTAAAATGGGTATCCGTGGTAGCGCAACCTGTGAATTGATTTTTGAAAACTGCATCGTCCCCAAGGAAAACCTTTTGGGACAAGAGGGAAAGGGATTTAAAATTGCCATGCAGACGCTGGATGGGGGCAGAATTGGAATCGCCGCCCAGGCAATAGGGATTGCCCAAGGAGCTATTGATGAAACTGTGAGATATACAAGGGAAAGAATACAGTTCGGTAAAAGGATTTCCCAGTTTCAAAATACACAGTTCCAGTTAGCCGAGATGCAGGCCCGGGTTGACGCCGCCCGTTTGCTGGTCTATCGCGCTGCCTGCGCCAAGGACGCCAAGGAGCCTTATGGACACCTGGCGGCCATGGCTAAGCTGGTGGCGTCTGAAACGGCGAGTGATGTGGCTCGTCGTTGTGTACAACTTTTTGGCGGCTATGGCTATTCCAGGGATTACCCTGTTGAGCGGATGATGCGGGACGCAAAAATCACCGAGATTTACGAGGGCACTTCCGAGGTGCAAAAGATGGTTATATCAAATTGGATGGATGTAAAATAAGTATTATTGTCAATGACTATCCAATACAATTTTTAGGGAGGTCTGAATTATGCCGTATTTTGTAACTGAAGATAATTGTAACCTTTATTATGACCTCAGGGGAAAAGGAAAAGCAGTTGTGATGATTCATGGCGGGGGCTGCAATCGAAATCACTTTAAAAAACAGCTTGTTTACTTGAGAGAGCGTTACCAGGTACTATCATATGATCTTCGCGGCCATGGTGATTCCGACCGGACAGAGTATGGCCTGACCTTACCCCAGTGTGCAAAAGATTTAAAAGAATTGGTGGAATTTTGCGAACTTAAAGATGTTGTTTTAGTAGGCTGGTCTATGGGGACGTCTATTATTTTTGAGTATATCAGGCAGTTTGGATGCCAGAATATATCAAAATTATGTCTGATCGATATGACGCCCAAATTTGTAACGGACAGGGAATGGAGATTAGGACTGAACGGCAGCTATGAGGTGGACTCCTTATTGAATGACGTAAGCGCGATGGCGGCTGACTGGGATAGAATGGTTGATGGCGTTGTACCGGCGTTATTTTCAAAAGTTGGCTATGAAGGTGAAAAGGAGAATTTCGATTTTGCTTATAGTGCTTCCAAGAACAACACGCCTCATGTGATGATTAATATGTGGGTCGCAATGGGGGTAAAGGATTATCGGAAAGAACTGAAAAATATAACGGTTCCCACACTAATCACCTATGGCGGCAAAAGTAAACTCTATCCGCCGGAAGTGAGCAAATATATGAATGAACAAATACAGGATTCCATATTGATGGAATTTGAAGAATGTGGACACTCGCTGCATATGGAGGAGCCGGAGAGATTCAATAATGCCCTGGATAATTTTATCGGTTGAGCGTAGAATTAACGAAAAATTAAACGTTCGTTTCGTTGATTTTTGTTTAACACTACAACGAACACGGTTTTTATAACCCTGTATTTATGCGCCTTTCGCAAAAGTTATAATTTTAGCGAACGCCGTATTACCAGTATTGTCTGTTTTGACTGTTCGTTGTAGTGTTAAGCTAATACCAATTCGGCATTGTCAGGAATTTCTTCAAGAACTTCTCTCAACCCAATGGTTATTTGTTCATCACTTAGCGCATTGATATGTTTTCTCTTTGCAACCTCATTTATAATAATTGGGGTTAGCAATCTTTCGGGTCAGCTTATCATGTAAATGGTTCGCTCTTTCTGCCACAAAGCCATGCCCCTGTCTTGCATGGAACTTTTCCTCATCATATGACTTATTTACTGTTCCATATGCCCCTGCCGAAACTCCGCCAGTCGTTGCACCCGAAATTCTTGGAGAATCATATTCAATATCAACGCTCTTTGCTTTTGCGGGTTCGTTAATCATTTGAGACGGAATATCCCTCTTAACATAAAACCCATAACTGGTGCTGATTCCACTATAGTACTTTCTCATTAACTCTATTTTATCCTCGTATTGCCCCACGAATTACTTCTCCATATGCGAATTGATAGAAATTTTCATTAATTTACTTTAGGCTCTAAAGCTTTTCATAGCTATGCATATAAGGCCAACCTCCCCTTAATTTATACACTCCAATAAGGACAGAAGATGTCCAATCATCTGACAGCCGGATTAAGCTTTGCGTTCATAGACAACCATCACCATTTCCATCATTATATAATAAAATGTCACGCTCTCAAAGCAGTTAGTGTATCCTCATTTTTCTTTTAAAGTGCCTCAAGCCATGAGATGTTTATTAAAATATCAAAGTTTATATTTTGAATAACTAATCTTCAACGCTCACTCAAATAGGACGGTGGCTGTTCCATGGCTATGCCACCGTCCAAGCGCTGTTGAAACAGGAAGATGGCTCTGCTATACTGAATGCGTACTATGCGCCAAAAGGAGTAAGGGTGGGGCGGTGATCAATTTTATGTCTACCTTTACACCACAAGTAAGGAATGAAAGGGATAAGAGAGATGAAATGAATGAAATGAATGAAAGGAATGAGTGTGATGATTTTTATAGGCTTAGCGCTCCTTCTGGGAGCGGGCGGATGTCTATATATCGGTTTCGTTATCAAACGAGATATAAGGATGTTTGCACAGGAGAAGCAGCCCGGCGTAGCCATTGTAAACGGCTATGAATATAACGGTTCGGATCTGGAGCCCCTTGTGGCGTTTGACGCGGGGGGCAAGCACTGGAGCTGCATTCCTGCCAGAGGCAATGTTACCCGTGAGAGCCACCCGAAAGGCTGCGAGGTCAAAATTGCGTACAGGATAGTCCATTACCCACTCGTAGGTTGGGGGCTGAAAGGGGTTGAGCTTGCCGAACCCGGATACCAATCGAAATCTTCGCAAATGTTTATGGCATATGCGGCATGGGTGATGTCTGCTGGGTTTGGCGTCGTAGCGGTCGGTTTAATAATCGGAGGGATAGCTTGCTTATGATGAGACGCCTTTTGTTTGCGGCGGTTTCAGCCGCCATTATAATGGGAGTGAGTGGTTGTATGGCCCCGGTAACACTGCAGGAGCAGGTAATTGCACATATGAATGAGAAGTATGACGATACGTTTTTCTATCACGGTCCCTTCGGCGGCGGGGCGGGCGGGCCGACACAGATGCTTTTGGAGTCCGCTAAATTCCCCGGTGAAACTTTTTGGATAAGCTGCCAAAAGAAGGACGGTGAGTTGATCGTCAAGGAGACATATCCGTGCGTGATGTTTTTGAAGCAAACGCAGGAGTTGATAACATCCATTTTGGACGAGGCTATTGAAGCCGATTATTACATGATTAATTGCGGCGGCGGAGAAAGAGCGGTATCTGAAAACTTCTCAAACGAATTGACATTTGAGGAATATATCGCCGATAAAAAGTCGGGCATCAACTTTTTTATAACCATAGACGGACTTGTTCCGGAGGGCGAGCGGAGCGATTTTGAAGCCAGGCTGGTCAATGCGTTCATAGAGCATAAGGTCTGCGTTTCTGTGGGACGTTTAGATTTTGTGGAGAATAGTGAGGTTTATGAGAAATATAAGGCTGCCAAGGATGTCGCCGCCACGGCCAGCCTAAGGGAAGAGTGCGGCGTGCTGGGGACAACGCTTTTCATGAAGGCGGACGGAACTGCGGAGCCTTTCGAATGGGAAGAGTTTTGAGTTTTTTCCACCTGTGCAATAGCCGTACCTCTCGTCATTGCAGGCGTACCCGCAATGAAGGCGGGAGTAGGGGCGGCATTCTGCCGCCCGCACAACACCCGAATGCAATAACATAAACAGGTGATATTAAACGTAATAATCATATTATCCAGTTCATGACAGTATATGACAGGCGGTGGGCATATGACGGGCGGCAGAATGCCGCCCCTACTAATATGTAATCCGTACAACAATCTCACAGCCGTCATCCATTTCTTTCATTGTATACACCGCGTCTACGCCTGATTGAAGCATTAAATCCACTGCCTGCTTTACAGTATTGGTAAATAGACGGATATCCCGGATAAAGCGTTTGATTTTAAATTTGGGCGCGGAAGTATTTTCCTTGCCTGCTTGCTTTAAATACTTGTCCACAAGCTCTTCGGTTTTTTTGACCGTCAGCTCTTCCGATGTTACTTTTTTGAGGATGTTAAGCTGCTCCTCCTCGTTCTCCAGCTTTAATAGGGCTCTGGCGTGACGTTCGGTCAAATCGTTTTCCAACAGCATGGATTGTACCACTTTCGGCAGCCGAAGAAGCCTCAGCTTATTGGCAATAGTAGATTGACGCTTTCCTATTTTGGAGGCTAACTCCTCCTGAGTAAAGGAATAGTCATGTATAAGATTTGCGTAGCCTTCCGCTTCTTCTAAAAAGTTCAAATCTTTACGCTGGAGATTTTCAACAATGGCCAAAATTGCGCTGTCCTGCTCACTGATATTTACTACTATAGCGGGTATTGTCATAAGCCCTGCTATTTTTGAGGCCCTTAGCCTTCGTTCGCCGGCTATCAGCTCGTAGCCGTACCCCACAGTCAGCCTGACGCTTATTGGCTGAATCACTCCGTATTCCCGGATAGAATTAGCTAATTCATCCAACGCGCCTCTTTCAAAAAAACGCCGGGGCTGATAAGGGTTTGGTTTGATTTTGTCAACAGGTAAGTATATGATTTCTCTCAATGTGGATAAAGCTTCTGCTACCATAAAATTAATTCCTCCTTCATGTCGCTCGTTCGGAAGCGAACGGTTGCCCCCGGCAACCAGCTTTCTCCTTCATCATAAAGCGATTGGAAATATCTTGTACAAGCATAGCATATATTTCCCGAAGCACACTTTATTTCCAACTATTCTCAATATTTTTCTTCCGACAAACAAATAAAAAAAACCGTATCAAGTAATACGGTTTTTTTTGATTTTTCCAGCGCTTCTGGGATATTTTGCCGGAATCTGACTTAATTTGCGTATAAAAACCAGTTGGTGCTCAATGTTACTAAAGGGCAGTTTAACTGAATGAATTTCCTCCACCTTACCACCCAGGATATTTATGATAGTCTTGGCTTCATTTACTTCATCCTCCGCCCCCGGGCCTTTATAGGCTGCCATCAGCCCTCCTGTCTTAACAAAAGGCAGTCCGTACTCACATAGAATATCAAGAGAAGCTACGGCCCTGGCCACACATAAATCCATTTGCTCCCGGTACAGAGGGTTTCTTCCTAAGTCTTCAGCCCGGCTGTGAATACATTGTATTTGTTCAAGCTTCAATTTATCCTTCACCGTATCCAAAAAGCCTATCCTCTTTTTCAGGGAATCCGCCAGCACGCTATGGCTGTCAGGCCGCATTATTTTCAGCGGAATACCCGGAAGCCCGGCGCCCGCTCCAATATCTATCCAGGCATGGCCGGTTGGAATATCATAAAACAACAGCAAGCTCAAGCTATCAGCGAAATGCTTGGTTACAACGTCCTCCGGCTTAATTATAGCCGTCAGGTTCATTTTTTGGTTCCATTCCATAAGCAGGGCATAATAGGCTTCAAATTGCTCCAGCTGTTGTTCAGATATATTAAGCTTCATTTCATCAAGAGTTCTCTTCAATAGCTCCTTTATAGCCCCGGAAGCTATTCCTTCTCTATGCCGTAAATTTTCCATTGGTCTTTTCCCGGCTCCCGGACCATGTGTAAGTGAAATATACTGTTCCGGCTGCCATCCTTTATTAGAATAGAATTCGTTTTTGTATCCCCCGGCACTTTAGTTTCAGCCTTTTTAAGGCTTACATAACAAGAAGCTGAGTCAAGACACCTGCGTATCTCGTTTAAGTCAATTATATCCGCCGCTTCCCTCATTAAATAAACCCTGGGGTCCTCCTTTGAATCGCATATGGCGTTTAAAAATAAGCGGACTGTTTCTTCTTCATTCATCATTTTAAAATAGGGCTTAATAGGCTCCATTCCAAAATTATCTATTTTTATTTTAATCGGCTTGCATGAATTTTTTTGAGCAAGCGGAATGAATAATCCCCATACCTGGTGCAAGTTGATTTCCTCCCTTATCTGATTATGTAAATCTATTTTGTCCGCGTTAGTATATCATTTGTCCATGGGGATAATTATATTTTATGCTATAGCAAATTGCTTCGTGTATATCCCCGTAGAATACATTAATTGTATCGTCCTAATCCCGTCCTAATGCTATCATCAACACCGAAATATCCGCGGGCGATACTCCGGTAATGCGTGAAGCCTGTCCAAGGTTCGCGGGACGGATGCTGCTCAGCTTCTGTTTTGCTTCCAACCTAATTCCCTGAAAGCTTTCATAATCAAAGCCCTCCGGTATCTTTTTTTCTTCCATTTTTTTAAATTGACGCACCTGCTGTACTTGACGGCGTATATATCCCTCATACTTTATCTGTATATTTACCTGCTCTTCCACTGTTTCAGGCAAAGACTCCCTCTCGGGCTCAAGGGCCTTCAAAGACCAATAGTCCAGCTCAGGTCTTTTCATAAGCTCAGAAAGGCGGATTCCGGAAGCTATGGCGGCGCTGCTTCTGCTTTCCAGAAAATCATTAACAGCCTTGCCGGGGGATATTATTACAGAGTCTACTCTCTTTATCTCCTTTTCAACCATGTTTTTTTTTCGTAACAGCTTATCATATCGATCTTGGAAAATCAAACCAATTTCATATCCCTTGGGAGTCAATCGGAAATCAGCGTTGTCTTGCCGTAAAAGCAAGCGGTATTCAGCCCTGGAGGTCATCATTCTATAGGGCTCCTTGCTGCCCTTTGTAACCAAATCATCTATCAGCACGCCGATATAAGCCTCGGATCTATCCAACACCAGGGAGTCTCTACCTTGCAGCTTCAAGGCCGCGTTTATTCCGGCCATAAGCCCTTGGGCCGCCGCTTCCTCATAGCCGGAGCTGCCGTTAAATTGCCCCGCGCTGTATAAACCGGAAATATTTTTAAACTCCAGAGTCAAATTAAGCTGGGTAGCGTCTATACAATCGTATTCTATGGCGTAGCCTGTACGCATAAAAACACAATTTTCCATTCCGGCTACAGTCCGGTACAGGCTCAATTGCACATCCTCAGGAAGGGATGTTGACAAGCCTGATACATACCATTCATTGGTATCCTCGCCCTCAGGCTCCAAAAACAGCTGGTGCCTGTTCTTATCGGAAAACCGGACTACCTTGTCTTCAATAGAAGGGCAATAACGGGTGCCGGTCCCTTCAATAACTCCCGCGTATAATGGAGAGCGGTGAAGGTTATCTCTTATTATATGGTGAGTCTTTTCATTTGTGTAAGTCAAATAACAATTTACCTGTTCCCGCATGATGCTTTCCGGATTTGTTTCAAATGAGAAAGGTACAATCTTTTCATCTCCCGGCTGAGGAATCATTTTGGAAAAATCCAGGCTTCTTTTATCTACTCTCGCTGGGGTTCCGGTTTTAAAGCGCAACAAGGCGACGCCCAAGGCTTTTAAGGAATCGCTTAAAGCATGAGAGGGCCTAAAGCCATTGGGGCCGCTTTGAATAATTGTTTCCCCAAACAGACACCGGGCCTTGGCATAAGTGCCGGCGCATATAATAGCCGCCCGGCAGGGAAAAACCGCGCCGGATTCTCCAACCACTCCTGTGACTCTTCCGTCTTCTGTCAGTATATCTACTATTTCCATCTGTCTGATCGTCAAGTTTTCCGTATTTTCCAATATTCGCTTCATTTCATGGCTGTACTTAACCTTATCGGCCTGAGCGCGCAGAGAATAAACCGCGGGGCCCTTACCCGTATTGAGCATCCTGCTTTGGATAAATGTCTTATCAATATTTTTTCCCATTTCTCCGCCAAGAGCGTCTATTTCTCTTACCAAATGGCCCTTGGAGCTGCCTCCGATATTAGGGTTGCAGGGCATCATAGCTATACTGTCCAAATTTATCGCGAACAAAGCCGTTCTCATGCCCATCCGGGCTGAAGCGAGAGCCGCTTCGCATCCCGCGTGTCCCCCGCCTATTACCGCAACGTCCACGTCATCCATTCTATATTTCATCATACTTATCACTTCCCTAAACAAAACTCTGAAAATATCTTATCTATTAAATCATCCTCCAAGGCTTCACCTGTTATTCTTCCCAAGGCTTCATAACACTGGCGAAGATCAATGGCTGCCAAATCCTCCGGCAGCCCGGCCTCAATTGTATCCAGAGCCATATTTATGGATTCCGCGGCTTCGGATAACGCTTGCTTCTGTCTTATGTTTTGGATACATAACTGGTCGTTCAACCTGATATCACCCTGAAAAAACATATCCTTTATCAAGCTGTACAA
>Ga0153949_1000598_pt1 | contig 12653 bp, 10 predicted proteins | sample TSNJ033MetaG_FD_104705 | JGI IMG/M metagenome (GOLD analysis project Ga0153949, IMG submission 104705) | Attine ant fungus gardens microbial communities from New Jersey, USA - TSNJ033 MetaG | ecosystem: Host-associated > Fungi > Mycelium > Unclassified | place: USA: New Jersey, Wharton State... | reverse complement strand
GTTATCCAGACCACAAAGACGTAAAACTCGACCCTAATTATGCCGCAATACCTGAGGTCGGAGATAAGATACCGATTATGAGCAGACGCAGAAGTTGACACATGAAACAATGATGTTAGGGATGGTCCTGATTTTGGGTCAAAAGATGGAGAATATCAGCCTCCTGCAAAGGGGTCGAGAGTGCATTCTGATGCGGATAAGGCATCTTCCACTTAACAAGTGAGTTTTACGCTACAGGCGTGCTGACATATTGCTACCTAAAGCCCTCCAGCCTCTGCTACCCCAAGTATTGTGCCCCCTTAGTGCTACCGTTCATGGAAGCAGCTACCACTTCCTCGTGAGCTGCAACGTGTAGGAATGTAGACATGTTAGAAGCATGACAAAGCTGTTAATGTGGGAGTCATCATAAGTGCTATTCCTCTCAATTAGTCAGTTTATTCTCAAAGCACTGCCAGATTCTTTTAGAACTCACCCGATAGAATCCATCATATTTTTCATTCTCTTGTCCTTTCCCACCTGGGTAGATTGGAGGGCAGACAGTGGTACTGATGACTTGAAACAATTCACCTGAGCTTGCGTCCCTGTACTGCCTCTCATGGGATCGAAGGGGTGACGTGCCCTTGAACTTGGGCCACAGTTGGAACCAGGAAATGTATTTTCGCCGAAAGTGAGCATCACTTGAATCAACCATCCAACCAAATAAAAGCCACAGTCCATGTTATTACCATCGAAGTCATTAGGTTAGAGAACCTATGCAAGGAGGATGATAATGCAGTACTTGACATCGATCCTTAACTTACGCGATAGATAATTCGAATATTTATATGACAGCAAGGTCGACAATTGAAGAGAGAAGAAGAGCCTTAAACTGAAAAAGACAAAGTGTTTCCCAAATCTGCAGTATTTATTCTTTCCCAGATCCTTTGCCAACAGCATGGGCAGATGTCTTTTTCATTTGCCAATACACTCTCATCTCTCACCAGAATCAAGCTCTTACCATGATATGAGATAAAGAAATTGCTGTTGCCTGATTACTGGATATCAAAGAAAGAGACACTGTGAGTACGTGAGCACGAGGGTAAGAATGACAACGTACAGTGAATACAATCATCTCATCTACACAGTCCGCTCATCTATGTAAGAAATCAAATTTTCATATGCCACACTCTAGGAATCGATGAAAAGAACTCACATCTTCCTTCAATATGATCAAGTGTAGCTGCTCCTGTCCGGTAACACATAAACACTAATTTCGTCGCCAAATGCACCTCTTTTCCATGTCCTCTCATCTTTATCTTCTGTCTGAAATACTGTCCAGATATCAAACATAAACAGACTCAAGTACGTTTGAAATGAAATCGCTCTTCATATGAGAAAAAATTCGAAGGTGTTAGGTTTTCTGTAAGCGACGATTGCGACCTGTTTAGGGATTCATTAGGAATCAAGAGAGATTAGAACAAGGATCCACGAGACAGACAACCATATCCAGGTCCTTTGAACTGTACTTCCATGCGGTCAATATGTGCCAGGTATTATCCGCAAATTATCATGGCGGGGGCAGATGACGCGCATACATTGAAGGAAGCCGATGGCGCATGAGGTTGGTGTACATGAGTATACATGAGGAAGATACCCTATTTGTGATTGCACTTATGATTGCAAAATTACTAGCGATCGACTTCGAGATGGCGAGATCGTTGTTGTAGAGGTCTGCTCCTGAGAAGGATCTGGAGTTGACATAGGCAGAATAGTGGCTGGAGTGCTCGAAGGCGACGAAACTCTTGCAGTCGACGATGCCTGAGGTATTGTGGTAGGTGATGAGTATCCTGGTCATCTGTATTGACCTGAATGGGCAGGTAGAGATGGTATTGACTGACCAGGAGGATGACCAGATTAGGGAGGGTATATGGCTATGCGCAAGAGTGGTGGCTACACGTGGTCGTAGTACGGCACAGCACTGAGCGGAGGATAAGGTTATAGTCACAATTGGAGTTGGCAGTGAAGTAAATGCAGACGGACTGGGATAAGTGGACTATTTGGGAGGTACCCGAGCTTCAGAGTCGCAGTTGGTGTCGTAGTAGCGTCCTGTAGGGACTGGGAAACATGTGAAGAATCACGTTGATGCTTGCAAGGTAGCCCATTTGATCTGCTTGGACACGGAACTTCACGTCGCACGGTCAGAGGGTCAGTGAAAGAGATCAAGTATCCATCCACATCATCATCTTCAAGATTGAAGATTGTATAGCAGAAGTCACCTCACAGCAAGATGCCCATATGCGCGCATAAAAAGTTTGGTTGGAGATGCTGCATAAAAGAATTTTTACTAGCCAATCAAGCGATAATTTGATGACTTGAATTTGTCAGCAGTGTGAGCAAGTGCAGCACACACAGCAGGTCTAAGCAAGAGCCATCGATAGCTTATCAGTGAAAAGACAACAAGTATAAATAAGAGACAAATCAGCATCAACTTGATGATAGCCGGGAAATAAGCCGACAGCGATCGAGGAACGGGAAACAAAGTGTAAAAAAAATAGTGAGGAATGGCTTCCAATGAGATAATTTAGGAGTGAAGTGCAAATCTCGGATTTTAGTCTGGGATAAATATGATTCTTGTAGCGATCCCCAGGTGTAAAATCTTGATCTTGTGCGTGTTTTTACTCTTCAGACACGAACCTCATGTACTACAATAAATATTACTTCTGTATCCCCATGATATATGATAACAACTCTGAGGACAGAGCATTTATCACTACCAGAAGATTGCCAAAAAAATATTATATTTTTCATTCTGCATCTGGTATGGAACTTTTATCCATAAAGTGCTAGAGAGAATTAAGGCAAGGTCACGACAAAGCTTTGTTGATCGATCACTTCAAATACTTTGTTTTCCAGGAACAGAACAAAGTGCAAACTATGAAGATCATTCCTCGATCAGTGGCAGTGAGCTTGCCAATAGGCGTGCCTAAATGTGATGTGACTGCATATGAGGTGGTCTAAAATAGGCACAGGAATGGACTAAAAGCCACGTTGCAATCGCTATGTGATATATGGGAATTTTACAAACACAATGTATACTATCCATCACACTTGGTTGTGTCCCCAACTCCAGCATGCTGGTCCTCGATAGACCAATATGTGAAGGATTAGTAATTCGAGCTCCGTGCCATTGTAAAAACTTTCCCCTCAGTCAATTTTTCTCATGCTTGGCACCTCGATAAGTGTTTTAATTTCCTATTTACATGTCTGTTTCTTCTTATGTTTATCAATGGCCCTCAAGTCTGTACTTCGGCAATTTCAGTGTTGTGTGAGTGAATTCCATGTTAAGTTTTCTGAGGTAATCTGAGTGATTTGGAAGTGATTGAGGCAAAGATCAACTCAGATTTACTTTTCGTAACAGTTTAGTCCGTTTGTTACTACCTTGTTGATAGCGCATCTCAAGTTTACATTTCACACTGCAGACCACTTTGAGATGCGTCTATAACCAGAACATATATGCCACTGATCGAGAATTGATTTCCATGGTTCCATTTCTTCGTTTGCCATGTTCTTGGCCATTTTTCAACAATTACCATCTTTTCATCAATTGATGGCCCTTTCATTTTCGTTTATCAAAATGATATTGCATTCTTGCGCTGCCAATTCAATTCTGGAGGAATAGTTGACTGATCAAGATTTATATTTGTTGTACTTTTGTACTGGACCCTTGCCTACTTGCTGCAATTTCTAGTCTACCTTGTAGGTGCCGCATGTAGATGTATCTTTACGTAGTCAAGTCGACTTTGCATAGATGCTGCTACATAGTCTGTCTAATTCTAGAATAATGCTGATCTGAGCTTTGAGAATGGTCTCTGATGCTGTAACATGTCTCAAGGTGACAATTTATATACAAATTTGCTTGATAATTACAAACTTTCTTGATAATGGATTTTTTTGTTTGATGTCCAGTGACATCAACCATCAGTCAAGCACCTACATCAGGGTTTTACTCTTAGGCAGGGGACATGAGATGCAGGCAATGTCTGCAGAAGAATGGCCATAACATGTGACCTACATCATCCTGACAGAGAGATGAGGTCTGAACTAATTTCTTATTTCCACACTCCTTTAGTTTCTTGAGTGATAAAAACATCTGCGTCACGACCCTTCATTTCATGGAGAAGCAAAGTAGAAAAGGCACCAAAAAGTGGACCAAAAGCCATGCTTTTCTCGATCCCTATCAATGATTTTCTTACTCATGACTGCTACAGAGAACAAGACGTGTAAGACACAATATCCCTGTTAGATGAATTGTCGGTGGTGTAGATATCCATTCTTAGTTTATCCTCAACTACGAAAATATAACTAGTGCATTATCTCGTTTTGACTCGAACAGATTCCTCGAGCCATTGTCGTCCAGGATTGTGTTGTGTACCTCTCCGATTTGTTGGTATCAACTGTCTTGCTTGATTCACCACAACTCACTGATCATATGGTAAAAGATAAGCAGACCAAACAATGGTTTTCACGCCATCTGAATCCAACATCATATACTGGGATGAACGGCACTAAATGTCATATTCATCAACCTGCAAAATACCTGCTTCAGTATCCCTATTGGACTCTGTATTACAGAACCTTAAAGTCTCCATTGTCCCAGAATCTATACTTTCGTCCAAAGGACAATTTGCTTCCAGCAGATTGAGTATCAACCGCGACACCTGAGTAAAACATGAATGAGCGCTATGATATAGATCCAAGGAAGAGTGATTTTACTTACAATGAAGGGATAAATGAAACATGAAGAGCTAATTATTAGGGTCAGTATGGGGAGAACTGGCAACAATAACAACATACTAGGCTAGGATCTCGAGAATAAAATAAGGTAAATTTAGAAAGAGAGAAGTGACTTCCAGGCTTGAGAGGACTTTGAAGAGAATGAGTTCTGGCCCGCTCGTTCTATGGTCTAGGCTCACCCAAGATACTGAATAGATAGGTCATCAGTTAGATCAATTATATCTAGTTTTGGACTCACGGTATAAATAACAAGGTTCCATCGCGGTAAAACACATACAATAGACGAGTGGAGGTTTGCATGTAAATAATACAGCTGCATATTCCATCACCAAAAACCCTCTGTGTTTTGTATGTCATGGTAAATCTGATAAAGGTCAGGAGGACTTCAATTGCTGTTGTTGTCATCCTGATAATGCTTTTTTTGTGTGAGAAGAAACACCTAGGTTCACATAATAAGATATGTTGAACACGTACTACAAGGCAATGCTAAGACTGTTATATATAAGAGGATATGTTGAAATCACCAAGCAGCCATGTAGAGGGAAGAGTATTCTGGAAACTGATTCGTCATACACTTCAACTACCATCACAGACATTGCAATCTGGAAAATATGATCAGTTGGTGGGTTACGTATAGTACCTTTTTTAAAGCATACGAGGATCTCAGCTGATTTTGACCATCAGTCACCTCTATCAATTATAAATTAAATCCTACAACGCATACCTGCCGTCATGAAATATAGAATTAATGTGACTAGAATTAAAAAAGAAATAATATCATGACTCCATTAGCACATTTATCTAGCTCTCTTACCAATGAAATTCTTGTTCCAAATCGCTCGAAGGCGCAGGACCAACAGACTCTTCACTACCAATGCGTTGAATAACATTATGATTCTATTGACATCAGCTGCCCCAGTCCTTACGAGTCATCATGAAACTCACTCGAGAACTAGTGCAAAACCGAATATACACCTGGCAAAGGGGTAGGTCAGATTGAGCAGCAAATATGTTTAACCTATACCACTAAGACATCCTAGTCAATGAATATATCAAGGATGAATTGGAAGTAGTGTCTTACTGATCTTGATGCCCAGGCTTTATTGTCATCTGGTGAAATTGTCATTAACATGCATTTGATCTATGTCAGATAATTCCTTATACCATATGAACGGATTCTGAAAATTTGGATCAGTTGTCTCATTCAATAAAGTAAGGTAGTCACATATACATCATGCCTGCCCAGTTAATGATAAGGATAGAAAAATAGATGACATGCCGTTTTGACCATTTCCTCCTGAGTTTGCATATGTCAGTAGCAATAGTCGGCCATGAAATGGGAAACATGCATATGGAGGTACTGAACCTAGGAGAGAAAAGATATGTGAAATCGCTGTTTACAAATGAAAAGTCTCACCTGTTGAGGAATGTGATAAATCAAATCATACACCATCAAAGTAGCAACAATGACTTGAAAATTCTTCAGCAATTGTTTCGGGAACGGTAGAATAAGAACTAGCATACCTTGGCTGTAACGTTCACTTGATAGTTTCTTCAGGTTATCAGCGTAGTCTTGTGGTGTTAGTCCATACTGATCACCCATTGGGATAGGAGGGAGGTATTTTGTACAAAACTCGATGAAAATGGCTCGACTATATATCAATTGGTGTTATTAGACAAATGCTCTATTTGGTTGCCCGCAGGCCAATAGATCTGATCAAGGTCAAAAATCTGATATTCTCACTCCAATTTTATCAGTACATTGCAGCTGTGATGAAACTTGGCAGTTGACGCTGATGGACTGTTCTAGCCTCACAACTTTCACAATGGGTGGGGAAAATTATGATAGCTGAAGAAACTCGGCTGTGGCTTACATTATGCTCCAGGCTTTGCAATCCAGTTGACATCTGGTGATATACAGGATCTGCAAGCTCTCAAGCTTCAGAGAACGCTATTTGGGATATTGGTTCTATGTCAATCAGCGGGTACTTGGGCGGTGTAATGTTCATCATGATTGTCTTCGAGAAGTAAGATGTCTGATAAATCACATCTTTGGAAGCCTCTACTGCTTTTCTTACATCCAGACAACACATTTCCAGGATTTTCCTCTCACTACTTGAAGCGTCTACCCACGTTCCTATCTTTGTATGTCACAGCCACCGCGACACGAGGCACTTTTTTGGTGATTTTTTCTCACCACTTCTCTGGGCCTCAGACTCGCCTGTCTCTCTTCTTGTGCTCTGCTTGTCTCCCAGCTCATCCTTTCAGGTCAAGTTTTATGAAGGCTTTGAGTTTTGCATGACGCCGTCACCGTCATCCTCGATGCCGGAGACTACCTCCATCACCATGGCACCGTCCACAGAGACCTCGTGTACGCTTGCTTTCCTCTCTCTCACCTCACCTCCCTTCACCTATTTGAAAGACTCGAGAACATCCGCTATCACTCCAACGATCTCGACAATGATATTGTCATCGTCGACATTGGCATGCAAGTCCATTTCCCACCCGTGACCTCGCTTTGTTGATCTCTTCACAGAGAAAAACTCCTGTATCCTCCCGACGAGAAACTCACCTCTCTCGCCCGCTCTTCCATCTATGCCGTCCGAGAAGTTATCAAGAACACCGGTCACCAAAAACTGGTCCACACGTTTGATCGCTTCGACACGCATACATGGACTAAACACAAGTTCATTGTCATCTCTTTGCACAGCCATCATCACCTACGTTCTCCTCTGCGGTTATCTTTTGATGCCGAAAACACCACGCCGAGCAGAACGCGAACCCAAAATCAAATTTCGGAGTCCGTACTGGAACCCGTTTCCAATCAAGCCGAGCCCTTCATCTGACGTCTCGCCGTCCTCGATTCACTCCATCATCCCATCGCTCAGGAGGCTTTATGTGATCCGTGGTTTGCCCCTACCACGCAATCCTATGCCGATTTCTTTCTCATCCTCAGACAAAACTGGGGTCCCAGAACGATATCAGCTACATTGCTGCTACTGCGAGTCGCTTGAGCATGCAAAGTAGTGGTGAATGGGTCAATCAAGATCTGAATTTACGCGTCGTCACGCAAATGCTGTCGAAGAGGAGGATGACATTGGTCAAGACAACACTGGTTCCGTTGAGCCTGCTCATCGAGGACCGCTTGCTTGGACAGAGGTGGTCGGAAAACTAGATGATTTCTAATGCTTCTTCATGTAAAGTGGAATGTGTACTTATTATCATATCACACTTTGAAAAATACAATCATTGGAGGGTGAGTAGGATATAAAATAGGGTTAAAATAAAGAATTCACTGTTGACTCAGGTAATGTGAGACGGTCATAGAGGGTAGCAAACGCAGCAATTAGGAAGAGGTCGATGACACTAGGGGGAAGAGATAGACCATCTAGCTTTCCGAAGTGCTGCCTTCGGAAAGCCATATTTACCTCCATCAACTTTCGACGTTTAACAACCTCCATCACATTTTTGTATCTGGCCAGTACGATGATCATTACCAAGGAACTGGCAATAGAATCACAACCTTGATTTGCAAAAAATATGAGCCAAAATGCTGCTGCGCTTGCGAAGGTTCGCCCGATCAGAGATGATGGTGGAGGACGTCGGATAATCACCATCAACACAGATTCCCTAAATATGGCGAGATAAATGGGCGAATGCCCCTGGAGAGATGGAATTAGCAGGTGTTGTTATTGACAGTCAGGATAATAAGCATCAATTATCTGCCATCTGCGGAGTATGAGAGTTGAAACCAAATCAAACATACAAACTTCCTCCCGTCCAAGAGCATCCACAGCATAGTCTGAGAGCGTGGATTATCAATGAAGACAGATATAGCTCGAGAAGTAGATAGATACTCACTGAAGCATTGTTACCATAGCCTGTTGAAGACAACGAGATTGATAACAAGAGATAGCCAGCTGAAGTACGTTTATCAATCATACATCACTGTTTTACATGTTCCAGTACGACTCGACGTACCATGTCTGCTGTCTCATCTATTATACGAACAAACTCGACCAGGATGTGGGTAGATTTGAAGAGGAACCTGCTGTAGCGGAGGCGGAATATAATGGGGATACCCTGCCCGGGTAAGAGTAGTGTTGAGGCGACAATGATGATGGAAGGGGTGATTGATCAAGGGGAGGTGTTGGATAAGGATCATAAAGTGCGCATACAGTTAATGGAGGCAGATAACGCGCATACATTGAAGGAAGCCGATGTTGGTGTACATAAGGTTTACGATTGTGAAATTACTGGCGATGGAATTCGAGATGGCAAAGTCGCCGTTGTAGAGGTTTACTCCTGAGAAGAGTCTGGAGTTGACATAGGCAGAATAGCGGCCGGAGTGCTAAAAGGCGATGAAACGCTCGCAGTAAACGAAGTCTGAGGTATTGGGGTAGGTAATGAGTATCCTGGACATCTGTATTAACTTGGATGGGCAGGTAGAGATGGTATTGACTGACCAAAAGGATGATCAAATTAGGGTGTGTATATAACTATGCGCGAGAGTGGTGGCTACACGTAGTAGTCGTAATACGGTGCGACACCGAACGAAGGATAACGAGCTGCCAGTGTAGTCACAGATGGAGTTGGCTGTGAAGTGATTGCAGATGGACTGGGATAAGCCATGTACTTGGGAGGCGGACTCGTAGGTGGTGTCGTGATAACGTTTTGTAGGACTGGGAGCCGCTGATGGTAGCCCGTTTGATCCATTTAATGTGCAGCACTCTTAGGTACCGGTCAGAGGGCCAGTGAGAAGGAATAGAGTGTCCACACCTTGGCTTCAAGATTGTATACAGCATCTACGAGGCGTACACAAGCGTGATTGATTCAGTATTACAGACCCTGTAACAAGACGCCATACGCGCGTATAAGAAGTTTGGTTAGAGAAGCCGCATGGAAAAATGTTTGACAGCCAGTCAAGCGATAATTTGATGACTTGGATCTGTCAGCAGTGTTGTAATGTGAGCAAGTGCAGTACACACAGCGGGTCTAAACAAGGTCCATCGATAGCTTATCAGTGAAAAGACAACAAGTGTAAATAAGAGACAAACAATGAGCATCAACTTGATGATAGTAGGGAAATAAGCCGACAACGAGGAACTGGAAGACTGCGGGTGAACAAATTATGCAGAATGGGCAAAAAAATCTGAATGAATGGCTTTCCATGGCAGGATCGAGGAGTGTGGTGCAAATCTTGAATATTTGTCTGGGAGAAATGTGCTTTAAAAAACTTGTCAGACCACCAGTCTCAGAGGAGGCAGGGCAATAAAGATAGTGCGCGGTTGAAGCTCAACAATTAACAGGCAAGTGCCTGAAGTCCGAACGAAGTGAGTCAATATATTAATGATAAAATCTACCAGATACACACCTGAAGTCTGAACGAAGTGAGTCGAACTTCAGCAGAATGGTGAGTACAGTTATATATGGCTACGAAAATTGTTACGATGACTAATAGGAAAATTTTCGTGATGAAATGAAGACAAAAATCAAACTAACTGTGGTCCCGGCTATTGAAGAAATCCCAAAACCGGTCTCGAGTTGCACCCTTCGACAACCAGCTCCTCGGTTGCAAACAGTCGGAGCTTATCCTGGAGCATGCTGTGGGCCGTTAACAGTCTGGTAGCTCAGTGGTAGAGCATATGGGCTAGTTAATTTAGGTCAGAGGTTTGATTCCTGTCTGGGTCACTCTCTTGTTGAGTTGCTTTGCTTTAGGGTGTTATTCCCTTATCCATGTTTCTACAGATTCCCAGATGTAAGATCACTACATTTATTGTGTTCGTTTCTTCAGGCACAAACCTCAACATATTTATTTCCTACAACAAGAATTGATCCATGGCATCAACTCTGAGTACCGAGCATCTATTACTACCAGAAGATTGCCAACAAAATAAATTATATCACGGTAATGGTCTCCATTCCACAGAGGACGTAGTATGGAGCTTTGATCCGTTTATCCACAAAAGGCTAGAGGGAATTCAGGCAGGGTCAAGCTATCATTCCAGAGGCACTAGGTGTTCCCCCAATTAAGGTGATACCCAATTCAGCATTTTGGGATCCTTGATGTCCGGGAATCATGTTAGTGAAAGCGAGACGGTAGCTGAGATTATGGCCGTAGGAAAGCGAATCGATGAGATTGTTGATAGTTTGATATTGATTTTGCAATAGCAACCAGTCGATTCGAGCGACGTAATGAAATGAGGTGGACTGAGAGTAGAAAAGAGAATTTGAAAGCATGCCACGAGTGAATTGGATAAGATGTTCAATGCTCGTTGGTTGGTTGGGGATGAGAATGACTTCTATTCGCTGAGGAACAGTGTTAGAGGAAACACGATCAAGGAGCACACCTCCGCGGTCACAGAAGTTTCGAATGCGAATACTTTCATTGTCCTCTAGATAGTAGAGGGGCATAACCAGCCCAGAGGTGTGGTTATTTCGTTAGCGATGGACTCGAACATATTATATATAAAATACGATTGAAAGGCACATGATGATGTTTCAGATGCTTTTATTCGTGCTTATGTCATATTTTTCGATTAAGCATGTTTCATCACATCTCCGGTATTGTTATGCATCCTCATAGTTCGTCCGTTGCTGCGAACTGATTTTTTTTCCTAGCTGCCGAAGCTGGTTTCCCCACACGTCCTTTATCGTCTAATACTACTACGACCAAGTCGTCTAAACTTCAAATACAAATACCTCCGAACAAAGGACTCAATGACCATGAATCACCATCTCCCACCCCATTCCCCGAACCTGAGAGTGCCCCAATTCATCCGTTTTCTCACTCTACCGCAAAACTTGAACTCGTTCCTCCATCAACTGCTGGTCTGAGTGGTATTGACATAGAGGAAGAAGCACAGCTTTATGGCGAATTACAAAGGACGGCAAATTGGAGCTTCCTCCTGTGAATAATCCAAATATCGTCCTTCATTCTCTTGGATGCTGAATTAGTTCTCAGGCTCCCTCGCTTGATCGTTGGAGGCTTCGTCGAATCTCCTCCCCTCCTCCACCTTCTATCTTATCAAGTGATATATTCATTGCGGATAACACCGGTCTATCAAGATCGATGTCTTTTGCTCAAGATGTTTGTATCACAGGATGGTCTTGCGTTGGTGATGCACCGCCTGCAGGCGCCGGTTTCAAGAAGAGTTTACAAGCTGCTGCCCACGGTAGCAGCAGCGCTTACATGGTATGTCCTTTTTCGACCTTCGTTTTAGCTAATTTTCCCTTTTTTGGGTCTTCTAGTATACGATTGTGTTATCACCACCAAAGAGGCCAGTTCTATTCTCTGACCACCATGTATTACCAACTCGTACACAAGCAGAGGACAACCATCTACGCTCTCAAACGGTACACGTCTTTTGTCAAACTTGATAATGCCCTTCGGAGAAGTCTGCCAGTGTGTGATCATCTCTTGTTGTCCTTTCCCGCTTATTCTGACTCGTTCAGCAACACCTCGTGCCTTCAATTCCGCTACTACCCGCCAAAAATCCTCTGGCCCGTTTCCGCCCTGCTTTCCTCGATAGACGTCGTTGACTATTACAATATTGGTTGGCTAGTATTTTACTTCATCCCGAAATTGGCGGTGTCGACGTCGTCAAGAAATGGGTCATCAACTGAAGAGGGCAAAACCGAAACAACATAGCCTTTGGCTGTGTCAATTTTTACTCATTCATGGCTTCCAGTATCCAAGATGGTGGGAGTGATAATCGCCAAAACACAGTTACACATGGTCGATAGCTCCTATGCTATTGAATTGGTTCCATGATACACATCATCGGAGGTGTCCGCGGCACGCTCAAACAAGTCCCCGTACATGTTGCAATTGTGGAAAACTGATGGAGTTGAGGGAGTCAGATAAAGTGACTATGTTT
>Ga0153949_1000592_pt1 | contig 12679 bp, 14 predicted proteins | sample TSNJ033MetaG_FD_104705 | JGI IMG/M metagenome (GOLD analysis project Ga0153949, IMG submission 104705) | Attine ant fungus gardens microbial communities from New Jersey, USA - TSNJ033 MetaG | ecosystem: Host-associated > Fungi > Mycelium > Unclassified | place: USA: New Jersey, Wharton State... | reverse complement strand
GACTACCTTGACCGCTTTCTCCATCTTCCCCTTTGGAACGACCATGGTCACTATGCCGCCCACCACCGCCGCCACACATATGGAAAATGCCCACACTTTCACATCACTCATGCCGCTCCTCCCTTCCCAATCAGCAGTACCATGGATGTACTGACGATCAGCAGCACCCCGGAGCTAATCAATATGGAACACAGCAATGAAAGAGCCCCCGCAATGGACCGGAGCAGTTTGGAGATCATCGAAACGGAAAACAAGTCGGAAGCGACAGCGGCCAAGCTGAGGATGCCTACCCAAAGCAGGCATTCCAACAGTGTCGGCAAAAAGATAAACAGCGCGCTGACTATACCGAATACTCCCACTACGTTTCGAAGCAATCCCAGGCAACCTTGTACTGTTGCTACGGCGTCGGACAAGGCGCTTCCCACCACAGGGACGAAACTGCCGACAATAAATTTTCCCGCCTTAGCGGTAACCGTATCCGCCGAGGAGGTGATCATTGTTTGTGCGCTGAGGAGGGCAATAAAGATGGTAATGACAAATCCCAGTATCCAGGAAGCCACCTTTTTAATCCCCTTTGCCGCCTCTTCAAGGTTTAGGTTTGGAGAGATGGCTGATATAATGCTAAAAGCCAAATAAATAGTGACCAACGGCACAATAATGGTGGAGCTGATGTTGGACACCACCTGAGTCACGCTGTACATGACCACACTGTATGTCGAGCTTGTGGCAATCTGTCCTCCTGATAACATTATGCCTGCCAACACCGGAATCAGCGCTGTGATAAAATTGGTACCGTTTTGTATGGCCTCGACCACCCTAGTCACTGTACTCAATATAGGCGTCACAACGATTGCGGCAAGGCATAACAGGGAAATCAGATGAAACACCTGCGCCACAGACTGGCCCGAAAAGTGGTCCTTAAACAAATCCATCAGCACAGAGATAAAAATTACTCCGATAATGGCAAATAAAACCTGCCCCATACTCCGGAAATAATCCAGAGCCATTTTACCTACAAGTGAAAGGACTTCCCCCACATTCATATTTAAAATTGTAGAGAGGGAGAGCTCATCAAAACCCAGCTCCCGCAAATATCTTTGGGTTTCACTGGGGATATGTTCGTAAAGGTCATCGGCGCCGCTGGCATTCATCTGCTCATTGAGAATATTTTCGATGGTACTGCCCACTGCACCGTCCTCACCTGCGCCGTCCTCGGCATGGACTGCGATGCCGCTGACAAATAGAATAAGAACTGTGGCAATTCCGACGATCCCGTATTTTATACATCTCTTTTTCATAACTGTCCTCCCAGTAGGGCGGTTTTAGAAAAGGAATCCAACACTGGCGATGCGCCATTTAGAACCTGCTTCATCCAATTCATTTTTCCCGGGCTATTTTTAAAACTACATTAACTGCGGAATATGAGCTGGTAGATAATTTGCAATAACTGCTCAAACAGAGGCAACGCTTGCAACAAAATGGCAATCTTTCCCACCAGCTCCACCTTAGAGGCGATGGCTGAGTGGCCGGAATCGTTGCAGACATCGCTGGTCAGCTGCGTCACCAGACATAATCCCAAGGCTTTCATCAAAATCATAGCGTAATCAGAAGGGAGGCTTGTTTGTGAAAACATATCCATCATCGAAGTAAATACCGGCAGCGCCTGTACCAACGCGTATCCAAAAATAAGGACTCCAGTCAGAATAGAAATCATCATTTGGTATTCGGGCTTGTACTCTTTGAGCACTACCGCAATAATGCAGGCCACAATAGCGAATCCCGCAACCGACAACAGATTCATAGTCATCCCTCTTCTTATATATGCATTCCCAAGCCTTACAAACCAAATAGGTTCTTGACCGTATCAAAGAGCCGGCTGATCTCGCCGATAATCATCATCAGTACGACAATAAGCCCAGCCAACGTCGTCATCATGGCCTGTTCCTCCCTGCCAGCCCTGATTAAAACCTGGTTGAGCACCGCAACAATAATGCCAATGGCAGCAATCTTAAAAATCAAATCCACATCCATGGAGCTGACACTTCCCTTCTTCCTAGACGATCACAATGGCAAGCGCCATCCCGGCAAACAACCCTACCCGCTGATAGACCATTCCACTGCTCCTATACTCCTCCCGCGCCTCTGTCAGACAGCTTTCAACGGTCTTTTGGAATAGCCACAGGGTTTTTAGCTGCCCATCTAAATCGGTGCTTCCCAGCTCTTGTTCCAGGCCGGCCAGGTACTTGAAATCCTCACCTTTGAGGTGCATCATGTCCTTTGATTGATTTAGGGCGGCGCGATAGGCGACGGGAAAAGATACGCCTCCCTTCATCTGCAAAGCGCAGTTCTTGATAAATGGTAGCTCCTTCAATTGAGAGGATTCACTCAATTGTTCAAATAGTTCTGGCAAGGGGAGCCCTTGATAGCGGATATATGTGGCCATCTGCTCACCCATGGCCAAAATGGCCTCCAGCTCTCTGACCCTATATTTCAACTTCAATGAAAGGGCGTGTCCAGCTAAAAATCCCGCGCCAACAATCATAATCGCGCCCAACCATCTAATCATACAGGTCACTTACCTTGTAATACCCGGCCACCTGACCCGGCATTTTGGCATTTTTCAGTAAAACAATGTCGGTAAAGGCCCCCGTTTCTAAAAGTGATTTGCTTTGCGGCCTCTTCAACAATTCATCTGTGGAATGGGCATGGATGGAGGATATAATGGGAACACCGGCATTGAGGCCCGCTATTACAGCTTCAACCTCATCTCTAGTACCAATCTCGTCACAGAGAATTACGTCCGGTGAAAGGCATCTGATAGCGATTTGTATCCCTTCATCCTTGGGATAATTGTCCAGGATATCGCAGGAGCAGCCTAGATGATTGCCAGCCTGTCCCGCATAGACCGCTCCCAACTCCCCCCGCTCATCCACCACTACCACCTTAATGGCCCTGCCCAATATTCCATTGGAAAGCTGCCGGGCAATGTCCCTCAGGATGGTGGTTTTCCCTGATGATGGGGCGCCTACAATCAACGTACCCGTGGGATTCTCCTTATATAAAGCCTTGATAATGGGGTCGGCGGAACCGTTAACCTCTCTGGCAATGCGAATATTGATGCTGCTGACGTTGCGCACATTTACGATCTGCCCCTTTTCAAGGACTGCCGTTCCCCCAAGGCCAATTCTATGGCCATTTTTAATGGTGATAAATCCATTGCGGATTTCATGTTGATGGCTGTAAACGGAATATCCACACACCAATCGGAAACATTCCCCCAAATGGTATTTGGTGGAAATTACACTGTTGCCGGAGGGGAATTTCTCCACCTCTCCGGTTTTTGAGAGATACCCCACTCCGTCACTTGTCGAAAAGGCAATGGGACTCTCCGTCCTCAACCGGATTTCATGAACATTTTCTTTGCTGGATGGAGCCAGCGATGACAAAAAGGTCCGCAAGTCCTCCGGCAAAATTGTCAAAACATCATCAAAGCGATCCATATTCTACACTTCCTTATAAGCTGTTAAAATGGTCCATGTTGCTGTACTAAATATGTATGAACGCTTGTCCCCTTTTAGAACGCACCAATAAAAAAAGCCCTCCAGCCCAGATTGGGCCAAGGATCTGTGACCATTTGTATATTTCACCGGGCAGTTTGCAAGAATAACTGGCGCCGGTTTTCTTCATTCTTTTTTGAGGCCAATGCCGTCTTTACCCTACCTTGCTAACGCATTAGAGGATTGACAAACCTGTAAATAAATGCTATTTTATAGTAGAACAAAGCAGTGAGGCTTTTACTGTTATTGTTCTTTTTTAATAATGAGGAGGAAATATAGAATGAAGAGGATATTAGGCGTACTGCTGAGCATGATATTGATCCTGTCTTTTGCGGCTTGTGGCAGCGATAGTAAAGGCAGCGGCGATTCATCGCTTACTATAAAGGAAGGTACCTTGATGGTCGGCATGGAAATCGGTTATCCGCCTATGGAATACCTGGATGCCGATGGCGTAACTCCTATTGGATTTGATGTGGAAGTAGCCTATGCGCTGGGCGAGAAGCTGGGTCTTGAGGTTGAATTGGTGGACACCGCCTGGGACGGCATATTCAGCTCATTGGATTCAAACCGTTACGACTGCATTATTTCCTCTGTAAGCATTAACGAATCAAGGCAACAAAACTATAATCTGACCAATCCATATGTCGCCAATAAAATTGTCATTGTCACTATGAGGGATAGCGGCATCACTTCTCCAGACGACTTGGCTGGACTTCGCGTGGCAACGCAAACTGAAACTACCGCGGATGAATATGTGCGGGAATTGCAGAACGGCGGCTTGGAAATAGGCGATTACTTTGTTTATGACCAGGTAATTCAGTGTTTCGATGAACTGCTGTTGGGCCGTATTGACGCCGTGGTCGTGGACAGCGTAGTAGCCACCTATTATATAGGCAGCGACTCTGATAAAATCGAAGTGGTTTGGGAAAGCAGCGAAACTGAACCTTTGGGCATCTGCCTGAAAAAGGGCAATGATGAATTAACGGCATTGATCGAAGAGGCCATTGATACTCTATACGCTGACGGCACCATTGGCGCGTTGGCGGAAAAGCATTTTGGTTCAAACCTCTCTGAGGGCGTCCGTTAAATTTACTGTGTAATAATATATTGAAATGGGCTCCATTCATTGCTATACTAAGGTTTATGAATGGAGCCTTATTTATTCCCATGAATAGAGTAAATCTGGAAAGTAGGAAGTTATGTGGATAAACTCAGACAAATGGCGGAATGGCTGCCTCCTTTGATAGACGCGTCGAAAATTACGCTGTCATTAGCCGTAATTTCAGTGGTGATCGGCCTTGTTTTAGGTGTTTTTATCGCATTGGGAAGGATTTCAAAGGCGAAGCTTCTCTCTAAATTATGCGGTATTTATATCTTTATCTTTCGCGGCACCCCATTGCTGATGCAGTTATTCTTTGTCTATTACGCCCTGCCGCTGGCCATCCCGGCTTTTACCATAAACAATAGGTTTCTTGCAGCATGTATTGCCTTTTCCCTCAACTCGGCTGCTTACCAGGCAGAGATAATCCGCGCGGCCATTCAATCCATCGATTCCGGCCAGATGGAAGCTGCTAAGGCTTTAGGTTTAACATATGGACAAGCTATGCGTTTAATCATTATTCCCCAATCCATTAAACGCTTGATCCCTCCAGTAGGCAACGAATTTATAATGGTACTCAAGGATACATCGCTGGTCTCCACCATCGCCTTGGTGGATCTGATGAAGCGCACCAGCCAGATTCAATCCTCAGCTTCCACAGCCCTGGTATATGTGCCCGCCGCATGTATTTATCTTCTCTTTACCGCTGCCTTCACCTATCTGTTCAATTATCTTGAAAAGCGTTATTCAATTTACGAATAGGAGGCCAAAAAAAATGTCATTTATAAAAACTGCTGATATATGTAAAGATTTTGGCCCTTTAAAGGTATTGCAGAATGTGTCCATATCGGTGGAACAGGGAGAGGTAGTTTGTATCATTGGTCCTTCCGGTGCAGGGAAATCCACCTTTTTGCGGGCTCTAAATCACCTTGAAAAAATAACCTCCGGTCAAATCTATATCGAAGATAAGCTGCTGGATGACAGGAAAAATGGAACAAACCACTCCCCCCTTACCAAGAAGGAGAAAAATGAAATTCTTTTGGAGATGGGGATGGTCTTTCAGCGTTTCAATCTGTTTCCTCACAAAACAGTGTTGGAGAATGTAATGCTTGCGCCTGTACAGGTTCGCAAGATTCCCAAAGAGAAGGCGAAGGAAAAAGCTAAAGCCATGATTGACATGGTGGGTTTGTCTGATAAAATTGACGCTTACCCCTCCAAGCTTTCCGGTGGGCAGCAACAGCGTGTGGCCATTGCAAGAGCTCTTGCAATGGAGCCCAAAATTATGCTTTTTGATGAACCCACTTCTGCCCTGGACCCGGAATTGGTGGGAGAGGTTTTAAGTGTTATTAAACGTTTGGCTGCGGATGGGATGACGATGTTGATTGTTACTCATGAAATTGGATTTGCCAAAGATGTAGCCGATAAAATTGTCTTTATGTATGACGGTATCATTTTAGAGGAGGGTCCGCCCGCCGCATTGTTTACCCAGCCCAAACATGAACGCACGCGCGCATTTTTACAGGCGGTTTTATGAATAAACCGTCTGCCCAAATAAATAGGCACCAAATTCTCGCTTCCCTAGGACTGATTTTAACCACAGTAATATGGGGAAGTGGTTTTGTAGTGATGAAAAACTCTCTTAACATTATTTCTCCGATCTATCTAATGGCTTTTCGCTTTTCGATTGCCAGTATGGCCATGGCAATTTTCTTCTTCCCAAAATGTAAGCAGATTGGCAAGAAGGATTGGGCCCCGGGAATTATTTTGGGTGGATGGCTTTGTATAAGCTATATCTTGCAAACATATGGATTAAAACATACAACCGCCAGCAACAACGCTTTTATCACTACCTTTTATGTGATCCTAGTTCCATTTTTAGATTGGCTCATCAATAAATATCCTATTAAACGCAATAATATTGTCGCCGCTTCGATTGCGCTGGTTGGCATTGGTTTTCTTTCCCTTGACGGCTCCTTTACATTGCAGCTTGGGGATGGCTTGACACTGCTATGTAGTTTAACCTTTGCCGTCCATATTATATTTATAGAACGGTACACACGAAAACATGATCCCATTATTATGACCATCATTCAAATGTTTTCAGCGGCAGTGATCTGCTGGATATGCGGTCCTATCTTTGAAGGACCCTTGCAGTTTGCAGCCTTTTCTCCATCCTTGGCATTTGGTCTATTATACCTGGGGCTATTTGGTACAATGCTTTGCTTTTTATTTCAAACAGTTGGGCAGAAGTATTTGTCCGCCTCTACTGCTTCGTTATTGCTGTCCTTGGAATGTGTTTTTGGCGCAGTATTTTCCATTATTTTTTTGAATGATCCCATTACAGTACAAATCATTATTGGATTTATTTTAGTTTTTGGAGCTGTATTTTGCTCCCAGATCAGATTATAAGGAAACTATTCATACTATGTCTACGACGAATAATAAAGGAAAACGGCGGCATAGCCATCATAACTTGAACATTGTTAAAAAAGTTGCGAAAATGTTTTAGCCCCGTTATTTTTCCTTTTGATTTTTTTCATATGTTTGTCTAAAAATGAACGCATAATCTTGCAATCTGCCTGGATGCATGCTATTATATAAATAAATATATCCATACAATTTTGCTTTCACGGTACCACTATATGTTGGCATTGTATACTGTAAAGTACAGGCATTTTTCAGTTGTGGAAAGTGCCTGTTTTGTCATTAATTTGATGTCCACTTGAACTTCCCAAGGCATTAACGTCATTGTACATCATTCAATAAACCGTGTATTGATCCAGGATATCCGGTAGACTTAATTTTATTCAGGAGTGAGGCTATGAGTGTACGGAAAATCAATGCGAAAGTGGACTTTTCCGGAATGGAATACAGCCTGAGAACTGTTCTTGAGCAGATGGATAAATCTGAGCTCGTCGATCTGCTTTTTGAACTGAGCTCCTCTTATGAAAACGTTAACAACCACCTCAAAATTAAATTCTCTCAAGGTGAAGAGGAAGTAGCTCTCTGCTCCCAGGTGATGCGGGGATATATTAAAGAGGCCAGCCGTGAAGGCAGAATTAATTCTGAAAATGTGGCCCGCGCCGCCAGTGGTGGTGAGCAGGTTCTGCTCAATGCTACCCAGAGGCTGGCAACCGGAGATCATTTGCAGTCAACCGCCCTATGTGTCGCTATACTGTCCCTTTATGTGCCCTTGCTTGAGCAATGTGACGATTCAGAGGGTACCATTGGTTTTTTAGTCGACCGGTGCATTAGCTGTATTAGCAGCGCCACCACCCAAGCTGTCAAGGCAAAGGCGGGCAGCAGTGAAAAAAGCAAGCTCTTTTCCATCATCTCCACACAGGCTATGGAGGATTGGTATGATGGATGGATTGATTGGCGGGCCGATTTATTCTATGCCTGTATCTGTCTCTGCGGGGAGTCCTCCATTCATCAGGCCCTGACAGAAACGATTGACCGGATTATTGAGGAGGCTCCAGACAACAGATGGCATAAGCTTTATGTAGCCAAAAAGCTCAAGGAGATCTCTTACTTAGTCATCAAAACCTTTGATGGGGATGCTGCGGCTGACAAATTTATCGCGGATCATTTGGAGTATGACAATTTCAGAGAGATTGCCATTAAAAACGCTATGAACAAAAAACGGTTTAACCAAGTAGTGGAGCTTTGTACCCAACAGGGAGACTTCCCCTCCAATCGTTGGAAGGAGTACCTCTACAGGGCATATCAGGAGCTTGGTGATATTCATAACCAACGTAAAGTGGCGGAGGACCTTGTACTCTCTGGCAATGGAAAGTATTATTCCAAATTAAAAAACCTCTACCTCCCTGAGGAGTGGAGCGACCAACGGGAATTGCTTCTCATGGTGTTTGAGGAATCTGACAACCCTCCCCCCATTTACATGGAAATTCTATCCAAAGAAAAGCTGGACGGCCGTCTAGTAGCCTATTTTAAAACCCATTTGGCTAACATTTTAGAGGGCTACACTTATTTTAACGGACGCAGTTCAGATAAAGTAGAGGAATTATTCTGTGATTATATCCGTACATTGGCCCGAAATTCAACTGACATTGATACTTGGAAACAAGTGGATGCGGCCTTATCTGCTTTTCGCACTGCCTGCGGCTTGAAGCCGGCGCAAAAAATGGCGGATGCCCTATATGCCATTTATCCGGAATGGACCACCTATATCAATTCCAACCGGTAATCCTGAAATATGACTAGGTGATGATATGCGAATTGAACTGCCGCAACAAGTAGAAAAAGCCATTGCATTGCTGGAAGCCCAAGGGCACGCCGCCCATATTGTGGGAGGATGCGTCCGCGATTGCTTAATGGGCAGGACGCCTAAAGATTGGGATATCTGCACTTCGGCCCTGCCGGCTGAGACACGTATCTGCTTAGCCGTTGCCGGATATCCTATAATTGACACTGGGTTAAAGCATGGTACTGTGACAGCTATTATTGAAAAAATGCCTCTGGAAATAACCACATATAGAAAAGACGGTGTGTATTCCGACAACAGAAGGCCTGATTCGGTCTGCTTTGTCAACAGCTTATCCGAAGACCTGTCCCGCCGTGACTTTACAATAAACGCCATAGCTTATCATCCATCAGAAGGATTAACAGATCCTTTTGGTGGAAAAGAGGACATTGCCAACAGACGTCTCCGCTGTATTGGCGACCCCAATAAGCGCTTTCAGGAAGATGGATTGCGCATAGTAAGGCTCTTCCGTTTTGCATCTGTATTGGAATTTGATATTGATCCCGCAACGTTTCAGGGCGCCGCATCAAAGAGAGCTCTTTTGCAGAATATCGCCAATGAGCGGATTCAATCAGAGTTCAATCAATTATTGACTGCTATTAATCCCATTCCCAGCCTTCGGCAAATGATTGCCAGCGGCATCCTGTTCGAGTTTATGCCTGAGTTTAAAGCTGCCGTTGGATTTGATCAAAATAACCGCCATCACGCCATGACTGTGGATGAACACATCCTTTGTGCTATTGCCCACTCCCCTGTTGATTTAACAGTGCGATTAACCTTACTCTTTCATGACCTTGGCAAACCATCCACTTATACAGTGGATGACGCCGGTAAGGGACATTTTTATGGTCACGCTCAAATTAGCGGACATATTGCCAGGGAAATAATGGATAGGCTAAAATATAATAACATCACTAAGGACATAGTGCTCAAGCTGGTTAGGCACCATGATGATGAGATATTCTCTCAGTATGCTTTAAAGAAAATGATAAACCGCTTGGGCATAGATCTCACGCGAAAGCTCATTCAAGTAAAACGCGCCGATAATCTAGCCCAAGCCCCCCAATATATACCTCAACGCCAAAGTCAATTGGATGAGGCTGAGAGTAGCTTAGAAGCGATTCTTCGTCAAAAACAATGCCTTTCACTCCAAGATTTAGCGGTTGACGGTGAGGATATAATGGAGTTGGGCTTCGAAGGGCCTATTATCGGCAAGATCCTAAACTATTTACTAAATAAGGTTCTGGAAGATAACGACCTAAATAAGAAAGCAATATTGCTCCAGTATGCAGCTGCATATAAGAATAATCTATAAATTCTCTGTGGCATTTGTGTGTGCATATGACTGCACCGTTGGACACCTGGGGGCGGTTGCATTAAGACATTAGCGGCGGAGAAATTGGACACCCTCGGCGGACGGATTGGACATTGACGTAATAAAACAGCACATGGTACACTCAAGCTGCTTTTACTCATTCGGAGGATAGGGCAAAGCCGGAAAGCAACCCGAGCGTCGGATGAGGTTTAGCAGGGAGAGTTACACCGAAAGGCGTTGCTCTTTTTGAATGAGGTCACTCTCCCTGGGAAACCAAAGCGTTAAACTCCGGAGGTTCGGGGCAGCGCCCCGATGGGCGAAGCCCTTAATGAGCCGCAAGGCCCTTACGCTGGCGCATGGAGACGGAATCTTCCCGGTTGTGCTTGGCGATGACGATGCGGTAGGAATCGTGGATAATTCGGCCGCAGATAGCGTCGGCAAGGGTGGACTCACCGATTTTCTGATGCCATCCGCCAATGTCGAACTGGGAACAGAAGATGGTGGAAGCCTTTTTATAACAGGCCTCAGCAATCTCAAGCAAGTCCCGGGCCTCCGTATCCTTGAGCGGATACAGCAATCATTCCAACCAGAATCTGCACCCCAAAGGATAAGGTCGCGGTGGAAGGCGTGGTAGGAATTGTATCTGTCTTCATCCTGGCGGCTATCCGCAATCAGAAGTTTTTCACGTTACGGGAATTAAACGAGGTGATCAGGGAGCGACTCCATGCCTTGAACCACAAGCCGTTTCAGAAAAAGAATGCGCGTTACGCCGCCGAAAAAGTTGTATGCGTTTACATGGGCTGTAATCCATACCGGAACGATTTAGCGTAGTCCCGTTTGATTTTCCGCTTGTGCCACGCTTTTGTAATCGGGTTCGCCTCCGCAAGCTCCGGGTCAAGCCGTAAACTGCGCTCATAAAGCGCGTTGACGTTGGCTTTGGCGGCAGCGCGGTATGGACGGAATTTCATATGCTTATATCCCGTGCCGATTTTCCGCGCCGCGCCCTCTGCCCGACGTTCCGCAAAGTGCGCCGCTTCAATGCCTGTGTTGTCGGATTTCCTAACCTCGCTATGGACGGCAAGCGCGGCCTCGCGCCCCGGACGGTCAAGCGCGTGTTTTAACTTCCCGTTTGGCGGCTTGTCGCGCTCTATGGACAAAACTTTTTCTTTGGGTATCTTCGCCCGCGCCGCCCGTGGCCTTGTTTACCTCAACCGCGCCGCCGCGGGTCATTTGTTGCGTGATTTTGTCTGGTGCATTTAACTCTTTCTAATGTTCGTCACCTCCTGTTTTTGGGCATAAGAAAAGCGCCGCCAATAGCGACGCTTTTCACAACAATGTTTAGCCTGTGCATAAATCAAACACAACTATTCGTACCATTACATGATTTGTGTTTTCATTACTTTTTTTAAACTCGCATAGCCACTCATTATGGCTTAATGCCATGTTTTTTTGACACAAGGTCGCGGATTTTTTCAAAGGTCTGCCGGCTGATGACATGCTCAATCTCAATGCGGCAGGCGTCCTCCGCGGCGGTTTTTTCATCTACTCCAAGGGAAATCAAACAGCCCGTAAGAAGCGTGTGCCGCTCGTACATTGTTTCGGCTATTTCCTGGCCGCTTTCGATCAGCGTGATGTAGCCGTCCGCATCCATATGGATGTAGCCGCTTTCCCGCAGCTTTTTCATGGCGACGCTCACGCTGGGTTTTGAGAATTCAAGCTCGTTTGCAATGTCAATGGAACGAACCAGTCCCAGTCTGTTCTTCAGGATCAGGATGGTTTCCAGATAGTTTTCCGCTGATTCATAGGTAGCACCTCCCACGCCGGATGATGACGCTATCGGTTTAGCGGCTAACGGCGCATTGGATTTGAATCCATATTAGCATAAACTAACCGACTTTTCAAACCACATTTTATAAAACTTTCATTCACCTATTGACAGAACAGGCTAGTGGCATTAAACTATAATCAAATGGTTAGTTTTCGCTAACCGATTTTATATCACTTGTGTTAGCCGTAACTAACACAAGGCGTAAGGAGGTAGTATGATGCCTTTGGCAATGGCAAAAACGAGCGAGGGCCATTCCATCAAAAAGGTAGGCGGGAAGGCTGAGACAAAACAGCATCTTGAAAACCTAGGTTTTGTCGTTGGCACGCCCGTTACGGTCATCACGGAAATCGGCGGCAATGTGATTATGAATATTAAGGAATCCCGCGTTGCTATTAGCCGTGAGATGGCAAACAAGATTATGGTCTGATAAAACTTAAGGCAGTCAAACCCCAGTATAGCCGGATACTCGATTTAAAACGGAGGTGGTAAAAATGACGGAAGCTGTTTTGTGGGCTGCGGGTGGCACAGGCTTTACATTTCTTATGACCACGCTGGGCGCGGCGCTGGTGTTCCTGTTCCGGCGTCAAATCAACGCAGGTGTGCAAAAGAAGGTACT
>Ga0153949_1000590_pt1 | contig 12685 bp, 8 predicted proteins | sample TSNJ033MetaG_FD_104705 | JGI IMG/M metagenome (GOLD analysis project Ga0153949, IMG submission 104705) | Attine ant fungus gardens microbial communities from New Jersey, USA - TSNJ033 MetaG | ecosystem: Host-associated > Fungi > Mycelium > Unclassified | place: USA: New Jersey, Wharton State... | reverse complement strand
TCGAAAGTGTTGCCGCCTATACCGAGGGATTTTGGAGGTGCGAGTGCGACGATGGGTGCGATGGGTGCGAGTGCGACGACAACTGCGACGACGAGGACAAAAACTCCGAGTCCGTTACCATCTAGTCAAGTTGATAAAGAAGTGTTTGAGAGTATAGCCAAGAACCAGTTGAGTGTGAGGTTTGAGATTACGATTGTCAAGGTATGTAGTATGTCTTTGTGGTGTGTTTCCTTTGTTGGTGTTTTTTTGGTACAGTTGATTAAGTGCTCTTTTTTCTTTTGTTTCTTGGGTTTTTTTGTTTTTTTTATAGGTCCCGTTGTTGCCGTTTTATGGGATACAGTTTAGGAGGACGAGTGGTGATGGATGGCAGTATCAGATGTTGGCGAGGAGGGTTGTGACGGAGTTGAAGTTGTAGGGTTGAAGGTTATTTAATTTTGTGGGGGGTTTTTAAGAAGATTTTGTGGGGGGGTTTTTAAGAAGAGGAGAGGGAAGGAGTGGGAGGGAGGAAGGAAGGAGTGAGTGATATGTGGGTGGTTGTGTTATAGATCTTTTTTTTTTCTTTCTCTTATGTTTACCGTTTTTAGTGGTTTTTCGTTTGTTTGTTTTTTTTTTTTTAAGAAAGTGGGTTGGGGGGTTTAATTTTAATGGGTTTTTTTTTCTGTCTCTCTCTCCCTCTCTCAGTGTGTGCATTTCTCTCAGTGTGTCTCTCAGTGTGTGTGTGTGTGCGTGCTCAGTGTGTGTGTGTGTGCGTGCTCAGTGAGGAGAAAGCATGAGGTTGCTTGTGCAGAATTTTTTTGGTTTTAAGAAAGCAAGAAGGAGTGAATTTGAAATAAAGGATAAAGGTATGTGATGTGTGGTTTATTCTGGGTGATGATGTGAGGCAAAAAGACGGGGGAGTTTCTAGAGATTGTTGTATAGGGAATTTTTTTTTCAGATCTGTTTGAGCTCACACTCTCTCCTAGGTGAATATACATGGTTTGTTGAGGTTTTCTGTGGATTTGGTTTGTTAGAGGATATGTATGGATTTTGAAGTTTGGAGATGCGTTGTTTTTGTCTTTGGTTTGTTGATTAAGTTGTTGAGCATTAACTTGGTTTGATGATAACCTCCAGATTTCATCACAGAACAATGTTTTTTTATCTCCTGCAGACTGTTGTTGTCTTTTTTTATTTATTTAATTCAGGACTGTTGTTGTCTCTCGACAAGTTTGCTTTTTTTGTACTTCATATTTGGTAGGTTTTGTGCGGGCGAGCACTTAATTTGAGATTGTTGTGGGAACACGCTGGTTTTTTATACTTGCTCGCTTCACGTACTTTGGTTTGATAAGTGGTTTGGAGATGGAAGTATTGTTGGTGCTATGATCGGCCCCCTTTATGTCTTCATATGGTAACCTGCGTAAGCTTATACGTTGTGGAGTGAGACCACGTCACAAAGTTATCCTAAAAGGTAGAGAATTACTACTGTTTAGAGGTATACTTCCGCATAGAGAACGCTTGCGTGGGTAGAAATGAGCGCAGTCATAGTGATGAGCATTGTGGTCGGGCTTTCTGTGGCTGAGGACTTACCCAGAACTGAAACAACTTATGAAACCAGACTAGAATTTTGATATGGAAAAGAGACATAGCGATGTACCCTGGTCTTATAATGGATGTAGTGTAATATCTAGGAGACAAGAGGTTGCTAAGGGGATGTTGGGAAAGGTAAAACAAAAAAATATCGAGGCTAGCTGCAAATTGCCTGAACAGGCCGAGGAGAGGAATTAGAAATAAATGGTTTCGGTGGGCTTGCTGCTATGATCCCTTTCCCTTTTGTTAAAAAAAAAAGAAATAAAGGAAAAATCGAGAAGGGTGAGAGAAAACGGCGAGAAAACAAGTCATCAAGTCGAGATTCGGGTGCCTTAATCCATCACGTGTAATAAATATCTTGTATACCTGAGTTCCCACTCTCATTGGCTTCGGCCCTTGTTTCTCTCTTCTCCTGCAACGCTCTCTCTTAAAGAAAAGACTTGTTCATTCGTTTTCTCTCACTCCCTCTTCCTTGTGGGTATACCTCTTTGTTTGAGTGTCTTCCTGGGCGCAGAGCGCTCGCTCTTTCTGCTATTGCTCTCATATGTCGCATCCTTGTGCTCGTATGGATATACCTGCAGCGCGCCCTAAACCAAGGCCACAGAACCCGTCGATTTCTGGTGCTTCACGTGAAACTGGGGCGTTTAGAACGTCCGTGTGGGAGACTGTGTTACAGCTCGGACTCGGTGTGAACCCAACCGTTGCGAATTGGATATTTGATAACCAACTCGCGGAGGAAGATGAGGTGCGCGCACAGTTTTCGTTTTTTTTCGCTAGTTTTGTATCCTTTTTTTTTGCTTTTGGCTTCTTGAATCTTCTGCCTGAGGTCATTTAATGTCGTGTGCCACGTATTTTGAACTGGCCAATGCTATGGACCCTGACAACGATCCACTGAATCACCTTTTTGTCCTTTACCAGGTTCCCATGTTTTTTTAGCCTTTTTTTGTCTTTATATCGTTTGTTTGTAGCTGTTCGTGGCTTCAGATATTGGAACCTGCTTTGTGCTTTCGCCTTGTGGCAGGAAAAACTCTGAGGTGTATCTAATAGACGCCTATCAAGGATTCTACGCTCTAATTCCTGCTTCTTTCACTTGGACTTCTCGGGCGATATGCACAATATGTGTGTGATTCATTGGGACCTCTCCTCTCCTGAATCCGTTTGGTCCTTGGTTATGAAACATAATTGCTTTTTGCTTCTAATGACCATTGCTTTCATTCTCTTTCAATTAATCTTATCAAGCCTGATTTAGAATTTGAACAATCGACTAATAGGCGCCATATTCATTTTTAGGATCAGGTACCCACTTCTCCGGACTTGACACATTTTGTTGAGTCCCCAGACTCATCTCCGCTCTCGGGCCGATACCCGCTCACGCCGTCATCCTCGTGTCCGCCAATTCAATCGAGTGATAATGCCTATGGCCAGAAGAACCATGAAAATGTTCATTCCCAGTACCCCCAGTCTACCAATACCATCTCCCTTGCGATACCCTCTGAGTCCCAGTGCTTTATACCTCTAGCTTCTGATGATGTCCATGTTCCACGTCCTGCAATACCTGCCACACCCGAAAAGCAAAGCGCAAATTGCGACAGCTATGAACCCGACAGTGTGTCAACGAGAAACTCACAGCGTAAAAATGGCAAGAAAGATAAAGGGAGAAAAATGGAGACTGTTCCTCCCGTCCCTTCCTATGCGCCTGATTCCAGCGCGGATAGTTTCTTGACCATTGAATCTACCTCGGAGTCCACATTTGATTTCAGTATTTTGCGGAGACGTGTACAGCCGTCTCGCAAAGCTCCTTCGGGCCCTAGCTCTATGTCAGCGTCTCCCTCATTTGACTCTCCTGGGTACGAGACAGATGGAGGCAAGAAATTAAAGAAGAAGAAAAGTGGAGGTCATGATAAGGACATAAAGAAGGCAAAGAGTTTGTTCTTCAGGTTGGGGAACAAATCATCCAAGGGTGATCTGGGCAAGGAAAGCTCAAAATCCGTTGCCTTGCAAATGAACCCGCCATCTTTGCCTAAAGCTGAACGTTTCGTGACCGCTCTGAACAAGGAAACTGGCGCGCCGATGATTGCTTTAGGCACTGATCAGTCGTCAGCTGAGGCTTCATCCCCTGGCTCTGGACTTGGGATCGACCTACAGTTAAGATTGTCTGGCGAATTGTTTTCAGCTCCAGCTCCATGCATTTCTTCGTCTCCTCAGTCGAAAGTGCCTGTTCACTCAGGAACCCTAGGTTCTGCCATATCTTCTCCGATAAGTCAGGCACAAAATACACTTCTCCCTACCTTGACCGTTCCGACTCCGCAAAAGTCTTCTTCATCTTCATTTCCCTCGTCGCCGATCCCCAACGTCCCTGGGCCAGATTCAGCTCCCATGGTAGCAAATAATCGTACATCAACATCCACCAATACCACGAATGCACTATCCTATTCTACAGGTGCTGCACGAAGTTCTATGGCGACGTCTATATCGACTTCTCAATCACATGCTGCTAAACCTGGGATGCTTAGCCGCCGGTCATCCAATACTGGTTCTCCTGCCCTGCCGATTCCGAGCGTATCGTCTGGGCTTTCTTCATTCCACCTGCTGCCAAATAAGAGACGGGTCTTACCTTTCATAGGCACGCAGAAATTAAGGTATAGTGCCTCAAGTAGCGATAGTCTCGAAAAGGAGAAGGAACGGAAGAGGGAAATGGGAAAGGAACGTGAGAGAGAGAGGGAGACGAAGAAACCTCTGATTTCATTACCTTTGACCCGTGATAGCGATAAAGCATCCGGATTCACTGCTCTGGCGCGTGAACCGTCCGTGAATCTACCAAGACTGAGCATTCCAGATCTATCCCTGTCAATCAAATTGGATGGGTCTCCCGTCAAACCGAGCGTGGAATCTGGCTCTGGATGCCCCTTCCCGCTGCCTTCCCTTTCAACCAGTCCAAATGGTCTCCAGTTTTCTCCCGGTCTTTCGAGACAAGTATCTCTTCCGAAATCACAATCTCCATCCAATACTCTTCGGCCTGATGACACCTTTGGCCCAATGGCTGGGTCCATGCCAACGATATCTTCCGGTCGTACTTCGCCTATGTTTCACAGTCATGGTATTGATGGTATTGGATCTCCACCATCTGGAAGTCGCCTTTCAGGACCACCCAGCTTACCAAATGTTTCCACTCACTACAACATACCCTCACTTGATCCGCCTCCTCCAAGCCCTTTATCCGATGTTCCTATCGATGAAACATCGGTACCCTGCTCCAGTGGATCCCGTCACTTAGCCGTGGATGTAGGTACTGCAAGAACGATTGACTCATCATTACCGTCACCTGTGCTAGGGTCTTCGCCTCCTTATGCTGCCATTGGCAATACCAAAACTCAGCGTTCAGCGTTCAGCAATCTATCTGCGGCTGCTGGGAACGCACTGAGAGCAAAAGTACAGAGGAGACCAAATCAGCAAGGTGGATTCTCTAAATCATTTACAAATGGCGCTACAAGTCCGACAACTGACTCCAGCCCTATTTCAATTGTACCCCCGTCGACAATTTATAACATGCCGGGTCCTATCAAGAGGCAAAGCACTCGTGGTCATGAGTCACTTTTCCCTTTACCTTCAAGTCCAAGCCATACTCCCACCAACAACAACATTTCGCGAGCGATGTTCTCCAGATCTGCGCGGGAGAAGAGCAGCGATTCGAGGTGGCAGAATACTTATGTAGATGATGGAGAAAATATACAGGATGACGTGTTTGCAAGGTCCAGGGGATCGACGATTCGCGATTTGACGAAAGGTTTTGATGTCATTCCTACGAAAAGAAGTTACATGGCTGTCCAGCATGCCACTGAGAATGCACTTTCGCACTCGTCAACTATTGTCGATGATTCGAGGTATGATGGTTTCGCAGTTGAGGAATATTATGGGCGTAGAGATACAAACTATGGTGGTGCCTTGACTCCTATCCCAGGTGTCTATGATGACTATGATCCAGAAGACGCCTCTCATTATCCCGAGGACGAGATGTCAATCCGTCATTCGCGCCTCCGCCGATCAACAGTTTATATATCTGATGAGGAAGAGGGCGGGAGCAACAATGGACATGGGTATGATAACAGCAAAAATCGCAGGAGATATAGTGACAGTATCTACAGTCGCGCGAGCTTCCTCGATACAGAGAAAAGTGGTGAAATGCGGCAACGATTCCTCAAACATGTTGAGGCTATGTTGAATGAGCGCGGACGACCGACTTGTGCGATTCCTCCTGTACCGCGGCTGCCTGAAGAATTTGTGGCGGAGCATAAGCGTGCAGCTGCCGCCGCCAGGAAGGAGTATATAATGAAGAATACTATTGGAACCGGTTTAAGGAAGGTTCCTGTTGGTTCTGGTCGGTGATTCACCCTCTTGGCCTTGTTGATTTGTGTCGCTAGCCGATTATCTTGAAAATATCTACTCAGTCGAAATCATTCTTTTGATGCTTCTATCTTATTATGTCATTATATTCATTTCTTGTCAGCCTGACTGCGTGATATCTTGTTCGATTCACTCTAGCTGTGCTTATGTACCCAAGTCTAGGTTCTATATTTAGTGGGAGATGAGTGTAGGGCAGCAAGTGCAGCTGCAAACTTGAGATTTTGCAGTACAACAAGGAGGCTGTTAGTTTTCTCAAGTTCTTGTAAGGTTTGGCAGCCTATTAGCCTTGAAGACAGATAAGAGAAAGCATATAGAAAATATTATCAAGGACAATTGTTGAGGCACAACTTTTGATGGTACAGCAACGCACATAGATTTGTCAGAAAATATGTCTTCACTCAATCGCACAATTGATAGTAGGAACGATGCACATGTGTTCTGACCTAGTTAGATCTCAGCCCTATACCTGATGATGTGCTATGGATCGACCAGAGAAAACAATAGACCTTTTTTTTCAAGTTGTCAGTCGTCAATGAACCAACTCGCCTTTGCTTCAATCCAGTGGACAGAGTCAATCACTAACTAACTCCCTATCTTACATATTCGTTTATTGCCTCCAACCCTGCACAGCTTTTAGTCTTGCGGAACTGCAACGGTAATTAACCTACTATATTGCAGGACGAGTACATGCATGGTGGATGGGCCCTAGGCAACGATAATGCTGACGGCTAGCATAGTTCTAGAACGCAAAGATATGTACGAGGTGTCCAGACTGGAGAAACTCAAATACAAGTAAGTACATTTGCGATTCCAATGCTGCTGTGACGGAGCAATAACGAGTGATACATCGGAACAATTATCGTTCGGCTAGAACTGACAAATAAGGGACATTTCTGGTGTGTATTTATCAAGGTTTGTTCAGGTCCTATGTCGGCCCTGTTTCAATAAAAACACGAGGCAAAGGCGAGGAACATATCATATCGGGGTTCTAATCTGAGTTCGAAACCTTGGACTCCGTTTACCATACATATTTTCTTGTCTTCTTGTCCAATCCATCTGGTTGAAGTAACATACTCGTCTTGCTGCTCTCCTCTCCTTGAAACAGTTCATGTGAGTGTTACTTTTTTTACTGTAACAACTGCTTGCGACGCGTCTTCGCTGCATATATATTACTTGATATTATAAAACGCGCCTTCCGTCGTGTTCTCTCTTTGCTTTCTTCTCGTACCACTTTCTTCTGACTTGCCAACCGTACTGACCTTTGGCCGATAGCATGCGCGAAATTGTTCATCTTCAGGCCGGCCAGGTACCTTTTATTTACTTCAGTTAAATCTGACGTGGCTGATCTATCTACCAATTCTGTCGACAGTGTGGTAACCAAGTTGGTGCGCTTTAACCTCTGTCACTTCGGGTCCAATGCACCAATTGTAGTTTGTGGTTGATGACAGGCATCAAGTTCTGGGAGGTCCTTTCGGATGAGCATGGTATCGACTCGGATGGTCATTACAAAGGCAACAATGATCTCCAGCTTGAGCGAATCTCGGTTTACTACAATGAGGTTGGGACGTCGAAGTACGTCCCACGTGCCATCTTAGTCGACCTCGAACCTGGAACGATGGACTCTATTCGATCTGGGGCCTTGGGTCACCTTTTCCGCCCTGACAATTTTGTTTACGGTCAGAACGGAGCTGGCAACAATTGGGCAAAAGGACGTGAGTATCCCTTTAATGCAACTCTTTCTACATGAATCGTCTTCATGAAACCCTTTTCAAAAATGATGGGCATTCGTTAAGTGGACCTCGATTCTATAATGTTGTCCGTTATGTTGGAGCTATCCATTCTTTTATATCGGTTACTCGATCAAATGCGATAAGCATTTACTCACATTTTTGATCCGTGCAGACTATACCGAGGGAGCTGAACTTGTCGACAGCGTGTTAGATGTGACACGTAAGGAGGCCGAGGGAACTGACTGTCTTCAAGGTTAGTCCACTCAATTTGATAGATTGCTAAAATAACCATGCGGCAGGTTTCCAGATCTCACACTCACTTGGTGGTGGTACTGGTGCCGGTATGGGCACTCTCCTTATTTCCAAAATTCGGGAGGAATATCCCGATCGGATGATGTGCACATACTCTGTTGTGCCTAGTCCTAAGGTTTCAGACACTGTTGTAGAGGTAAATCTTTATTTCTGTCTACTACTAAAGGTATTTATGCTTACTGTCATTTTCAGCCATACAATGCTGCTCTCTCAGTTCACCAGCTCGTCGAAAATGCTGATGTAACCATGAGTATTGACAATGAAGCACTTTATGATATTTCCCATAGAACATTGAAACTCTCTACGCCTACCTATGGTGACCTGAACCATCTTGTCTCTATCGTCATGTCGGGTATCACAACCTGCCTGCGTTTCCCCGGTCAGCTGAATTCTGACCTTCGTAAGTTGGCCGTCAATATGGGTATGTTTTCTACCGATTGCAATCTAGTTCGGTTTTGATGTTTGTTTTACCCAGTCCCCTTTCCCCGTCTTCATTTCTTCTTGGTCGGTTTCGCCCCCTTGACTGCTCGTGGTAGTCAACAGTACCGTGCTGTCAGTGTTCCTGAGCTCACTCAACAAATGTTCGATGCCAAGAACATGATGGCTGCGTCGGATCCAAGGCATGGGCGGTATCTCACAGTGGGTTGTGATTTTGTTTCATTTTGTGCTGCTTAACAGTTTCTTGAAGGTTGCTGCCGTTTTCCGTGGCAAGGTCTCCATGAAGGATGTTGAAGAACAAATGCAAAACGTCCAGAACAAAAATTCTGCCTACTTCGTGGAATGGATCCCCAACAACGTCCTTACCGCTCAGTGTGACATTGCTCCTCAGGGCCTGAAGATGGCCGTTACCTTTTTGGGTAATTCTACCGCTATTCAAGAGCTCTTCCGACGTGTTGGTGATCAATTTACCGCGATGTTCAAGAGGAAGGCATTTTTGCATTGGTATACACAAGAGGGCATGGATGAGATGGAGGTAAAACCTTTATTGCGATCATGTTGTCATGAGATTCACCTTCTCCTAGTTCACTGAAGCTGAATCAAACATGCAAGATCTCATTGCAGAGTATCAACAATACCAAGACGCTACGTGAGTTTGCTTCTTTTAAGTTCTGCTTCACTTGACTTAATCCCTCCAGTGTTGAGGAAGAGGTTGAGTATGAAGAAGAACTCCCCGAGGAAGAAGCAGCGTGATCCTGTTTGTCTGATCCCGGTAGATTCCTCCTTTTCTATTCACGACACTTTCATAACGCACATGTCCTTGATGTTTTCTTTTCAAATTATGTTCTCTTCGTGGATTTCTTAATTGCAAATAAATCTTAATCGGACGTTGAGTCTCCCGACGAGCGGTTTTATACCTTTGGACAATTGAGTGTGACATCCAAGTCTTATTTTTTTCAGGGAATGACATTGATAAATAGAGTTAGGAATGTGATGGCATACGACTGCTTGTTTTGGTTGTTTTCAGGGCCTAGTTTTGTCGTGACTGCCACTTTCAAAGATGTCAATATATTGACCCCTCCTTGGTTGGCATCTCCATGTATGACATGCTGTATTCAAACCTTATAAATGATTGTATATCACTAGCGATGGTTCTGACTATTGTCACGTCCAAGCAGTGACTGGGTTCCGTTCCATTGACTCCATTCTTTTGAATTCATCAATATATTACACGGGGCTCGATGGCAGATTCCATTCACCGAGGCAAAATGTATACAGTCTGTCGAGGCACAGGATTCAAACTACAGCGAATACAGAACACCATGGGAAATTTCAAGACATCAAATATCATGACCATGAACGGTTTCACGCACCCTTAAACAAAATCCCTGAGCATCTCTGAAGTCTCCTAATCACGCTCGCGCGACGTTCTGTGACTATTTAAGATGGAAATTTTATCACCAAGAAACAGGGCACCAGAGGCAGTTGTCCATGGGGCGAGAGAAAACACGGTTACATCGGAGAGAAAAAGGTATTGTAGCGAAAGTAAACCCCGATAAATTCGAAAAACTTGGGGTCGGGTTGATTATGGATGATCACAACTATTCATCCGCAGACCACACACTCTGACACTCCATGAGATAGGACGACGCGCACACATAGGTGACCGAACACATCCGAGTGATGCCCTGCGATCAAGGGGGGCTTAATAACGCAACAAAGAACAACGAGCGTTCCATCCGTGCAACAATCAGCGTCATGTAAAGAACACATAATTTTTTGGTATTCGTAGAATCCATTGGTATGCACCTCGAGAGCTGGTACGGGCAGGTCTCTACCAGCTTTTGAATAGCCACATTTACGAGCAAACATAGAAGACAGCGGCCCTCAACAATTGATTGTAAGCTGTTCGTTTTGGCAAAATCGACTTGAAATTGACGCCGATCACTGATGAACACCCACGGATAAGCGAGAGAGCTACATCTGATGTGAAGTGGTGTGATGGGATTGAAAACTTTAATTAGATCAGTCTCACTTATAAATGAACTGAGACTGCATTGTGTATTGGTTTCTTGATGTAAATGACGCACAGCAAATATTCTACTGATATGGTATTAACTGCTGATTAATCTTCTACCTCCTTGCCTGACTTATCCTGCTGGTAAGAAGCATATAATTCTGCTACCAACTACATAGATATGTTCAAGATCATTGAAGCTAGGTCAAGGATAATGAATATTCGGCGCACATTATGCCATGACACTGGCAAGTAAAGCCATGCGAATCTGTGAAGTAGATTTGAGGATAAAAACTATAGCCTGGATGAAATCGTGACTCACGAAAAGGCCATAGCGCATTTGGCGGAAATAAACAGCCCGTCTTGAATCAAAGTCAACCTCAGGATCAATTTCTGAAACCGACCAGTGAATCTCAGCTCGTTTGATTGCATAAAGAACGTACCGTTGAGACGAGGAAGAGGATGCATGACAATCATATCCTCCTTAGCCCTTGAAAGAACCGCATGATCCACCCTATAGGCATCTTTGACGTGCAACCACTCCTGCTCATTCTCGAACCTTTCTTTTTGGACCCTAGTCACATATAAGACATCGGTTTGCAAGAGAACCTCATCCAATGATTCGCAAGTAGTGACGGGAATTCCAGCCTTGCGTGCAGCAGACACAACAGCCTGGGGCATGGCAAGAGAGGGAGGCGCGACAAAATTGAGTCGAACAGAATACAAACAAAGGAGGGTGACAAGGCTGTGAACTGTACGACCGTTTTTGAGATCACCAAGCAGGGTGATCGTGCGACCATTGACCGTGCCCAACTCTGAACGGATGGTATAGACATCGAGTAAGGCCTGAGTAGGATGTTCACCAATGCCGTCCCCAGCGTTGATGATTGGGACAGAAGAGAACTTAGCCGCCAGCTGTGCACTTCCAATGTCAGGATGACGAAGAACGATAGCATCTCCATAGCATGCTAAAGTTCTAATAGTGTCAGGAAGGCTCTCTCCTTTAACCACAGAAGATCTATCGGTAGTGATAGGAACAACCTCTCCACCGCAACGCTTCATGGCAGCCTCAAAAGAAGCGCTGGTCCGGGTTGAGGGTTCGTAAAATGCAGTACAGAGGACCTTGCCTTTTAAGATATCTAGGACACCATTACGTTCGACTTGAAGGCGCATCTCGTGGGCAAGGGAGAACAGGTCGTGCAAATCGCGATGGGTGAGTTGTTTAACGGAGAGAATGTGACGACGATGGAAGGAAGGATGAGAGATGGTACTCATCGAGATTTGGCCAGTGTGTGGGGCTTGCAGACTCTGAGGTTGACTAGAAGATGATTGGGAAGCCACGGCAACTCCAGGAAGAGGCTCAGCAACAATCTCCTTAGGAAGTACGTGCGGCACAGTGGTTGCCGAAATGTCATGACCAGTTGACGAGGAGACTGTGGCACCGTCAACAAACACTGTCTTATTCTGGACGACGACACGGTGGATAGCACCAGCAACCAACTCAGAACCGAGCGGCGACCAAGAACCAGTGCGACTCCTGAAAAGGGCCTTACGACCCAGAACAACTTCCACATGGGTATTCGTCTGTTCAGGCACGTTGAAAATGTGAACAGGATTATCGTGAAGACGAATTCGGATGTCCTCAATACTAAGGCGTCCTTTGCTCACCGCTGTGAGTAAGAGCGGAAGAACCTCCTCAAAGCCGGCAGTTGGCGAGAACACTTTGCCAGTATCGATAGTCAATCGAGACAGCGTGGTTCCTACAGAAAATGCATCAATCTTGTCGAGGTGTGTCCACAAAGCCTTTTGTTCAGCCGAGGTGGGAAGCGCAGTGGTTGAAGGAAAGGCTTCTCTGGAATAGAAGAGAGAATAGACTGAAACATCACACGTAACTTTCAAATGTTTGGCTTTGCTCAATGTGATGAGCAGGAGGTCGTCATTAGTCTGGACGTCGGTCACATGAATGCTTCGACTATGGAGGCTGGCCAACAAAAGGATTGAAGCAAGATCAGACCCTTTGGCATTGGTGATTATGTTCTTCTCAAGAGGCCATGCTGTAAAATGGGCGGCCACGACAGACAGCGGAGTATGAGCAGGAATGAAGAGTGCCTTAGTCTGCAGATGTATCTCTTCGTCAAATGCTTGAGCGTTAGCAGCAGTTGCTGTAACTCCAAGGGCATAATTGCAGTGAGCACTGCTCGAAATGTTCGATCGAACCTGTTCG